>Ga0116165_1001529_pt1 | contig 17783 bp, 16 predicted proteins | sample AD_JPNMR1_MetaG_FD_89885 | JGI IMG/M metagenome (GOLD analysis project Ga0116165, IMG submission 89885) | Active sludge microbial communities of municipal wastewater-treating anaerobic digesters from Japan - AD_JPNMR1_MetaG | ecosystem: Engineered > Bioreactor > Anaerobic > Digestate | place...
AGGAGCATGAATATTTAAATTTCCCGTGTTGTGCCATCAGCCTGCCGAATCACTAACCGGCCGTTCTCTTTTGGATAATATGTTACTGTCCGTCCAATCGTTCCACCAAGATCCTCACGGACAATTGGGATGGAAAACTCTTTCAGGATTGCCTTGAGGGCCTCCGCATTCCTTTTACCAATATTGAGGTTTCCGGAAAAGTTCTGAAACATCGAGGCACCCCCGGCAAGCTTGGCTTTTAGGTTGCCAACCTTGCTCCCTTTCTGCACCAGTTCCTTAACCAATACTTCAACCGCAGTATCAGCATACTTTCCAGCCCGCTCATTGGGTTTTCCGGTGGATTTTGGGAGCATGACATGGGCCAGACCCCCGATCTTTTTGGTCTCATCATGGATAACCAGGCCAATGCAGGAGCCAAGACCAATTGATGTCATGACAGAATCTCCGGTACTCCATTCACCAATCCCGATAATGATGACCTCACGCGGGTCATTGCCGGTAGCCGTCTCGCTCATTCAATTCAGCCTGATGTAGCTATGACGTTCTCCATTCGGGCAAATATTTCAGCAAGCAGGGATCGGCTTGGAAGCAGGATGATATTCGCCTTTATCTCATGCGTTGCACAGGTCAGTTCAGTTCGAAACAGCACCACCTCATCAACATTCTCTTCAATCTCCTGGGCTGCAATAATGGACTCAAGGGCAGCATGGGGCATATCAATGACCATCGATGGTGGAGACGGGATCATGATGATACCAAGAAGGGTTGCGCATGCATCAAGGAACGATGAGGTCATGATGTTCCCGATCTCGTTGATGGCACTTCGATCCATATCATCAATCTCCCGGTTCAGTTCGGTCGTCCCAATCATGATATTGGTAAGCCTGATGATAGAATCCTCTGGAATATGGAGAATAAGGTATCCTTCCCCTTTTATCTGACCCTGGATTTGAAATACCGCCAGTGCCGCCATTACATCATCCAGATAATTTCGCAGATTTGCAAGATTGACCAGGATAATTTCGGGAACCCTGATCTGAATCATGGTGCTCAATATAGTAGATAGCGTTGTTGCTGCATGGGCAGCACCGATATTTCCCAGTTCCCGAAGTTCATCTGCCTGTTGTTCGCTGATAACCAGATCTCCGTCAGTTACCACATTTTTTATCATCTTTTTCACCCTTCTCCCGCCGGTTTTTCGAGTTGATTTCTGTCCTCCCTCACGTAGTATTGCCTTTACATCAAGGACCGGAACCACTTCACCATCTCCGGGAATGGTAACCCCGCTGACTCCTTCACATGCTCCGACAAATTTTGAGAGCGGTTTTATGACCACTTCCTGCTGTCCTTCTATCAGATCTGCGATAATAGCCCCTTTTCGGCTTCCATTCTGGAGAACGACGATGACTTCTTCGGATTTTGACCGGCCAAACATATCATCGAGCCGATACAGAACGATGATCTCATCCCGCATCAGAAGTCCTTCCCCGTTTCCGATATTCTGTATGGGGAATGCTGCAAGACTTGCAACCTCGGCAACATTGGTGATGGGTATGGCACACCGTTTGCCATTGATCCGGATCATCATCACCATTACAATCGCCATGGTCGGCGGCAGAACCAGTTCAAATCTGCTGCCCTGACCAGGCACGGACTCCAGTTTTATTGTTCCCTGCAATGAAGCGATAGTGGTTCTGACAACATCAAGCCCCACACCACGACCACTAATATCGGTAATCTTGTCTGCCGTTGAGAAACCGGGCTGGAAGAGGAGATCATATGCATCCTGGTCACTCATGGATGCCGCGATTTCTTCGGTTATCAGACCGCGCTCAAGTGCTTTCTTCTTGATCTTCTCAACATTCACACCGCCGCCGTCATCTTCAATGACAATCACCACATTATCCTTGTCTCTGGAAGCAGAGAGTTTCAGCCTGCCCTTGGGGTTTTTGCCATTTGCTATTCTGACATCAGGGGGCTCAATCCCATGGTCAAGAGCGTTCCTGATAAGATGGAGAAGCGGATCGTTCAGACCGTCCATAACTGACCGGTCAAGCTCCGTATCACCACCCTCAACCACAAAGTCAACCTCCTTTCCTTCCTTGGCGGCAATATCACGGACAGTACGGGGAAACCGGTTAAAAATGTGATTCAATGGTATCATCCGTATATCCATCATCATGACCTGAAGATCAGATACAGACCTGCCTACCATGTTGAGCGTCTCATCCAGTTCCTTAATTTTATACTGCTGGGCAATCTGCTCAAGTCTTCCACGGTTTATGACCAAATCCTCAACCAGATTCATCATGTGGTCAAGACGATCGATATCTACTCTGATGTTCTTGACTTCACGTTTCTTCTCTGCTTTATCAACGGACGGTGTACGAAGACCTGCAAACGGGACACCTTCAGGGGTTTCCTGATCGGTTCCTGACAGTGATGCTCCTTTTGGCTCTTCCATCCTGACCGTATGTGATTTGATATCTGAACCCTTCAGGAGGGCATAGATCTTCTCCACTGGCTCTGATGTCAAGAGGAGAATATCCATGACACCGTTAAATGTCTCACTATCCTCAATGATCTCCCGCTTTGGAGAGATCTGAATAATTGTACCGAGACCCTCAAGGTTTTGTAGAAGGAGCATTGAACGGAGATTTCGGGAGTCAACAGAAGGAGAGATTTCTACATGGATTTCATACCGGAGACCTGCTTCTTTGGAGACCGAAGGCTGAGGGGATGCAGGTTCAGGGGTTTTTGGCTGAAGAGAAAGTGTTCCGGCAGGGATTATCCGTTCGGTAATAATCCTTGATTTGATATCCGAAACACCAAGGATGGTTTCTATTGCACCAATTCCGGCATTTGTCCGAAACTCGAGAGTCACATCACCGGAAAAATTCTCATCATCCTCAATCACGGCACGGTCCGGAGAGCAGGTTATGATTTCTCCAATAGATTCGAGGTTTTGAAGGATGAGCATCCCACGAAGGTTCTTGTTATCAACATTATCAGCAAGAGAAAAGATGAGTGAATACGTCTTATATCCTGACCCGAAATCCTGATCGTATGCCGGGCCTTCATACATATCGCCTGGCGGTTCTGATGAGGCAGACTCAGGTGCAACCGGAGCAGGGGCAAGTGGTTTTGCAACCACTGGTGCATCTTCCCCTGCTGCCAGCCAGCGTTTCAAGGATTTGACCCGCTGATCCTTGTGTTCCAGGGTACCGTCGCCGCCAGCCTCAATATCATCGATCATAAGCTCGATATCGTCTGCGCCACCCAACAGATCATCGACCAGTGACTGAGTGACCTCAAGCTTCCCGCTCCGAATCTGTGAGAAGACATCCTCAAGGGCATGACAGATCTCTTCCATGTGCAAAAAACCCATGGATGCAGACATACCCTTCAGGGAATGCGCAGACCGGAAGATCTCGTCTATCGCATGAGAATCAGTACCTTTTTCCAGGATCAGAAGATTGCTGACGATACCCTCAAGGTTTTCACGTGATTCGGCAACATATAGACTCCGGTATGCATCAAGATCAGACATAATTCACCCGTTCATAGTCCTGATCGTTTCAATTATCTTTTCAGGAATGGCCTGCAATGCAAGCACATGATCGACACAGTTCCGGGACAATGCTGAACGCGCCATCCCATATACCAGACAATCTTCTTCCCTGCATACAATAGTGACACCTCCGGCTTTCTTTACTGCCTCGGTCCCTTCACCACCATCGTTGCCCATTCCCGACAGAATAGCAGTGACGCAATGGTTGCCAAACACCTGAGCTGCAGAGATGAATGTCTTGTCTACTGCTGGTTTTACATTATGAACCGGCGGAGAGTCGGTCAGGATGATCTTCCCACTCTGGCTGCCTCCTTTGTCAAGAACGGATGAGATTACGGTATGAAAACCGGCTTTGGAAACGAGAACTGTGCCGTTCTTCAAAATATCCCCGTTCTCAGTCTCACGTATCTGAAGTGGCGAGATTCGGTTCAGACGCGCTGCCAGAGCTGCTGTAAATCCACCTTTTGGCATATGCTGGGTGATAATGACTGCTGCATTCAGGTCAGAAGGAAGTTTGGATACGATGGTATCAAGCATCGGGGGTCCACCGGCGGAAGATCCTATCAGGACAACATTCCTTGCATTACTATCCTTTAATGCAGGTTTTTCAGTGACATATGCAATTGTGCAGATATTTTTTATCTTATGTTTCAGCTCGCCGCCAATCTCGCGGATATTCTTTATTCCCCGTGGCTTGAGCATGAAATCATCGGCACCAAGAGCAATAGCCCGCTTTGTCATTTCTGCCCCTTCTGACGTGAGAGAACTGAGAACAAGCGTTTTGGGAAAACGTTCGATCTCTTTTTTCCGCTCAAGCATCGACAACCCGTCAAGCCTGGGCATCTCAATGTCCAGCGTAATGAGATCAGGCTTTAGTTCCCTGATTTTATCGAGCGCTTCAAGGCCGTCAGAGGCAACACCGACGATCTGAATATCCGGATCATCAGACAGCATGTCCTGTACAACAGTTCTGATGAAGAGTGAATCGTCGATGACGAGAACCCTGATCATATGTTAAGCACCAAGGACATTTCCTATTTCTTCCAGAACCTTTGGAGCCTGGAACGGCTTTACAATATATCCCCTTGCTCCACTCTTGATTGCCAGTTTTACCATTTGTTCCTGACCGACTGCAGTGCACATGATCACTTTTGCATTTGCATCAAGTGCCTTTATGGCTTTGAGTGCCTCAATCCCATTCATCTTTGGCATGACGACATCCATCGTCACAAGGTCAGGTTTCAGTTCTTTGTATTTGGTAACGCCAACATCCCCATCTTCAGCTTCGCCGACAATTTCGTGTCCCCCGGAGCTGAGAATGTTCTTGAGCAAAGTCCGCATAAACAATGTATCATCGACAATCAGGATTCGTCCCATGGGTGAACGGTTCCTCCTATGAATTAAACGATTTTTACTGGTAAAAGGATTGTGGAATATCTGGTCTTATGAGGGGGGCTTGAGAGCATCGGTGATATACCTGACACCCTTTGGAGTCAGCTGTACCTCTTTTCTGACCATTACAACATCCACAAGTTTTAACTTTAAAAGAGTTTCGTATATTGCATTTAATTCTTCGGGTGAGAGATTTAACATGTTTTCTATGGATTTCGTATCCATTCCGCTATAAATCAGCATGGCAACCTGAGCGGTCTGGGCATCGAGCTGATCCAGTTCAGATCCTTTCATGTCCATATCTTTGGTTGCATCCCGAAGGAAGTTGTAGAGAACCTGTAAGGTTGAGAGTGGACAGAGAATGAAACTGGTGACAACCTCACCGCCTTCCAGATGATCAATCTTGATCACATCAAGCTTCTTTTTCTGCAGTTCCCGTTTGGTTAGTTCAAGACTTGCCACTTCCTTCAGTGGGACGCTGATCTGCTTCTCCTGACTTACAAACCATATCCCGGTCTTCAATACTGCAATAGCCCCCTTTTCCCATTTTGCATCTGTCACCAGAACGCCGCCCCGGATGGCCGGAGACATGAAATGGGCCATGATCCTGTACGCATTACAGGCCATGATGATCTTCTTGGTAAGAATTGAGAGGACTTTCTCAACCGATGCTATCTTATACGGGCGCTCGGTCTTATCAGGCATCGTGACAATGAGCGTTATCATCTGCCCGCGTTTCTGAAGATCAACGATACTCCGGTAACTTACTGTGACATTCCATGGATCTTTCAGAGCGATACCGTCATTTCCGATATCAATTCGTGAGGTCACCCATGACCCGCCTTTTTCCAGTTTTGCCGGAACCTCTGCCATACTCCCCTTTCTGATCTCTTTTCGTGGTATTTATCTTCTTTTTATTCTTCGGTTGATGATGGACATAATCTCCTGAAGCTCTTCAGCAAGTTCCTCGGCTGTCACATGCACATCCTTCAAATCCCGAAGCAGTACATCATCATCCTTTTTCTTCAGGTCTTCGATATCAGCCTTCAGTGACGCGATAAGATCATCATCGCTACCTCCTTTCATCTGACTCAGTTCAAACTGTTCTTCCCCGCCCGAGTCTTCCTCCTGACCATACATGTAGGGCGCATCTTCAGATGAACTGTAGGTGGAGAGATCAGATGGACTGATCGTATCACCGCCTTCAAGATTTGAGATCACATCCCCGCCGGAGTCTGAACCAATATCAATCGTGCTTGAATAGATGGCATCAATCTCATCCGGCCCCTGATCATCATCCAGAATGATCTCTTCTTCCTCGTCATGGGTTGCGATATCCATCTTCTTCACATCAGAATCAGATAGAATATCCGGCATTACTTCCCCTTCCCCATACGGTGTCCGGATATTATCAAACTCCGGGTTTACTGAATCCAATTCTGCATCGATATCAAGACTATCATCAAGATCCAGACCTTCAAGAAGATCTGCATCGAAAGTTACATCATCAACCTTCCCTTTCTCGGCTCCTGAGCCGGGCTCCTCTATGACCTCCTCTTCATTACCGGCCTTTTCAGCCTTTTGAGCGGTTTTCTTCTCCTTTCCCTTCTTCTCTTCCCGGCCTTTTTTCTTTTCATCACGCGGTTTCTCTGACCGTGACGGCATCTTAATCGCAGGCAGGGAGATTGAGGGCATCTTTATCTTTCCGGATAGTGAAGAGAATACACCCGGTCCTTTTGCTTTCTCTTTTCCCTTCTCTTTTGGAGGTTTTTCTTTTTTTGGTTTTTTCGGGCGGTTTTTCAGCCAGTACCGGATATCACGGATTAACTCAGACAGGATAATCGTCCCGGTGATGACCAGCAGGATGATGGTAATCCCGATAACACCCATCATCAGGTACAGAACTGGAATATCAAAGATGAGAAGAATTGAACCCCCAAGAACAATTGCTATAAATATGACGAGCCGCCGGGTAGAGTCTGAGAGTTCAACCATCGCTTATACACCTTCAAAGACGGGAATCATAAAGAATATTCCGGTTATGATGGGAGCCACTATGTAAAGGAGTCCGGATACAGAACAGATAAGACTTGTATAAAAATATATTAATGCATTATCCCCGCCCGAAACAATCTTCCCTGCAATAACATTGGAGATCGTAAGCATCGTGATGATGATGATCACATAAAACCCAATGGCATCCTTGTCAAAATTCGAAAAGACAAACATACTCCCCCCCAATGCTCCTGCAATGGAGGCACCCTGACCAGATGATAATGCAGCTCCGGCCTCTCCCAGTGAGGACATTTTTTCACCGATCGCATCAGCCATAACGACGAGAATATTATAGAGAAACAGGAAGATGGCAACCATCATCGCATGCATCGGGACCAGGAGGGTCATAAAACCCATTGAAATGGTATGCCGGTGATCACGGAGCAGGACCTGGTCCAGCATGGATGAACTGACAATCTGACCGATCGCATCAGCCTTCCCACCCAGCTTGAGCGCATCCCGGTAAATATTCAGGTACTTATAAATCAGGTAGCTCCCGCCGTCATTGATGAACCGCTGCCAGGATCTGTCTTCGTCAAGTCCAAGGTTTAATTTTGAAAAGACTGCATTTATGAGGGGTTCAAGATAGGGGAGGGATTTTTTGTCGATCTCCTGTATCGCTGGAGCGATGGTGGTGCCTTTTCCTCCCTGAATCGCGCCAACGCCTTTGATAAAGGTTGGGAACTCGGTGTCCCGAAGGGTGATATTTCCATCGTCAATAAAGGCAATCACTCCGAGTGGAAAGAGAAGCATACCAATAAGCATCAGAACAAGGCCAAAATTCATCCCAAGCAGCAGCAGTAATATGACAATGACACAGAGGATTGGAACAACCTTCTTTTCCATCCGGTGGATCATATTCTGCTCCGGAGATCCCTGCGGGAGGCGGTGGGTCTTCGGGTCAGCCGGGACTGCCTTATACATGGTAATAATACCCAGCACTGAAATCCCGCCGATCAGAATATAGGAGGTCATCAGGGTGCCCTGGATATTATCCGGCGCATAAATCGCGATAGACACCATGATGATAATACCAACAAGAGCACCGGAAAAAAGCATCGAGATATACGCATCTCCCCACTTCTTCAGCATCTCAATGCCCTGCTCATACGTTGATTTATAGATATTGCGTATGGTATCAAGTTCACGGGTCAGATAATCGCTGTCAGGAACTCCTGACTCGATCGCATTTGCATACCGGTTGATCATCGAAAACAGCATCTCGTTCTCAATTTTTTTTGCAACGTTGGAAAGGGCCTCCACATAACTGTACCCCCATCTCTTCACAAGCAGATCAGCGCGGCGGATATACTTCGTTGATACATACTCAGAGCGGGAGCCGGTATATGCAAAGATCTCAGGTCGTGACGCATCTGCGGTGATTATCGCAGCCATATAGGTCAGCATGAAGAGGAGATCTGACCCCATGTACTTGTCTTCAATGAAGAATTTGTAAAGCCGTGCATAAATTGAGGCATACAAATCCTCAAACGGTAGTTTACCCTGGTTTGATGCACGCAGTTTATCCAGAAAACCATCAAATGCCATGAGATCAGATGTCGATATTCAATAGACCCTGTTTTTTCAGCTTTGTAATCATATTAAAGAGTTCAATAAAATCAGTATATCCTGCTTTATGGAGTCGTTCCAGGATCTTTGCCCGTTTCTCAACCTCCATGTACATCTGGGCCTTTTTGTGCTCCGGTATACCAAGCATGGTGGCAATCTTATTTTCAAGCAGATAACTTGACCCTTTTCCGGTAAACTCATGTGTATCGGTAACCGGGTCCCAGGTAAACACTTCGACAAAGGAGAAACCACCACTTTGTGCGTCATACCCGACCAGTTCTGAAACATTCAGCTGACGCCGGACCATTGCCCCATCAGGACGTCTGACTGCACTCTGAATGACAACGAGGTTGAGGTTATCTATGAATGTCTTGGGGATCAGAATGGGATCACCGGTCAGTCGTTGAATCAGCTTTTCCACCGTTGCAGCGTGGAAGGTGCTCATGACCGGGTGACCGGTCTGCATCGCACCAAATGCGACCGCTCCCTCAACCCCACGAATCTCACCGACCATGATCATGTTTGGACGCTGACGAAGCGCTGCACGAAGCAGGTCAAACATAGTCACATCTGCCCCCTCACCTTCCCCTTTTCCCTTTCCTTTTGATACTTCACGGGTCCAGTTTTTATGCGGAATGATAAGTTCAGGGGTATCCTCAATGCTGACGATCTTCGACTCGGGGGAAATGAAAGTGGTAAGGGCATTCATGGAGGTTGTCTTACCGGATGCGGTCTCACCTGACATAAAGAGTGACATCCCGTTCTCGATACAGATCCAGAGATATGCAGCAAGTGCATAGCTGCAGGTCCCAAACTCGACCAGTTTGGTGATGGAGATGACATCATCCATCGCTTTTCGTATGGTGAAGTTACTTCCCTTACGACTGATCTCAGTTGAATAAACGATATTGATACGTGACCCGTCCGGAAGCGTTGCATCAACGATCGGATTTCTATAAGTAATCGGACGGCGTGACTTTTCAGCAAGCTTAATGCAAAAATCATCCAGAGCAGCCTCCTGATCAAACCCGACGACTGATTTCAGTCCCTTAAAGATCTTATGTTCAATAAAGATAGGGCCAAGACCGTCACAGGTGATATCCTCAATAAAATTGTCTGCAATAAACGGATAAAGAAGCCCGACATCAATCTTGTCCCGGATCATCTGGTATTCAATTGCTTCAAACTCCTGGGGAGTGACAATGATACGCCCGTCGGCAAGATGAGGGACATCTGCAAATAATCGTTCTGCACCCGGCTCCTCCTTGGCGGTGAGATCGGTGGTAAGAAATGTCTTAATCTTATCACCAAACCCTTTCGGGCCCTCAATCTTGAGGAGGGCCGGATCGATGGCTTCCCCCGGCTTTTTGATATACAGGACCTGCCGTAACAGTCGTTTTAATACCGAAGTCCGTTCTTCAGGAGTAACGGGATCTTCCTCGAGCGCATCAAGCAGATCAACGAGCCGGTACTCAATAGCCGGAAGTAACCGCCCGATGTTATGCATGAACGAGGGTTCGATGGGGATGTAAAAATTCCTCACATCATTGGGATCAAAGAATATATGAATGAAAATGGGAGGTTTAGCCGGATAAATGAGGTTGGGATCCTTAATTCCCTTTAAATCACGTTTCAGCTCAGAGAAGAAGAGAGGAATTCCGAACTCATCCACCGGAAAGATGTGCAGGTATTCAAGCAGGTGCGGATAATTCCGGGCATATTCTTTTGCATTTGCAGGAAGCATCCGGTACAGTGCGCAGGATTCAGGATTGAGAATACACTCTTCAGTATCATGACTTTCAGCCTCCTGGAAAGGTATTTTACCCTGGATCTGCAGACGTGTCATACTCAGACTTTTGCGACTGATACCGGAATAATCTTCATCCCATACCCGGGATGGACTTCAAAGCTGACAAGGTTACCAGTGGTCTTTCTGGCACCTCTGACCTTGACCACTTCAAGAACCATAACATACTTATCACCCATGAGTTTTCTCATCAGGAGCAAATGTGCATCACAGATGGACCTGACCCGGGTGAGGACCTCATCGGTAAATGCATAACTATGCATCGTAATCAGAATTGTTTTTCCCTGATCGCAGATGTTCTTTGCCTGGGTCAGGAATGAGAGAACTGCTTCATTTGTTGTATATTCCGTAAATATTGTTAATGAATCAATAATGGCAACATCGGTATTGCTGAACTTGACGTGTGTGATAATCCGGTCAAGGATATCATTCATGGCATCAGGGGTCCATTTGAACTCTACCAGGTGGCAGTGAAAGAGCCGGATATATCCCCAGGCAAAGAAGTCGGATATGTCAAGGGACATCGACTCCATCTGGGTCAGAAAACTTTTCGTCGTCAATTCTGTCGAGAAGAGATCAACGCGGAGGTTATTATGCATACTTCCCCAGATAAACTGCTGGGTGAGGACTGATTTTCCGGTATCGTTCTCTCCCTCAATGAGCGTGAGTGAGCCGAGCGGAAGACCATCAGCTATTTTTTTATCGATTTCTGCGTTCCCTGTCGTGAGGATCTTCCGTTCTTCCTTCCCAAGGAGGTCGGCTATGTCTCCCCGTGCTTCCTCGCCTGCTGTGAGATCTAATTCTGCCATGTGATGAATACCCCTTATGTATAATTCTTCTATTTGCTAATACGTGTTCTCTATTTTTTAGGTTTTTAATTAAGAGAGTTTTTTTCCTTCCTTCTTAAACATAAATTCAATTTGAAATTAACGATTTTATTGAGTTTTCTCAAAATCACGTAATAATATTTGTTGAGACGGTTATTCCATTTGAAGTAACAAATTTCGCCCAATTTGGAGTATAAGCAAGAGTGATGTTTAACTCAATCGTTTCAGAAGGATCCCAATATCCTTTATTAGTAACGTCATCAAGTATTCGTGTTGTAATATCTGATAATGAATATCTTGTTGTCACATTAGTTGCAGAATTGCAAATGAACAAATCGTACCCTGAATCCAACCTTTTAAAGGAGACGCTGCCATCGTTTAGAATATAAAGGGAAAGTTTGTTTTCTGTATCTGACCACACGTACTCATTAACTGAAATTTTTGTTTGTTGTATTGTCTCTAATACAGTCGACATTTCTATCTGAGCTCCAATTGTCGTCTCAGCAACTGTCAAGATGCCTGTCGCAATGATATATCCAGCAATAATAATTAACAACAGACTTACTGCTCCTGTAATCAGAGAAGAGGCCATAATTAATTATTTGTCGAGAAGGTAGTTGTTCGCCGAACACTATTAGGTAATGCGAAAGAAAAGTAAAGCTGAGCACCGGATGAAATCTCTGTAGGTTCTGTTAAAACAATCTCAAGAGTTTCACCAATATCCCAATACCCATCAGTGGATCCTTTCAATTCATATGAAAATCCTGTCGGATAGCTTCTCATTGATACCTGATTATTCACGCCAAAAAAAACATCTGACTTCTGTATTTCGTAAATTGAGATACGAACCGCACCAACATTTTTTAGCCAGACTTTCACTACATCTGGTGAATTATCATAAGCATACGTATTCACTATCCGAAAATCCGTTTTGAGTTTCTGCTCAGCCGACGACGATACGGTTCCGAAAGTATCACCAGCTGAAAATATCGCTGGTAGGATTGCGGTAATAAGGACAGCGGCCCCGAGGACCGCCCCTATTATCATGATTGACGATGAGATAGCTTCGCTTGCCATACCGGCAGTTACTCACGGGAGGGAATATACTCAAACTCTGAGTCATCCTCTATCAGGTTATCTGTCTCCTCAATCCGGCCGGACGGCATTGCCATCTTTCTCTTCTCAATAAGGACATCCAGCATGTCACGGTCAAGGCCAGGATCATCAGGCTGCAATATCCGATTGAGTTCATAGAGTGCCAGGACGAATTCATCGGCCTTCATCTCATGGACTTCTCCAATGGACGGGGCCATCAGACGGGCAATATCCTTTACCTGTTTGCAGTGTTCCTCGGAGATATGACCCATCTCCTTATACGACTCAAGCATGAGATCAACACGGTCATGGCCATACCGTTTGACATTATTCGCCGTCCATTCAAACAGGCTGTATACTTTCTGAATCTTCACCTTCTCACGTGGCTTTTTCTGTTTTACTGGTTCCGCAACAGGTGCCGGCTGGGCAAACAACTGATTCCGTAGTGCTTCAAGCATCCCTTTTTCCGCTGCAAGAGAAGATAACGCTGATGAGACACTGGCTGCTCCCCCACCAAGACCTGCACTCATTCCCGCATCCGGCTGTCCGACCGGTTCAATCGCTTCTGGTTCTTCTGACACTGACATCGACCCCCCTTCCTCTGCAAAACCCCCGCCTGATGGCTCTTCATCATAATCATCAATATACCCCTCCATCGGAGTCGGAGCTGTGGTATGCTGCCCCACAAACTCCACCGGGTTCCCCTTTAACGCCTGAACAAGCGGGTTTTCCGCATCATTCATTCGTTCCCGGATATCAATGAGCAGGCGTTTAATAGAGGTCTTCAGCAACTCAACCTCATCCCTGAGCTTAAGCAGTTGAATCTCTGGATCTTCGGCAGATGCCGAAGAAATGATGCTGTCGACCTGCGCCTGGTTGACTGGCATAATGATGTATTGATTGCAGTCAGAAGTATAAATACATTTTTTGGTTATCCATATTGGAGCGGATTTCCGGAAATATCCACATAACGCAATTTAAAAAGATTGTAAGAAGAGATCAGGAATGAAAAAATCATGAGCAAATCAACACCACTCTTCAGAGCAGGGAGCAGTTTGGTTCTGCAACCGTCGAAGAAAACAGATCCATCATTTCATACCTCTCTCTATACTTCCTTTTTACAGAGCCACAACCCTTATTTCATTCTGTTCCAACCGTGTACTGAATGAATGGTATTATTCCTGTCATAATTCTTTTTGCAATTCTTATCCTGATTCCGATAACCTGTGCAGAGACTGATGAAATGACCGCTGATGAGCATTACCTGATGGGGAATGCATTGTCTTCCTTCGGACAGTATGAAAATGCCACAAAAGAGTATCAGCTTGCACTGAAAATCCGCCCCGGGTTTACGGATGCATTAAATAATCTTGGCATCGTTCTGAACAGGCTGGGAAGATATGAAGAGGCATTATCAGTTGCTGATAATGCTGTACGGGTCAGCCCACAGGATCCGGATGTGTGGTATAACAGGGGGGTAACTCTTGGAAAACTGGGACGGTATGAGGAAGAGGTTGAATCATACCGGCAAGCGGTAAATTTACGCCCGAATTTTTCAAGTGCATGGGAAAATATGGGGGCATCATTCTTTGACCAGGGGAAATATGAAGCGGCAATCGCTGCGTACCTGAATGCAACAACCTATGATCCCAAAAATGCAGTCGGATGGTATTACATTGGAACAATATATGAAAAGATGGGACAGAACAATGAGGCAGCGGGGGCATTTGAAAAAGCGCTTGAGATCGATCCGAATCTTACCGTTGTTCAGTCGCGTCTTGAGTCGGTAAAGAATAACCTCTCTTCTGCCGGTTCTAATACCATGAATATAACCAGTCATACACCAGAGAATACCTCTTCTGAACTCTTATCAGGATTTCTGAATATTCTAAAATAGACCCCCTTATCAACCTCCTATTTTTAAGATTGTTAAGATCAGCAGGAATAAAACCGGCTGATGAATCAGGTATATCACAAGTGAATGCCTTCCAAGAAAGGCAAGACATCTCACCGGCTTTTCAGGAGTATTGAGAAAATACCGTGGATACCCGGATGGAAAGAAAAACCTGCCGGTGGATAATCCAAAAATGAAAACTGAAAGCCAGGGGATCACGGGAGTATAGTCTACGGAATAGAAATCCACCGGACAGATACCAATCCATGCCAGCCACAACGGCCCGGCAGGAAGGCCAAAAACCGCAATCATTATCAGTCCTGCAGCCAGAAGGAGGCCATAATGTCCGAGGCGGTAGAGAAAGGGAGTCAAAATAAGGGCTGTACCGATGAGGTGAAGGATGCCAAAAACCACATACCCAACGCCCTGCATAACCCACCAGGTGATAAGGGATATCCCGACACCGATCAGAAGAAGTTCTCCACCGCGCTTTAAAAACGCACGAATCTGCTTCATAAACCCATGAGTTTTTTCTGACTTCAGATGTGCTGATATGCCTGCAATACCGATGAAAGATATCGTGGTGAGGACACCAAAACATTTCAAAGGGCTGGAGAACGGATCTGGGCCTGGTATGCCGATAAAATCGAGATCTACAAAAAAATGATAGGATACCATCATGAGAATTGCGATCCCACGGCATGCATCCAGACCCGGATATCTGCCATGGTGCAGTTCCATGAATATTTAGCCCTGATTTTTTCCACAAACAGGACAAAATTTCGCCACAGACGGAACTTTGGAGCCGCAGTGCATACAATACCGGCTCTTTCCACTACTTCCTCCGACAGGAATTATGCTTCTCCGTTTGAACCTGACCGGAGCAAGGGAAGGTTTCTCTATGGAGATCTGTATCGAATCTGAACCTGGCGGTGAAGCAGGGAACCGTTGTGTGCCCTTTTCTGCGATCGACGAGGGTTTTTCAGAGGAGACTGGCCGGGGTTCCGGTTCGATAACGGGTGCTGCTGGTACGGGTGATGCTGACAAAGGTACGTCCAATCCTGCGGTCACCACCGGCGGGGGAACTGGTGCCGGTTCCTGCCGAGACACATTGACGGGTATTTGTGCCGGTTTCGGTTTCACCTGATCAGCAACAGATTCCTGAACCGGGACTTCTTTCCTGACGGCTGATACAGCCTCTGCATCAATTATCGGAGACGGAGATACCTGCTTTGATTGAGGGTGTGGTTCAGCAGAGGGGGGGACCTGTACCGATGGCAAAGGTTCCGGCTCCTTTTGGACCTCCGGTTCAGGGGGATATCCATTAATCGCAGCAAACCACTCGCGACATTCAGTCTCCGGCTCAGCAATCAGTCCGGTAAACACGAGTTTCATAAGTCGGGTCTGTCCGCCGACCTCCATGGATATGGCAAGTGCTGGGCGGTTCTTTTCATCCCGCTCCATAACAGCACCCTGAATCATGGAAACCGGGATCTCCTTCGCAATGGTTCCCGCACTCTGCTGGGCACTCTCAATGAGGACCAGACGATCACTGGTCAGAATGGCCAGAAAATTGTAATTCTTGATCCTGATACCATCACAGTACCGGACCATGCTCTCCCCTATCTCAAGAATACGGAACGGATTATACTTCCCGCCAGGAGATTCCTCTCCCTCCCCCCGGCCTCGCAGATTTTCTATAAGTGACATGTTACAGCACCTCTCTGATGAGCGCAGGAATCTCACTCAGCCGATCTGCAACCGGGACACCAATATCCCGAAGTCGGGCAATCTTGGCTTTTGCGTCCCCTTCACCACCCGTGACAATGGCCCCGGCATGACCCATTCGCTTCTCAGCCGGTGCAGTTGTTCCGGCAATAAACGCAACAACCGGTATATCCGCGGATCGGGCACCTTCTTCCTCTAGGTTCCCGCCAAGTTCTCCAAGAATGACAACGGCCTTTGTCTGTGGATCATCTGCAAACCGATCGAGCGCATCTGCAAATGTCTGGCCAATGATAGGATCCCCCCCAATGCCGATGATAGTACTCTGACCAATCCCTGCACGGGTCAGTTCATGCACCACTTCATACGTCAGAGTCCCGCTGCGGGAGATAACACCAACCGGACCCCGGGTTGCCAGATGAGCCGGCATAATGCCCATACTGATCTCACCGGGAGAGAGAAGTCCCGGACAATTGGGGCCTATGATGGTGCAGTCCCGAATCTGTGCATAGGTCACCGCACGCATGACATCATGAACGGGAATATGTTCCGTAATCGTAACGGCAAGATCAAGCCCGGCATCTGCTGCCTCCATGATCGAGTCGCCGGCTGCAGATCCAGGAACAAAAAGGACCGCTGCCTGTGCATTCTGTTCCTCTGCTGCCTCAAGAACAGAGTTATAGACCGGGACGCCATGCACCTCCTGTCCGCCTTTTCCCGGAGTTACCCCGGCCACGACACCCCGCCCACCGACAGAACGGGCGTACTGATTCATCCGGTCGATATGAAATGAGCCTTGGTTCCCGGTAGCACCACAGACGATCACCCCGGTATTTTTATCGGCGTAAATCATGATGCAGCCTCCACCGCCGCTGCCACCGCTTCCTCCATCGTATCCAGCATGAGGTATCCTTTTGAAGAAAGAAGGGCCTTTCCTTCGGCTTCATTTGTCCCGGCCAGACGAACAATAATCTTCTGACTGACACCAGCCTCAATAATACCTGCGGCCACCTCATCACACCGGGTAATGCCACCAAGAAGATTGACGATGATGACCGTCACATCAGGCATGGAACCAAGCAGCTGGACTGCATGAGCCACCCTGACCCGGTCAGCACCACCACCGACATCAAGGAAATTTGCAGGTCTTCCTCCGATACGGTTAATGAGGTCAACGGTAGCCATGGTGAGCCCGGCCCCGTTTCCAATAACACCAATATTTCCGTCAAGTTCTACAAACGAGAATCCATGGGCGGCAGCCTGACGTTCACGTTCTGAAAGATCACGATTCTCCCTGATGCCATGACGGGCCAGGGCATTATCATCAAGGATAAGTTTTGCATCCGCTGCAAAAAGACCGTCCGGAGTCATGACAAGCGGATTAATCTCAGCAAGAAGGGCATCCTGCGCCATGAAAACCGTATACAGTTTCTGAATGATGGGGGCAATCTCCGTGGGAGCGTCATGCAGCAGGTACCTGATGGTATATCCCGGAACGGTGGTAAGAAGAGGGAACACTGCCGCTTTGCGTATTGCTGCCGGATTTTTCTGTGCGACTTCTTCTATATCGACACCGCCTTCGGACGTGAACAGAATAACCGGTGCCTTTTGTGATCGATCAATCGTTATGGAGAGATAGTACTCGTGTTGAATCTGCAGTTTCTCCTCGATGAGGATCGCTTCAACCGGAATACCCTTGATTGTGGTCTGAAAGAGATGGTCAACGGTCTTCCTGATGCCCGCATAATCCGCCATGAGAATGCCGCCGGCTTTCCCCCGTCCGGCTACCTCAACCTGTGCTTTCACGGCCGCCTCCCTGATATCCGGACTGACCAGATAATCTGCTCC
>Ga0116165_1001535_pt1 | contig 17750 bp, 13 predicted proteins | sample AD_JPNMR1_MetaG_FD_89885 | JGI IMG/M metagenome (GOLD analysis project Ga0116165, IMG submission 89885) | Active sludge microbial communities of municipal wastewater-treating anaerobic digesters from Japan - AD_JPNMR1_MetaG | ecosystem: Engineered > Bioreactor > Anaerobic > Digestate | place...
AAGTCAAAAGTAATAAGTCAAAAGTAATAAGTAATAAGGCAAAAGGAAAAAGTAAAAGAGGGGTGGATATGAAAAAGGTAAGGATGGGTGTTATAGGAGCAGGTGGTATTGCCTACAGAAGAACTATTCCAGGAATGTTAAAGGCAAAGAATATTTCTCTTGTTGCTGTTATGGATGTTATGGGTATTGAAAAAGTAGCAAAAGAGTTTAATGTCCCTAAGGCATATACAAAAGAAGAGGATATTGTAAATGACACGGAAGTAGATGCGGTTTATATTGCCACTCCTGTATATCTCCACTTAAAACAGATAAAAATGGCTGCTGAGAGAGGCAAGCATATACTCTGTGAAAAGGCACTTGCCTGTAATTTAAAAGAGGTAAAGGAGGCAGTGAATATCTGTAAGAAAAATGGGGTGTTCCTTCAGGAAGGGTATATGATGAAGTTCCACGGGGCACATATAAAAATCAGAGAACTTATAAATAAAGGTATGCTTGGAAAGGTTGTGTATATAAGGGCACAACTTTCCTGCTGGTATCCACCTATAGAAGGAGCGTGGAGGCAGGATCCAAAGAAGGGTGGAGGAGGCGCGCTGATAGATATGGCGACACACCTTTACGACCTGATAGAGTTTTTTACAGATGATAGGATAAAATGGGTTTCAGCCATTGCAAATAGCCAGGTACAGAATTATAAATCAGAGGACTCATCAACCACACTTTTAGAACTTACATCAGGAACACATGCAACGGTTGACTGTTTCTTCTGTATCCCTGATGAGGCGTCCAGAACACGACTTGAGATATATGGTTCTCAGGGGAGCATCTTTACAGAAGGTACAATAGGACAGAGTGTTGGTGGAACAATGGAGGGTATTTTTGGGCTGGGTGCAGGTGGATATGATGCAAAACAGAGCAAGGATGTGTTGCGTAAATTCAGAAAAATTCCTTTCAGAAAGATAAATCCATATACAGCAGAGTGTGAGTACTTTGCTGACTGCATATTGCAAAAAAGACCCCCTGAGATAAATGGTTCTGAAAATGCACTTCATATAGCGGAAGTAACTGAAAAAGCATACGCATCATATAAAAACAAAAAATTTTTGAAGGTAAGGGATATATCGTAGGTTTATTTAATGGACATCAGGAAGAGTAGCAGGGCTGCTGGAAAAATTTTCCTGAGATTCGTGGAAGATAAGTTTTGAGTATTCAGATAACAGGTTATATTTTCTTTCCCATGTTGTGTACATAAATCCACGAATACCTGGAATGTTTTTTGAAGTCTCAAGCCATTTTTGAACATCTTCAAGGTCTTCTGCATCATAATAGTTTGCAATCAAAATTTTAAACTTGTGTTCAGAAAAAAATCTCAAACTTTTCTCTCTTGGCTTTCCACCCCATACAGCGATAATAATATCTTCTGGTATATAATTCCAGGAGCTGGTAAAATCACCTTTTACAAGATAGTAATCTGGTCTTGCGTTGTGATTTGGGTCAAACATATCTGACCATATATAAACTTCTACTTCCGGGTTATATCTTTTTAATATCTCAACCTGTTTCTTTACGCATTCTCCGAGGAGTTGTGCCATATCTTTACCTTCACATGCTTTACAGGTTCCTCCCATCCTTATTTCATCTGCATTAAGAATAACCTTTTTATATTTTATTTTTTTCCATAATAATTCTGCTTCAAGGTTAAATATCTCATAAACTTCTGGTTCTGCCATACAGACAGTTACCTGGCTGTCATATATTAGCATAGGGTGATACCAATTTACTCTCAGATATTGCCCATCCTTAATTCTGCTCCCTGGTAAAATTTTAATTTTGGGTTCAGGATAGTCAAAATCCCTTCTATATGGGTTCATATAAGGGTCTGTAATTTTTTCGTAGTCCTCCCCTTCTTCATACAGAATACTTCCATCCTCACTTTTGACAGACACAGGCGTTCCAGGACGACGAAGGACATTATAAAGTCCCACTTCCTCTATCTTCCAATCATCAATCCAGAATTTCCCCTCTTTTCCTTCCCATATGCCTGCATAAACTTTTAGTGAATTAAATTCCATACTGTTAAATATCATAGTGAGTTTTCTCCAATCGGTATTGGGTGGTAGATTGAAAGAACGGGGGGCAATATCGCGGCTACCGGCAAGAACCACGAGTCGGAAATTTCCTGATGGTCTTAGGTTTTCTGTTTTAACCCATATACTTAATTTATAGCATCTATATGGCAGAACCTTAATTTCCTGCATTATCCTTCCATGTCCATAGGGTGAAATTTTAAAATTCTCAAATCTTAATGATGTATTTCCTGTATGTTTAATCTCTGTATCCACAAAACTTATTTTTCCTGGCTCGTCATGAAACCTGTAATTTTTAACTCTATTGCCTTCATATTCCTCAAACCCACCATTTAAAATTTCAATATTTCCCTCAGGGATATGGATACCTTCATTCCTTTTAACAACAAAAAGAGCATCCTTCACAGGTAGGCCCTCTGCAAGGTTTCTATTATGGTTAAGGATTCCTCCTCCATATCCAATGGAGAAGATGGAAGGTATAAGTTCAATGTTAAAGGCATCACAGGTCCTTTTTATCTTTTCAATGTTTTCAAGATACTGGTTATTCTGTAAGGAAAAAGAGTCAAGTCCACCTGATAGAACAATACCATTATAATTATTTCGGGAGGCACTTTCAATTAATGAAATGACCTTTTCAACTTCCATATCCTGCGTCAGGTTAAATCCGAATACCCATAAAAACCTATCCCTGTAATTTTCAGAAAAACAAAGGCAGATAAAGACCAGAAAGCAGATAACAGTTTTTTTCATATTTTCATTACTGTACAAGTATAATCAGTATGCGGACTATCAGTGAAGCAGAGAGAAAAGAGAACAGCAGCATATAGCCAAGAGAGATTAAAACTGTCGTCTTGCTTCTCGCAGAACTCCTCATAATGGAAGAGAGGTTTGTAGTGAAGACAGCGAGAATTGAAATAGCCCAGATAGCAAGGCCAAGAAAGAAAAAGACCTTTAAACTTTCCATTATCCTCCTTTTATAAATGATTAACCCTTCCTCTATTTTTTATTATATACCTCTGTCCTGTTTTGTCAAAGTAGTATTTATAAAAAGATAAATTCTTCATTCAGAGGAGGAGTAATTCTTTTGCCTATCAATTTTTTCAGCCGTTTTTTATAGAGATATCTCTTGCTCTTCATTACCTGTCTTATTGCAGGGATGTTTTCTTTTGTTATTTCTTTCCCTTTTTCTACTGCATAATTATATTTTGAAAATTCATCCCATTTCATATTCTCAAGTGCAGGGTTTAATACAACATCAGCCATCTCTTTGTTATACAGGTCAAATCTAAAGGCAATAAGTTCGTCTATATAAAGGTGAAGATTGACAGCAGAACCTATCTTTTTTTCAGGAGAAGGTGGGTTACTTATATCAATCGCAATAATGTTTTCCACTCCCGAAAGGACGGCACATTTCACAGGCAGTCGGTTTGTAATACCACCATCTATAAGTACCATATCATTGTATTCAAATGGTGGAAAAATTCCAGGAATAGAGCAGGAGGCAAGGACCCCCTTCCACAGAGGTCCACTCTGGATATAAACATCTCTGCCTGATATAAGGTCAAATGCGACTGCAATGAGTTTTACTGACAGGTCCTCAAACTTTATATTTCCAAATAGTTCCCTGAAAACTGGCTCCACATCTTCTTTCCGGACAAGTGCATTATCTCTTAATATCTTTATAAACATCATATTCCTTTTTATGTTTGAGAGAACATTGGCGAAAAATCCCTGTTTCTGCTCCATTTCCAAAGGGTTGAGTTTCAGTCTTTTAAGTATTTTGAATTCTCGTGTTTCATCTATCTTCTCAAGTTCTTTTATTCTTCCTGAGTAGAGTGCATATAAACTGCCCGCGATAGACCCTGAAGATGTTCCGCATATTATATCAGGACGTAGATTTTCCTGTTCAAGAGTTATTATCGCACCGATATGCGCAAATCCCTTTGCTCCACCACCTCCTAACACAAGTGCATTTCTGTATAGCATTTTCTATCCCTTTTTATTGGAAAGTATATACCAGTAGGCAGAAAGGTTCTTTTCAATAATCTCTCTATCAGGAAATTTATCTTTTAGAAGTGTATAGAATTTTTTATTGTGCCGCTTCTCTATTCTGTGAAGGACCTCGTGGAAGACAATGTATTCAATATATCTTTCAGGAAGAAACATTAAAATTGTATTTATAATTATTTCTCCATCACTACTGCAACTGCCCCACCTGCTTTTCAGTTTTTTAAATTTTATCTGAGAGACGGAAACATTAAGTTCTCTGGCAAATACAGATATCTTTTCATTGACAAAATTCTGGAAGGTTATAATATTAGCATTTTTGTTGATGGTAAGACATTTTGCGCGTTTCTGTATTTCATCAAATCTTTCTATCTGTTTCAGTATCCATCTTCTATGTTGATTTATAAGTGTATCACCATTCCAGTAATTTTCAGGAAGAATAACATTAAGAGTACCGTTTTCAAATTCCAGCCGTGCTGACCTTATTTTTCTGTATATCTTTTTATAAATGACAAATCTATTTTCTATCCGTATCTTTTCACATTTCACATTTATCTCTTTTTATTATCCCTTAATTACTGCAATGGGTGCCATTCGTGCTATTTTTCTTGAGAGACCTGCGCCTTCAACTACTTTTACAACCTCGTCTATATCTTTGTAAGCTTCGGGCATCTCTTCTGCAAGTCCTTTTCTGCTCACACCCCTTGCAAGTATGCCTTTCCTTGCAAGTTCATCAGATATATCCCTGTTTCTGCTTTCCTTGATTGCCTGGTGTCTTGACATCATCCTTCCTGCTCCGTGACAGGTACTGCCCCACGTCTCTTCCATTGCCTTTTCAGTTCCAACAAGTATGTAAGAACAGGTACCCATAGTGCCTGGAATAATAACCGGCTGTCCTGTATTTTTATATCTTTCAGGGAGTGCTGGATGTCCCTTTGGAAATGCGCGGGTTGCTCCTTTTCTATGTATATAGAGCCATCTCTCCATCCCATCAACATTGTGCTTTTCAAGGTTACAGATATTATGAGCCACGTCGTATACAGTATACATTTCTAATTTTTCCCAGGGTACTTTTAATACCTGTGTAAATGTTTCTCTTATCCAGTGAGCTATGAGCTGTCTATTGGCGAAGGCATAATTGGCTGCTGCATTCATTGCCTGGAAATAGTGTTTCCCTTCTTTTGAGTTTGTAGGAGCGCACGCGAGTTGTCTGTCAGGCAGTTTTATACCATATTCTGCTGCAACCTTTCCAAATCTATCCAGATAGTCCTCGCATATCTGATATCCAAAGCCACGACTTCCTGAATGTACCATAATGGTTATCTGTCCTTCAAAGATACCGAAGGCATCTGCTATTTCTTTATCATATATATCTATTACTTTTTGTATTTCAAGAAAGTGGTTGCCTGAACCTAAAGTCCCCAGCTGGGATGTTCCTCTTTCATAGGCACGATTGCTTATAACATCAGGGTTGGCATCTTTTTTTGTTCCATAGTCCTCAATACTTTCTATGTCCTGATGTGTTCCAAAACCATTTTTTAATGCCCATAAGGCGCCTTCTACGACTACTTTTTCAAGGTCTTTTCTTTTAAGAGATAGTTTTCCTTCAGAACCAACTCCTGAAGGTATATTGGTGAACAACAGATTTACTATGTCGTCCAGTCGGTTTTTTATATCAGACACAAGCATATTTGTTCTAAGAAGCCGGATTCCACAGTTTATATCATACCCGACAAATCCAGGGACTATTACACCTTTTTCAGCGTCAAATGCGCCAACCCCTCCTATTGGTGCTCCATAACCCCAGTGGACATCGGGCATAGCTAAACTGTATTTTAGAATTCCACGTAGTTTAGCAACATTTATCACCTGTAAAGGAGCGTTATCCGAAAGTGCCTTGTCCAGAAGTTTTTCGGAGATATAAAGCACTCCCGGAACCCGCATATCTTCTTTTCTGGGAATCAACCACTTATATTCACTAACCTTTTCTATATCTTTTAGTTCCATAGGGAATGAATGAATGTTAAGTAATAAGGCAAAAGTAATAACTCAAAACTAATAACTAATAAGTAAAAAGTCAAAAGTAATAAGTAATAAGTCATAAGTCAAAAGTCAAAAGTCATAAGTCAAAAGTCAAAAGTAATAAGTAATAAGTCAAAAGTAAAAAGTCAAAAGTCAAAAGTAATAAGTAAAAAGTGCCAACGATTCTTTTTATTCTCTACTTATGTTTACTATATTCCATCCTGCCTCTAAACTATTTTTGCTAAGGTCCGCTATCTCTTTTGAATGAAAAGCCTGTTCTATACCATAATATAAACTTTTAATTGCCAGAGGAAAAAAGAAATGGTCTATAATGTAACCTGTTGCTCCTGTTGCTACCATATTGGCGGTCTTTATACTACCTAAACGTTCTGCAATTTCACTGGCTTCAATCTCTATGGTCTTTCCTTTAGAGGGATTAAATTTTTTAACAAGGGAAGAGTTCAGTATTACAAATGCATCTTTTTTAAGGTATCCGCGCAACATTCGGTATGAATTAGTATCCATAAAAACACCGATATCTATCTCAGTACTTACAGGAGATACAATATCTTCGGCTGAATAAATGACAATGGTACAGTATACATAACCGCCGCGCATTTCTGCTCCATATGAGGGCAGACAGGTTACATTCATATTCTGCCGTATAGATGCATAAGAAAGAACTTTTCCTGCTGTTAATATCCCCTGTCCGCCAGAACCACCTATAATAATTCTTGCCTTGGCCATTATGTCCACCATGCCTTTGGTTTTGGCTGTCTTATGATAACTCCTTTCAGGAAGTCCACTGCTTTCTTTAATCCTTCATCAGTACTCATTAAACTATCTTCGTGTTCTATACTGAGGGTCCCATCATAGCCAATAAGTCGTAGATTTGAAACAAAGGCATTCCAGAAGTCATAGTTATGTCCATAACCAACTGTTCTGAATATCCAGGAGCGATTTATCTCATCAAGATATGTCTTTGTATCTAACACTCCATTAACCGAGGTATTATAAGGGTCTATCCTCGTATCTTTTGCGTGGACGTGATAGATGGCGCCCTTAAGTTTTCTTACCGCTGCAACAGGGTCTATTCCCTGCCAGAATAGATGACTTGGGTCAAAGTTGGCTCCTATCTCTTTACCTGCTGCGTCACGCAATTTAATCAGTGTTTCAGGGTTGTAGACAACAAATCCAGGATGCATCTCCAGACAGAGCTCTTTTATATTATGGTCTTTTGCGAATTTCACCTCTTCCTTCCAGTAAGGAATAACCTTTTTTTCCCACTGCCACTTTAATATCGTGGAAAAGTCATCTGGCCAGGGGCAGGTAACCCAGTTGGGATATTTTGCATCTTCACTATCACCAGGACAACCTGAAAAGGTTATAATGCGTGGAACCCCTAATTTTTCTGCCAGCAGGATGGTCTTTCTCTGAACATCCCTGTGGGCATCCCTTATCTTTTTGTCGGGATGGAGAGGGTTACCATGACAGGATAGTGCTGATATCTCAAGTCCCCTCCTTTCAACCGCTTCTTTGAACCTTTTTATCTCATCCGGCTTCTGGAGAAGTTTTTCTGGATTACAGTGGCTGTTTCCAGGATAATTACCTGTGCCTATTTCAACTGTGTCCAGCCCCAACTCTTTTACCTTATCCAGCGCTTCTTCAAAACTTTTGTCTCCAAAAAGTACTAAAAAGACGCCTAATTTCATTTTCCCTCCTTTACCCCGTAATCTACTCTGCGTATCACGCCTTGTTCGGGGTCTTGATTTTTTATCCTGCACTCATCCTTTCAATTAACGGATTTGTCTGTATTTGTATTTTATCATATACAGTATCTAAATCAATTTTAAAACTGATATTTTTCTGGTATAATCCTTTCTATGGTTTCATATAATTTTTTTCTTTCAGGCAAGTTTGCGGGACAGAGAAAAAGGGCGGATAACTTCCTGTGGTTTATAAGCATATTTTCTATTGCCGGAATTGCCATAGGAGTTATTGCCCTTATGCTTGTGATAGGTGTGATGAGTGGTTTTTCCAGAGAGTTAAAAAGGAAGATTATAGGTGCATATCCTCTTATCACAGTAGAAGGCAGACCGTATATCCATAACTACCAGCAGATAATGGAGAAGGTCTCAAAAGGTGTTCCTGAGGTAAAAGGTATAGCCCCCTATATTTCAACACAGGTGATATATAAGTCCAGCAGATATATGATGGGCGGTATTTTAAGAGGGGTTGACCCTGCACTTGAAGATAATGTTACCAATATAGAAAAATTTCTGAAGAAAGGAGAGATGAAAGACCTTTCAAAAGGGATTTTTTTAGGGAGTGAGATTGCAAAGGAACTTGAGGTGGATGTGGGGGATGAGATATTTATCATTACAGGTATTATAGCAAGAGAAAAGAAAGAAGTTGTAACAGGGATAGTTGAGTCAGGCATCTATGCCTTTGACTCATCTATGGGATTTTTTTCACTGAAAGACCCAGTTTTGAGTTATGGCAATGTTGTCCATGGTATAGGAATCAGAATAGACAATATCTATGCCTCAGAGGATGTAGCGAAGAAAATCAGGAGATTACTTGAAGGGGAATATACAGTTTCCACATGGATACAGAAAAACAAAATTCTTTTCGCAGCACTTGCTATGGAGAGAAAGGCAATGGCAATTATACTGGGGCTTATAATACTTGTGGCCTCTTTCAATATCTCTTCTACACTTATGATAACTGTTTACAGAAAAGTAAAAGAGATAGGAATTCTGCGGGCGCTGGGACTTTCTTCAAAGGACATAGAAAAGATATTTATCTATCAGGGATTAATACTCGGAGGTAAAGGTCTGATATATGGACTTATCACAGGTGGATTTCTTGCATATCTGTTAAGAAGGTATCAGTTTATAAGGATACCGGAGTTTATATACGACCTTTCCCGTCTTCCAATAGAGGTTTCCACCTCTGATATATGCTGGATTGTAATCTCTGTGCTTGTGATTGTAACACTTGCCAGTTTATATCCTGCAAGACGGGCAGCAAGGTTAAATCCTAATGAGGCAATAAGAAATGGATAAACTTTCCTGTAAAAATATCACAAAGGAATATCCCGGGGGGATTACTGCTTTAAGGAATGTTAGTGTAGAGGTGAAAAGGGGTGATATAGTGGTGGTTATGGGACCTTCCGGTTCAGGTAAAACAACACTGATAAATATACTTGGACTTCTTGATGTTCCTACCGAAGGGAGCGTTTATCTTGATGGAAGAGAGATAAACAGGTTGAACGAAAAGGAAAAGTGTGAGATAATGAACAATTCATTTGGATTTATTTTTCAGTTTTTTTATCTAATACCGGAACTCACAGCAATTGAAAATGTTATGTTGCCGCTATGGATAAAAGAAAAGTCCTGTAGAAAAATTAAAACTTATTATGAGGAAGCAGAGAAACTTCTTGGAGAATTTAACCTCCTGAAAAGAAAGGATGCATATCCATCCCATCTTTCCGGCGGAGAGATGCAAAAGGTTGCTATATGCAGAAGTTTAATATGCAGCCCTGATATAATTTTTGCAGATGAACCGACAGGCAGTATTGATAGAGAGTCATCAGATATGTTTTTTAACTTTGTACAACTGCTTAACAAGAAAAAAGGGATGACATTTTTTATAGGGACACATAACGAAAAATTTTTACAGTTTGCCACAAAAGTAGTATATTTAAACAATGGAGAGATAGAGAAAATAAAGGAGTGAAGATATGGGACTGCTTATATATTTTAATGGTAAGTTAATACCTGAAGAGGAAGCAAAGGTGTCTATCTTTGACCATGGATTGTTATATGGTGATGGTGTTTTTGAAGGTATCAGGGGATATAATGGAAGAATTTTTAAGCTGGATGAGCACCTTTCCCGTCTTTATGCATCTGCAAAGGCAATAATGCTTGATGTTCCGCTTGAATTCTCCGAACTTAAAGATGCTATTATCCAGACAGTAAGAGCTAATAAATTGCGGGATAGTTATATAAGGGTTGTTGTTACAAGAGGGGTGGGGGACCTGGGACTTGACCCTGAAAAGTGTAAGATTCCGACGCTTTTCGTCATAGCCAGTAAAATAGAGCTATATCCCGCAGATATCTACGAAAAAGGTTTAGATGTAATAACAGCAGCGACCAGAAGAAATCTTACTGAAGCAATAAATCCCGCTGTAAAGTCCTTAAACTATCTCAATAACATTATGGCAAAGATAGAAGCAAACAATGCAGGCGCATCAGAAGCACTTATGCTTAATTATGAAGGGTATGTAACCGAATGTACAGGAGAAAATATATTTATTGTTTCCAGAGGTAATTTAGTTACACCCCCCGTTTCAGCCGGAGTCCTTCCAGGAATTACAAGAGATACTGTTAAGGAAATTGCCACCGAAATAGGACTTGAAGTGAAAGAAATGAATATAACAAGATATGATATATTCACGGCAGAAGAATGTTTTCTAACAGGCACAGCCGCAGAGATAGTTCCTGTTATATCTCTTGACGGCAGGATAATAGGAACAGGCAAACCTGGCGAGATAACAAATAAAATAAGAAAAGAGTATTCTTTATTGACAGCGTCAGAAGGAGTACCCGTATACGAATAAAACTGGTAAAAATCCAGAAAATAAGGTATAATAATAGTGCAAAAGTAATAAGTTAAAAAGAGAGGGTTAAAAAGAAGTGAAGAAAAATTTTCAGGAAAATATCCTGAAAAGGAAAAAAGATGTTTGAAAGATTTACAGAAAGGGTAAAGGTTCTCCTGGATTCTGCAAGGAAAGAGGCGCTTAAATACGGGCATAACAGGATTGAGCCAGAGCATATCTTCCTTGCAATGCTTGAAGATAATCAGGGTGTGGGTGTATCTATTCTCCATCATATGGGGATTGATTTCCCGAAATTAAAGCAGGAAATAGAAAGAAATATGAGGGTGGGTATTCCTGTTTATGTAGGAGAAATTCCGCTAAGTCCTCAATCCAAAAAAGTCCTTGAACTGGCAGTTAAAGAGGCGCAATTTTATATGCACACTTATGTAGGGACCGAACATATACTGCTTGGTATTATAGGCACAGAGGAGAGTATCCCTTCCAGGATTCTCAGGGCATACGGAATTACATTGAAAAATGCCCGTGAGGTCTTTGAGGATGTTATTCTGGATGCGGGTCAGAAATGGCAGGGATATAGTAAAGCAACTTCTACGTCTTATCAGAAGACCAGAGTAAGTGCACTTCAGTCATTCGGGAGAGACCTTACAAAACTTGCGATGGAAGGGAAATTGGACCCTGTAATAGGGAGAGAAACAGAGATAGAAAGGGTGATGCAGATTTTGTGCCGGAGGAAAAAGAATAATCCTGTTCTTTTGGGAGAACCAGGTGTGGGTAAGACCGCTATTGTTGAGGGACTTGCAGGGAGAATTGTTTCAGGTGAGGCGCCACAGATTCTCAGGGACAAAAGGATAATAATGATAGACCTGCCAGGAATGGTTGCAGGGACAAAGTATAGAGGTGAATTTGAACAGAGGATGAAAATAGTACTGGATGAGATAAAAAATTCTGGTAATGTAATCATCTTTATAGATGAGATACATACCCTTGTTGGTGCAGGAGGTGCAGAGGGAGCAATAGATGCTTCAAATATACTGAAACCACCACTTTCACGTGGAGAAATACAGTGTATAGGGGCAACAACTCTTGATGAATACAGGAAATATATAGAAAAGGATGGCGCTCTTGAAAGACGATTCCAGCCGGTGATGGTGAGCCCGCCTACAGTGGATGAGACAATAGAGATTCTAAAGGGCTTGAAGGAAAAATATGAGATACATCATAATGTGAAAATTTCAGAGGGAGCGATTGAATCAGCAGCAATTTTGAGTGATAGATACATAACAGAAAGGTTTCTGCCGGATAAAGCAATTGATTTAATAGATGAAGCGGCAAGCCGCCATAGATTAAAACTTTATAATCCACCCGAAGAGATAGCAAAAGTGATGGAAGTGATTAAAAAGGTTACGGAGGAAAAAGAAGAAGCCATAAGGAAGCAGGACTATGAAAAGGCGGCTTCCCTGAGGGACAGAGAAAGAGAACTTAAGAATAGACTGGACTATCTGAAGACAAACTGGGAGAAACTTATACCCGATGAGAAAAAAATGATAACAGAAGCGGAGATTGCTGAGGTTGTATCCCAGTGGACAGGTATCCCTGTTGCGCAGATATGTAAAAAAGAGAAGGAACGGCTTCTTGAGATGGAAAAAGAGATTCACAGGATGGTGGTAGGACAGGATGAGGCAATCTCTGCGGTCAGTAGAGCGATAAGAAGGTCAAGGGCAGGGATGAAGGAAAGAAAACGTCCAATAGGCAGTTTTCTTTTCCTGGGTCCTACCGGTGTCGGTAAGACACTGCTTGCAAAGGCACTTGCAAAATTTCTTTTTGGAGATGAGCAGGCACTGATTCAGATAGATATGTCTGAATATATGGAAAAGTTTTCTGTCAGCCGTTTAATAGGTGCGCCTCCAGGTTATGTGGGATATGAAGAAGGTGGGCAGCTTACCGAGAGGATAAGAAGAAGACCTTACAGTGTTATACTGCTTGATGAAATTGAAAAGGCACATCCTGATGTCTTCAATATACTTCTTCAGGTTCTGGAAGACGGCAGATTAACAGATGGCCTTGGCAGAAGCGTCAGTTTTCAGAATACAGTTCTTATTATGACATCCAATATAGGAACGGAGATTTTCAAGAACAGGTCGGTCCTTGGATTCCAGCAGGAAGAGAAGGGGATATATGAAGATATGAATGAGAGAATAATGGAACAGGTAAGACATACATTCAAACCAGAATTTTTAAACCGACTGGATGAGACAATAATATTTCATCCTTTAACAAAAGAACATTTATACCAGATTGTGGATATTGAACTTTCAAAGGTAAAGGAGAGGATGCAGGAGCATCATATTACTATTACTGTTTCTAAAAGTGCGAAAAAATTTTTGATTGAAAAGGGCACAAGTCCTGAGTTTGGAGCAAGGCCTTTAAAGAGGGTGATATCTAAATATCTTGAAGACCCTCTTTCAGAAGAGATATTGAAGGATATATATCCTAAAAACTCTACTATTCTTATTGACCATTATCATAAAAGAGATAAACTCACCTTTAAACCTGTCAAGAAAGGAGAGACCCTTGAAGAAAGTAAAAATTCTGCTACTGTGCCTCTTGCTTAATTCAGTCCTGTTGTTTTCTCAAAATATCATTAACAGTATAGAAGTGTCAGGTAATAAAAATGTAAGCAAAGAAAAAATCCTGCTTCTTATGAAAATGAAGCCCGGCGGGCAGTTTAATGAAGGGATTTTAAGGGAAGATATAAAAAGGATTGCAGAATCAGGATTTTTTTCAAGTGTCAGTTATAACATTGAAAGCGGGGAAAAAGGTACTGATATAAAAATTATTGTGGTTGAAAATCCCGTTGTTAAGAATATATATTTTAAGGGAAACAAAGTTTTTAAGACAAAGGACCTCATAGAGTTTCTCGGGGTTAACAAAGGTGATATCTTAAATGAGATAGAATTGCTTTCCGGGATTGAAAGGATAAAGGAGAAATATAAAGAAAAGCAATTTTACTTTACAGAAGTTGACTATGATACCCTGGAAAAGGAGGATGGTGTTGTCCTTAATGTTCTTATCAATGAGCAGGGAAGGAGGTATGTTTCCAGAATTGTATTTAAAGGCAACAAAGCATTTTCTGATAGCAGATTAAGAGGGCTGATGAAGATAAAACAGAGGAATATGCCTTTTATAAGAGGCAGTTTCAAGCCAGATGTATTTGAAAAAGACATAAAAGTTATAGAGAATTTTTACAAAGAAAAAGGATTTCTGACTGCAAAGGTGGAAGGAGTGACATCCATTGATACAAAATCAAAAGGAATTAAAATTGAGATATCGGTAAGTGAAGGACAGAAGTATTATGTGGGAGATATAAAATTTGAAGGCAACCTCCTGGTGGATGAGAAGGAATTAAGAAACAAACTATCTCTGAAGAAAAAAGGGGATGTCTTTAACAGGAAACTTGCAGATGAGAATGTTAGAAACCTTTCCGGTTTCTATATAAACAGGGGGTATCTTAAGGTAAAAGTTAGCGAGATACCTGTAACCGGAGAAAAGCCAGACATTATAAATATAATCTATTCTATTGAACCCGGAGAGGTTTATACTGCAGGAGAGGTTATTATCAGAGGTAATTATAAGACAAAAGATAAAGTAATAAGGAGGGAAGTAAAGATATTTCCAGGGGATAAAATAACATCTGAAAAACTGCAAAAGAGTTTCAACAACCTCTTTGACCTTAACTACTTTGATAAAATAAATATATATCCTGAATTCACAGGCACAAATACGGCAGATATTGTGGTTGATGTGGAAGAAAAGGCAAAGACAGGTATGTTTCTCATCGGTGGGGGTTATAGCAGCGTGGAAGATGTTGTAGGTATGATAAGTATCAGCCAGTCAAATTTTGATATTACAAATCCTCCTAAGTTCACAGGTGGCGGACAGCAGTTGTCCCTTATGGCACAGTTCGGGACACAGACAAACAGTTATAAAATTAGTTTTACAGAGCCATATTTTCTTGATAAACCCGTCTGGTTCGGCACTGATTTGTACAGGACAAGGCGTCTATTTTCTGACTACACAGATGAGAGGACAGGCGGAGCATTACGACTCGGGAGAAGGTGGGAAAAGGCTTCCTTAGGGTTAACCGGCAGGATAGAAGGGATTACCCTCTCTGATATAGATATTCCTTCCCTTAAAGGACAGGAGGGGGACTACAGGAAAAATAGTATTACAGGGACATTTCTGTATTCTGCACTTGACAGAAAAAGGGCTCCTAACAGAGGTATCAGGTCTGAAGTTTCTTTAGAGTATGCAGGGGATGTACTTGGTGGAGATGTGAATTTTCTGAAACCGGTACTGGAAAATGATATCTACTATCCATTAGGCAGGTGGACTTTCCATAGCAGAACCTATGCTGGAGCAGTTGAAGAGATAGGGGATACGAAAGAGATTCCCATATATGAAAGATTCTTTGGAGGGGGGATAGGGACGGTAAGAGGATATGAAGAGAGGAGTTTAGGACCAAAAGATGGTGATTATCCACTGGGAGGGCAGGCAGTATTTGCACAGAACCTGGAGTTGATTTATCCTTTATATCAGGATATACTGAAAGGTGTCTTATTTTTTGATGCGGGAAATGTGTGGGAGGACTGGGACAGTATAGACGAATTACGGAAGGGTATAGGTGCAGGGATTAAGGTGGTGATTCCGTTTCTCAATGCACCGGTTGAGATTTATTACGGATATGCACTTGATAGAAAGGATGGTGAGCCGGAAGGAAGGGTACATATAGGTATGTGGTTTGGCTTTTAAGAAATATTCACTGAGTGATAAAGAGAGGGGGAAAATGAAGATAAAGAAGATATTAGGGCTGTGTGCGATATTTTCAGGGATTGCCTTCGGGCAGACAGTTAAAATCGGATATGTTGATGTAAAAGAAGTTTATTACAAGTATGATAAAGCAGTTAAGATGGAAGAGGCATTTAATAAAGAGGTTGAAAAGGTGTCAGAACTGGAAAAAACTATAAAAAAGATGCAGTCAGAGTATGAGCAGAATAAAGATATTATGAAACCGGATGAAAGGATAAAAAAAGAGGCAGAGTTGAAGCTAAAGATACAGGAATATTCTACCACGGTAGGTGAATTCAAGAAAAAAATGGATGATAAGCAGAAAGAGACAGAAAAGATAATTGATGAGATAAAGAAAGAAGTTCAGGCATATGGAGAGAAGAATAAGTATACTGTAATATTAGCTTCTACAAGTATTCTTTACTATGGAACGGATGTGGTTGATATCACGGAAGATATAATAAAGAGTATTAATAAGAAAGCCGGAGATAAAAAGTGAAACTTACAGTTAAGGAGATTGCAGATATTGTAGAGGGAGTGGTTGTTGGTAAAGAAGATGCTATTATTACAGGAATATCCGGTATAAAAGAGGCAAAAGAGGGCGAGATTACCTTCATTGCCAATAACAAATACAGGCCTCTTTTAAAATCCACAAAGGCATCTGCCGTTATAGTACCAAAAGATATAAACAATACAGTGGAGGCCTCACTCATTCAGGTTGAAAATCCTTCCCTGGCGTTTGCAAAGATAATGGCTCTTGTGGGTCCTGAACCCATAACATTCAATCCAGGAATACATAACACAGCTATTATAGGTAAAAACGTTGTACTGGGTAAAAATATATCCATTCAGCCCTATGCAGTTATAGAGGACAATGTTGAGATAGGAGATGGCTCTATTATAGGTTCCTGTGTATATATAGGCCATTATACAAAGATAGGAAAGGAATGTCTGATATATCCGCATGTAATAATAAGAGAAAGGGTAAAGATAGGAAACAGGGTTATAATTCATCCCGGTACTGTTATAGGGGGTGATGGATTTGGTTTTGCTACTGTTAAAGGAGTTCATCACAAGATACCGCAGATAGGAACGGTTGAGATAGGAGATGATGTTGAAATTGGCTCAAATGTCACCATAGACAGGGCAAGATTTGATAAGACCTATATCGGAAACGGGGTTAAGATAGATAATCTTGTACAGATAGCCCATAATGTCTATATAGGAGAGAATACCATTGTGGTGGCACAGGTAGGCATATCAGGCAGTACTGTTATAGGGAAGAATGTAATAATAGCAGGACAGGCAGGTATTATTGGACATATTACAATAGGGGATAATTCTATTATTGGAGGGAAGGCAGGTGTAACCAAGGATGTGCCACCAAATGTCCATGTGACAGGTTTTCCAGCGAGGGAAAAGTGGGAGGATATGAGGATACAGGCATACTCAAGAAGAAATCCTGAACTGATGGAGAAGATTAAAAAGTTAGAAGAAAAAATTGAAAAGATGGAAAAAAAGATAAGGGAGATGTATGGAGAAGAGTCAGAAAACAATTGAAAGAAGCGTGGAGATAGAAGGGATAGGACTTCACACAGGAGAGAAAAGTAGATTGATATTTCATCCTGCCCCTGCTGATACAGGTATTGTTTTTATGAAGAAAGAGGGCTCTAAAAAAGATATGATAAAACCAGTAATAGAAAACCTTCTTGATACAGCAAGATTTCCACGCAGAACCTCTATAGGAAATGAACATATACAGATTCACACAATTGAACATCTCCTATCTGCGCTTTATTCGATGGAGATAGATAATATTTTAATTGAGATAGAAGGAAGTGAATGTCCCGGACTTGATGGAAGCGCAAGACCGTTTGTTGATATCCTCAAGAAGACAGGGATAAGGCAGTTGAATAAGAAAAAAGATGTCTTTATAGTGAAGGAGCCAATTTATATCTCGGAAAATAACACACATATAATTGCTCTCCCCTCAAGCGAATTAAAAATCTCATATATACTTGATTATCCTGATACTGCTCTTGGTTCTCAGTATGCTTCTTATTCTATCACGCCCGAGATATATGAGAAGGAGATAGCTCCTGCAAGGACATTCTGCCTTAAAGAAGAAATTGAACCACTTAAGAAGATGGGGCTGGGAAAAGGGTCTG
>Ga0116165_1001554_pt1 | contig 17615 bp, 15 predicted proteins | sample AD_JPNMR1_MetaG_FD_89885 | JGI IMG/M metagenome (GOLD analysis project Ga0116165, IMG submission 89885) | Active sludge microbial communities of municipal wastewater-treating anaerobic digesters from Japan - AD_JPNMR1_MetaG | ecosystem: Engineered > Bioreactor > Anaerobic > Digestate | place...
CAGACTTGTTTTTTGTATTCTTATACGTCTCAATAAACCTGACTTCTTCTATTCCTGACACCTGATCAAAAATCGATTTCATAATGTAGGGTTTCATGTTAAACCAGGTATTACTGACATAATAAATGCCTGGCGGAAGTTGAATTAGTGCAGTTGAACCCTCAAGACTGACGTCCATGTCATACCCTGAGAAAAGCTTGATAAGCCCTGCAATCTTTTCCGTTGCGCTCTCAACAATCCCCTCGATACGGTACGTATACGTCAGGGTCTGTCCGGCCAGCGGGTGATTAAAATCCACAATCACACGGTTTCCAATTATATTTACTACTGTGCCACGCCCTGCCTCAGGAATATTTACTACCATCCCTCTTTCCGGCTTTTTATTAAAGGATTTTTTCTCATACGACCGGAGAAGTTCCTGCTCATGTTCTCCAAATGCCTTTTCAGGAGGGACCTGAATTGTCTCTTCAAATCCGGGTTCTTTTCCGATTATCGCCTCATCTAATCCCAGAATAATCTGACGTTTTCCAACGCATACAACCTTCGGGGTGTAGTCCCGCCCCTCTTCATAGACTCCGGCTTCACGAGCTTTTTGTTCATCAGTCGTGTCAAAGAGTATTCCATTTGCATATCCGGTAAAGTGCAACCGGATAAAATCACCTTCTTGTATTGGCATTCCTGATTCCTTAAGTAAGTGGCAAACAAGATAGATAAAGGATAGTGATTATGCTCGAGATTGAGATAAAAGTCAGGGTTTCTCATATGGATGAGATAAAAAACCGTATCCTTACTATCGGAGGTCAGCATTCAGAGACAGTAATAGAAGAAGACCGCTATTACAATGCTCCGCATCGTGATTTTGCAGTAACAGATGAGGCTCTCCGGGTCAGAAATGCCGGAGGGAAGATAATTCTGACATATAAAGGACCGAAAAACACCGTTATGGGATCAAAAATTCGAGAAGAATATAATATTCATCTTGATAACGCAGAAACATGCGACTCGATTTTAAAAAACCTTGGATTCAGAACTGTTGCACATGTCAGAAAATTGCGTGAGTATTATACCTACCAGGATTTTTCGATCGCCCTGGATAAAGTCGACCATCTGGGGGAATTCGTTGAAATTGAATTGATCACAGAAAATAACGCTGAAAAAGCAGCGAAAAGGGTTGACGAACTGGCCGAAAAACTGGGAGTTGCAGGAGAACGTATCAGCATCTCCTACTTAGAACTCCTTCTATCTACACATTGAGTAATTTTACTTCAATGTCTTTCGCGTCTTCACCAAAGTGTATCATGGCGCAGTTGCCCATGGCAGCCGGCCCGGGATTTACTACTTTGATGCCACCTACTTCAACTATTCCCCGTTGTTCATGCACATGTGCACAGCAGACAAGGTCAAATTTATCCATGTACTTCAGGACACTGGCACTTCCAACATGGTTGCCACCGATCTCATCCAGATACCCCTGTGGGGGAGCGTGACTGATCAGGACATTATGAATACTCTTCTGCATCCGCTCCATTGATACTTTCATCAGATCATCGATCTGTTTGTCAGTCATTTCAAATGGAGTTCCAAATGGTGTAGGATTGGATCCACCAATCCCAACCAGAGATATCCGGCCCAGGTTCATATATGAACCATGAAGGTTGACACTGGAGCTCTGCTCTAATGCATCAACTACTTCTTTAGGATCACAATTTCCGGGAACCGAAAAACTCGGGACATCGATCCGGGAAAAACAGGTCTCAACATCCTTTGCAGTTCCCATATTGGTGATATCCCCTGCGATGAAGACAACATCGGGCGCCAGTTCCATGAATGATTCCAGCATCCCGTATTCTCCGTGCAGATCTGCAAGCAGGAGCGCTTTCAACATACGTTATTACTTGGAAATTTTGCTAAAAAATCTTATCTCAGGATTGTTCCATGATCCAGTTAATCTGCCCGATAATGCCAATGATCCAAGGGCTGATACGACCTCCGGGATCAGGTCACGGGATACACGGCCTTGGAGAGGGGTTCCAGGGAGGGGGAAAAACCGGTGGGCATGCACATACCCGATCCTGGCTACCTCCTGACAAAATGAAACCGTTTCAAGTAGTTCCTCATCAGTCTCATCAGGAAACCCTACGATGATATCAATAACCGGCGTAAATCCTCCATCGGTGCAGTGATCGATGGCCTTCCATACATCAGACAGAGTATGTCCCCTGCATATCTTTTGTAAGGTGCTCTCTGCACCCGACTGTGCACCAATATGTATCCGGGTATTTGAACAATATCTGGCAATAAGATCCACAGCCTCTTCAGAGACAAATTCAGGTCTGATTTCACCAGGAAATGTTCCAAGAAAGATATCTTTGTCAGGTATCCTTGAGAGTTCGCGCAATAATGAGTGAATACTCCTGAGGTCAGGATGGATACCATCAGTCCCATACGCAAGGGCATTTGGACTTAAAAACCTGATGTCATGAAATGATTGAGCCAGTTTTCCTATTGAGTGTATGCTTCGGTGACGGATCCTGTTTCCAAAAATCCGGGGGGTCTGACAGTAGGTGCAACCAAACGGACACCCTCGTGAGATCTCAATATAACCTTTGTACTCCCCAAAACTTGGATTGCCATCAAGAAAGACGGTATGATCAATCGGGGTATAGGATGATATGGTTGCAACCCCGGGGGGAGGGGGGCCGTTGGTATGGAGGCTGTCAAGGAGCCGTGGAACAGTAAACTCTCCTTCTCCAACCACCACATAATCTGCAATACGAACCAGTTCTTTCCATCTGGCACAGGCATGAGGGCCGCCAACAACGGTAATAACATCGGCGTCCCTTATTTCTGGAATAAAAGACGGTCCGGTGATCGAGTTCAGGCTATAGAGTGTTATGTCCTCTTCAGGCCCATTCACAAATTCAAGCCTGTATCCTGCCCGCTCACAGGCAGCAGAGAGGCATGCCATGCTGTTGCGCTGGCTCGGAATTTTCCTCCAGCAGACACGCATTTAAAACACAGTTGCTTCCGTATACACTGTTACAGAGTCCTGATGGATCTCAAACGGTTTAACTTCCCGTGAATGCTGTGACATACGCATCTTGACAACCTCGACTGCCAGATGAACACCTGCGGTATCTCCCCCCCGGGCATATTTTAAAAGAATAACCGTGTCGCTCAGATACTCAATCAGATTGTATTTACTTGCAAAGCTGTTTGTCTTGTCTGCTTCACTGATGAGCAGGGATGTACAGTTCAGGTCTCGAAGACTTTCCAAAAACCGCATCATCTCCCGTCTTCGCGTCGCATCATCATGAAAGAGATCCTCAAACAGCGATACCGGGTCAATCACCACGCGATGAGCTCCTATCTTCCTAATCAGAGTCGGAAGTTCATTCTTTACGCTGTTTATTGCAAGATTAAAGTCCGACGGGTCAAGATTGACTATCGTAAAGGTTGTGTCCAGATACTTGGAGACATCCCATCCCTTATTCTCCATGTATCCAATAATTCTTGACGTCCTTTCTTCAAGAGTAATATATAAGGCACTCTGGCCCTGTATCAAACCCTGCCAGACGTAATACTGGGCAAAGTTCGTTTTCCCCGTACCATATGCACCAATAATTGAGGAGACAGTACCTTCAATCAATCCCCCGGAGAGCATCTCATCAAGACCTTTTATACCAAATCCAAAACGGGGTATACTCATCAGTGGAATTCTCATATAACCACCCTGATATTGCTTACTTCAAATCCTCGTTCAGGGGTAATTTTTACTGCAAATTTCACAAGATCCCGATCTTCAAGATGGATCATAACACCGCGGAATTTTTCAATATATAAAACCCGCTGGCGCTTTGCACTTGATGACTCTTCCCATTTGAAATGGATGACCGCATCCATCGCATCAGCAACCTCAATCTCCTGATACTGATTGAGAATACCCTTTGTCAGTATCAGATAAAACGAAGTGTTCCATTTTTTTGCAACACGCTGCATCCCTCTGAGATAGGCTGACAGATCCGGCCATTGTCCAGCCGCGATATACTGGGTTGCAATCTCCGTCAATGAATCGAGAATAACCAGGCTCTGCTCCGAAACCTCATCCAGCGTAAATGAGAGAGTGGTCAACAGGTTGTCATGAATCTTCCGGCGCGCTGTCATGCGTTCAATAATATCATCATACTCAGTATACCAGGTGATTGGAACAAGACTTTTATCAAAATAGATATCAGATAAATCCTCAAAACGTATTTTTTCAAGATGTGTCAGAAGGTCCTGATGAAATGACTGTGATATTTCACGAAGGATTGACTCCTTTCTCTTGGTCACAGCAACATAGCATATCTCCTTTGGTATGAGAACCCTCTCATCCTTTGATTCCTTTCCCATCAGATGAGAGAGATGAATCATGGAACTATATGCAAACTCTATCTTTCCTGAACCGATATCCCCTTTTAATAGTACTACAGAACCTGGAGGAATACCTCCGTCAAAAACCGGATCAAGGGTCGATAATCCGGTTGGCATATATTGTTCAAATTGTATTCCATTCATTGTTCGAAGATCCGGCTACGTGTATTTCATCTGCAATAACAGATTAAGTCTTTGGATTACATGGGAGATCTGGGAACGCAGGGTTTGACTGATGTGCATTACCAAATGAGATCAAAATCTCTGTTCTCTCTTACGTATTGTATTATTTTTATGCTTTGATATCATATGATATTTTTAACTGGTACCGGGGGGAACCTATACGGACAGAGATATATTCTGGCGGGTGAGATATGGGGGAATCAGATAGAGAGAAAAATAAGGGACACGGTGGTAAAAACCGCCGCACTATTAAAATAAAAGTCCCGAGTATAATAATCGGAAAGAAAACTTCCCCCTCTGATAAACCAGATAAGGCAAAAAAAAATCTGAACAAGCCGAAATTAAAAGGGTTGAGAATTAAAAAAGTCCCTCATATTGATCTTATAAAAAAGGAGCCGGAAAAAGAGACCGGGACACAGAGTGGGGTTACCAGAATTAAACTTCCGTTATTAAAACGGGAAGAAGAGATTGTTGCTGCAGAAAAAGATCTTGAATCAATCTTTCAAACAGAAAAAGAAAGTGCCGTCCCGGGATTCGAAAGAAAACTTCTGAAAAAAATAAGTCTGACCCAGAAGCGGGGATACGAGGAGTACGATTTCGAAAAACACGGTAGTCTTCTGGATATTAAATTAGAATATCCATATGAGTCAAAAAATGAATACTGGGTAGAACCTGGCCTTGCCAAAGTGGTCATTGCCCATAATATAAAATCAAAACTGAGAGAATACCTCCTTTTTGAACCAGAACTTACCCCCTTTGAGTATGAACTTCTCGAACGAATCCATGAGGATCTTCGTGATGTACTTATTCTTACCGATGAAGAATTGGGAATTGAACGAAAAAAGCTCCTGATATCAAAGGTCATTGACCTGATTGACTATTACGGACTGAAACTGGACAAAAGCTCTCTCTTCAAAATTAATTATTATCTGCTTCGCAATTACCTTGGGTGGGGTCGTATTAATGCTCTGATGCTGGATCCACTAATTGAGGATATATCCTGTGACGGGGATAATGTTCCCATCTTTCTGTTCCACCGCAAAGAACAGAATATTAAAACTAATATCTCTTTTGATACCAATTCATTAATCTCATTAGCCATCACCCTGGCTCAGCGATCTGGAAAACATATCTCATCAGCCAATCCTATCATTGATGCCACAATGCCGGATGGATCACGTCTGCAGCTGACATTCGGAACTGAAGTTACGTCCCGTGGCACCTCGTTTACTATCAGGAAGTTTCGTGAGACGCCCTTTACTCCGGTGGATCTGATCGATCTTCACACATTTAATATTGAGATGCTGGTCTATTTCTGGCTCGCAATCGAGAACAATATGAGTCTGGTTTTTATCGGCGGAACTGCTTCAGGTAAGACGACATCGCTTAACGCGGTATCCCTGTTTATCCCTCCTATGGCAAAGGTCATCTCCATTGAAGATACACGTGAGCTTACTCTGTTTCATGAGAACTGGATCGCCAGTGTGACACGGGAAATCGTTGCCGAGGGAGGGGGGGCACATGTTGATATGTTCATGCTGCTCAAAGCCGCAATGCGTCAGCGTCCTGAATATATCCTTGTTGGTGAAGTCAGAGGTCATGAGGCGCAGACCTTATTTCAGGCGATGAATACCGGGCATACTACCTTCTCAACGATGCATGCCGGGAGCGTGGACGCGGCAATTCACCGGCTGGAAAATGAACCCCTCAATGTTCCCCGGAACATGCTTCAGGCGCTCAATATCATGAGCATCCAGAAACAGATCCAGATCGGTCCTGACCGGGTCCGGCGGTGTGATGAGATTGTGGAGATTGCCGGTATTGATCCGGCAACAGGCAATATCATGGTTAATACTGTATTCGAATATGATCCGGTTGCCGATGATTTCAGTTATACCGGTCGGTCGCAGGTTCTTGGTGAAATTGCTGCATTTCATGGATGGGGTCCTGACAAACTGCTTGAAGAGATGGATAGACGGAAACTTGTCCTCCAGTCAATCAAAGAACAGAATATCCGGGACTATGTCAGTTTCACCAAGGTTATCCAGGCATATTATATTGATAAAGATAATGTAATGGAAAATCTCGATGATCTTGCAGCACTGGTAGCATGATTCCCGCGTGGATTGTAAACCGGCTGGTATATAAAAACCCGGAAAAATATCATGATCTCCACATTGATCTGATCGGGATACGTTCAGGTCTGACTCTGGAGCAGTTTTTAAACAAGGCTGTCCTGGTCGGTCTTGGTACCGGCATTTTTCTCGGTCTTTTAGGATTTATTACGGGGTACGCTCTGTTTACCATGAATCTTGGGTTAAAGCCTGAACTGTATAACGTTTTGAATATTTCATTTAATCCAGATACAGAAGGGCTGCCTATTATCATTCTGATTCAGGTGCTCCTTGGTATCATCCTCTTCCTCATCGGGTGTTTTGTTGGGTTTTGGGGATATACCATGTACCCATCCCTGGCAAAAAAGTCACGGGAAACAAAAATTACCATCGGCCTTCCGAACGCGGTCTCGTATATGTATGCAATGAGGAAGGGAGGGGCGGAGATTATTACAATTTTACGGTCCCTCTCAGAAATGTCTGCAATTTACGGAGAGGTGTCATTAGAGTTCAGACAGGCAGTCAGAGATTCGGATTTTTTCGGGTATGACATTATAAATGCCCTCAAACAATTAGGCGAGACTACGCCGAGCAGAAAACTGAGGGATTTTTTGCAGGATCTTATCTCAACGGTGGAGAGTGGAGGCAACCTTACGCAATTTCTCCATGACCGGGTGTTCATCCTTCAGGAAGAGGCAAAATTCGAACAGAAACAATTCCTTCAGTTCCTTGGGCTCGTTGCTGAGATTTATGTAACAATATTTATTGCCGGCCCACTGTTTCTTATTGTCATCCTTGTGGTTATGGGGATGATGGGATCTTCAGCAATTCTTGAACTCTCATTGATTGGGTATGCTGTCCTTCCCATAGGGGCGGTCATTTTTATCCTGATGATTGATACCATCTCGATTAAAGATGAAAATGTGGTCAAGTATGTGAGGGCAAAGTGGCTGAACCAGTACTCCGATGTGAGAATTTCAGAGGGCGGAAATGAAGAACATCTCTTTTCTGCCCTTGCCCGGTTCGAAAAGATAAAGCCATTGAAAAAATGGCTTGCAAATCCGGTTCAGGGTTTTATTCAGTACCCGGAATTATCTTTTTACTTTAGTGTTCCTGTTGCCCTGGCATATGTACTCTATATCTTTCTTACCATACCGCTCGGGACGATTGAGGACATGATCAATTATGTTGATGATCAGTTGATGATCGCCCTTCTCATTACCCTCATTCCCTTCGCCATTTTTTATACCAGATGGAATCAGAAGATCCGGTCACTTGAATCAATGATCCCTGATTTTCTTGACCGGATGGCTGGAATTAACGAAGTTGGTATTACCCTTACACAGTCTATTGCGGTGATAACCCGCGCAAATATGGGTATCCTTGGATACGAGATCAGCAGAATCCACCGGGATATTGAATGGGGAGCGAATTTTTCAGATGCCCTCATTCGATTTGAACACCGGGTGAGAACTGCTCTGATTGCACGAACGGTAACCCTGATCACCAGAGCAGCAACCATGAGCAGTTCAATATCCTCACTCCTTCGGATTGCTGCAAATGATGCGCGAATGTCAGAAAATTTAAGGCGTGATCGGTTTTCTGAGATGTTTATATATACTGCTATTGTGTATCTGTCATTTTTTGTCTTTATATTTGTAATCGGAGTAATTACAACCCAGTTTCTAACGGTGCTTGCAGAACAGAGTAAAGAAGGGCTTGCTATGGCCGGACCATTATCAAATCTGGGATCAACCTCACTTGTAACAATTGATCGTCTGTTATATCACATATGTCTGATTCAGGGATTATGTTCAGGCCTCATGGCAGGACTGATGGGTGAATCCTCAATAAAGGCCGGAGTAAAGCACAGTTGTGTCCTCATCATCGGGGCCCTTATCGCCTTTAACTTCATGTTCTGAAAAAAAAGACAAGACAATTTTTACTGGGCCACTGATGATGAGACACCTGACCTGCGCCATTCCCTGAACCGAAGTCTGATATCCCAGATAAGTTCACGAAGTCCGGTTTCGGATGTTTCAAGGAGATCTGACAATGGTTTTGTCGCCCGGGGATCATTGAGTTCATAGAGTAATACTGCTATCCATGCCCGCCGGGTTTGTGGACCCTGATAGAGTAATGGTATGAGTATATCAGTGATCTGAGGGCCAAATCGAAGTATTGCCGCTGCCGCCTCCATAGCATGGAGGGGATCATCAAGGTTCGCTAGATAGGTTAAGAGATCTGATCTGTTTGGTATCGGGGATGATGAGATGATATCCGATTTATTCTCAGTTTTTCCTTCCTGACCTGATTCAGGTGGGCATCCAAGATCGGTCAGCAGCTGGGCAAGCCGGGTATTTTCTGTGTCAAGGCGGATAATCCTGGATACTAACACAGAATTTTCTGATTCCTTCGCGGCAAGCTTTCCGGACAGATTCTGAATTTGTCGATATAATGCATGAACGGGTTCTTCTTTATCTTCCCGGATGGTCTTTTCCAGCATGAGGAGACGGGTCCTGACGCGTTCGAGTTCAGCCCGGAGGGCTTCATTATTTCCGCTGATGAGAGTAAGATGGCGATCCCGTTCTGCAAGTTCACGTGCACCTGCGTCAAGTTTTCCTTTCCACTCTTCCTTCCTTCTGATAAGTTCCTCATGGAGGTACGTGATTTCATCCCTGAACTCCTGTTCCCGCTGGGCTTTGAGACGAATCATTTCGTCAAGTTCACGTGATATTTCTTCAATCTGACTGGAAAGCCGAGAGTTTTCTTCTTGATATGATACTTTCTGGGACTCAATCCTGTTTTTTAGATCATCTATATGAGCTGTAAGAGCCCTGATTTCTTCTTCATGTGAATGAATCTCTGCATGATACTGCTCCTGCATCTGGTTCAGATCACGAGTAAGATCAGAGATCAGGGTTTCTTTCGTTAACAATTCCAGATCCTTTCCGTGTAATTCCTCTATGAACCGGGAATGGGCTGATTCCATGTTTGAACTCATGGATTCTATGCTCTTTTGCAAATTCGTAATCTGGAGATCTTTTTGAGTGATCTCATTCTGCAATTCATCAGACAGACGAACAAGATCCTGGTTCTCTTTGCTGAGATCGTCTATGGTTTTTGCATCGTGCTCTGATTGTTTCCGGAGAGATCGGATATCTTTCTCAAGATTCTCAAGTTTTTCCGTCAGATCTGACACACGATTATCGCGATCCCTTTTCAGCTGTTCAATTTCAGAAGTAAGATCCTGAATTATCTTTGTCGATGTGGCTTTCTCTTCAGTGAATGCTACTTGAAGCTGTTCGTAGTCTGAACGAACAGTCTCAAGGGATCGGCGGAGATCAGATATCTTCTGTTCAGCATCTTTCTGTTCATGCTCGCGTTCAATTTGTATCTTCTTTCCTTCATGTATACGGTTTTTCAGATCATTGGCAAGGGTTCGAAGTTCTTTCTCCTTTTGTAAGACCTCCTCTCGTGCTTTCTTCAGGAGAGTTTCATACTCTTGTCGTATCGCACCCTTTTCACTCTCAAACCGGATCTTTTCAGATTCAAATTGCTTGGAGAGAGTTTCTATCTGTTTGGCAAGTTCCTCTTTCCGCAAAGATGCGGCCTTTTCGTTTTCCTGTATCTGATCGGCAAGTGCCTTAATCTGGGTATCTTTTTCCTGAAGAGATGTAAGATGTTGCTTTATGATGTTTTCGAGATCTGATATTTTCAGGGAATAGGCATCTTCCAGTTCTTTTTTCTCTCTTTCAAAATTTTCATGATCCCTGGATTTTTCACGGCAGAGTGCCTCATATTTTCTTTCAGATTTTAAAGAACTATCCTGGGCTTTTTTCAGACTTTTATTCAGGTCAGCGATTTTTTCTTCAAACTGCCTGATAATCACATCCGACTCATGTTCCAGCCTTCTGATAATACCCAGTAATTCTTCGTTTTTTTTCTGAAGTGTCACCAGTTCATTCAGAATAGATTCAGCTAAATCCATACAGCCCCCCACAAGCCCATGGAAAACCCCTCTTTAGTACGTATATGAGAAGGATACATAAAAGGATCCTAAAAAAAACCAAATTTTCTGGCAAAAAATACCCGATCGTGAAACAACAAAAAAAATCAGTATATAGTTTTATTTCACCTGCGCGATGGATCAGAGGGTAAATCGTGCCATTGATGTGGTTATTTGTTCGGCTATTTTGGTAACCGTATCCACAATCTCCTGTAACTGTTGCACTGATGCAGATGCCTCACTTGTTGCTTGTGCAGAGTCAACTGCTTCCTTTGCGGTATCTTTCAACATGGCGGACACTTCATGCATACTACTGGTAATCTCTTCAACCGCAGCGGCCTGCTCTTCATTCATACTTGCAACCTGCTCGATGTTCATTGATATCTCTTCCACTGCACCAGCCAGCTTTGCAAAGACGGCAAGTGTGTCAGAGAGAAGAACATTTCCATCACGGACTGCAACTGTTGCACCATTTACTGCGCCCGCTGCTTTCTGAGACTGTTTTTGAAGGTTGCTTATCATATCGGTAATCTTTTCTGCAGACTGACGTGATTCAAGAGCAAGGGCTTTTACTTCGGAAGCAACAACTGCAAATCCTCTCCCCATTTCACCGGCACGTGCTGCTTCAATCGCTGCATTCAGGGCAAGGAGGTTTGTCTGGTTTGCAATATCGGTGATCAAGCGTACAATCTCGTTTATCTTTTTCATCTCACCCTGAATGTCACCGATGAGTTGATCCGCTTCTTCAGCACTGGTAATAATAAGACCCATCCCTTGTTCTGCCTTTTTGGCAAATTCGGATCCTTCACGTGCCATCTCTGTTCCTTCGTGTGCAAGCCGGGATACCGATTCAGCTTTCTGGGAGACATCGCCAACCGTGACAGAGAGATCTTCCATCGCCCGAAGAACCTGTCTGACCCCTGCATCGCTTTGCTCTGTGTTTTCAGATACCGCGTTAGAATTTCTGGCAACCTGATGAGAACTCCGGGCGACTTCCTGTACACTGGCGTTCGCCCGCTCAACATGTGCAGATAAATCCATAATCTGGTTATGAATTGTTATAAGGGCATCATGCACCTGGTCGCCAATGGTATTCAGATAGTCCTTTAAAGTTACCCATTCCCCTCTTACGGGAACCGAATCATTAAATCTTGCAGAAAAATCATATGCCGCGTACCGCGAGCATAATCGTAAAGCCTCAGTTACAGGATTTTTTACCGACCGGATGAGAGTCTGCACATCTGATGCGATTGATTGATAAACTCCTGCGTGAGATGAGAGATCTATCTCTGTATCAAACACACCATCACCGGTTTTTTTGGTTGCACCTGATATACTGGAATGGAGTTTTTCGACTGAACCCTTTGCCAGATTATAGGCATTGAGAAGATCTCTGACCGACTGGGAGAGACCTGACTGAAGACATTTCTGAGGCACCTGAATGGATCTGGTGAGATCCCCCTCGGCCAGATGATGTAGCCCTTTCGTTATTTCCTTGATGGTATCTGTCGCACAGATCAGTTCAGCTTCTAACTCTCCGGTTTTTTTTATCTGATCTGTGGAGATTTTTTTGATCTCCTGCTCATAGAGATCAAGGATCTCATTCATCATCCGTGCGAGATCTCCGGTCCCGTCAGTAAGGGCAGAGGGAGAAATTCTGGCATCAAATCTTCCTTTCTTTACCTGTTCCCTGATCGAAGATATCTCTGATGATATGTCCATGCCTCTGTCCCTCGAATATTCGTATCATTATCTCATCATGGAACCGTATTAATATATGTTGGAACATGTCTTGCGTATACCCGGATTCCACAGCATATGCTCTCAAATATTACCTGTTTTACTTTCGGGAGTAAAACAATAACAAATATACTGATCACTATCCACTTTAGTAATGTACCATCAATGAGAGGAGGGTTGGATGAAAATTGAGGTCTTGAAGGATATCAGACTTGCAGAAGAAGACTACAAAAAGATGATTTCAGAGGCACAGGAAAAGCGCAAAACAATTATTACCAGTGCCGAACTTGAAGCAGACAACATGATTCAGAAGGCTCATGCTGATGCTGAAGAGTTCAAAAAACAGCGGATTGCAGATGCACGGAAAGAGGCTGATAACCGGTATCAGCGGATTATCAGTGATGGAAAGGCTGAAGCAATGGCTCTGGAAAACAAAGGGCGGCAAAACCTGCCAAAAGCAGTAGACCTGCTCGTAACACGATTCCGGGAGCAGCTCAATGTTTCAACCTGAGTCAATGAGCAGACTGCTCATCGTCGCATCTAAGCAACAACTCGAGCCAGTCATCACTGAACTCTATCGCATGAACATCTTCCATATTGACGATTATGTTGAGAAGGGAGATGGAGAGTGGGAAGGATTCAGGATTGGAATGCCCCTTGCCGGGGCCGATGTAAAATCCGCCGCACTTGTAAAGATACGATCAATTGCCAGTGCATTTGGTATTAGTAAAGATACCGTAAGTGATGCAGAACGCTCTTCTATCAACGAATTAAAGCGACGTATTGAACAGGATCTGCCTGCAATCGCAGAAGACGTTGAGAAACTTCTTGCCAAAAAGACAAAACTTGAGTCTACCGTCAAGGAGTATGAACAGCGGATAGAAGCACTTCGTCCATTTATTGATGCCCCTGCGCCATTGGAACTTCTGCAGGGTTATGATACCGTCAGTTTTATCGCGGGTACAGTAAAAAGTCCGGTCAGTCTGTCAGTTCCCTATGAAAAGTGGGAGAAACAGCTAAAGTCAGGATTTTTTGTCATACTTGCGGTGAAAAACTCAGACGTTTCAACGGCAGAGAGAGAACTGCTTGATTTCCAGATTCAAAAAGTTCAAATCCCGGCAGAAAAAGGCTCAGCTTCCCAAGTAATCCAAGAATATGAGCTGAAAATTGAAGGGCTGAAGAAGGAGATCGCAGATCTTGAAACCCAGATGGAAACCATCCGAAACAAACATGAATTTTTCCTGATGTCCTCAGAAGAATTCCTGTCAGGAGATGTGGAACAGGCTGAAGCTCCGCTTCGGTTTGCAACCTCCGAACATGCATTTGCGGTTACCGGCTGGGTTCCGACGAGTAAAGTAACCAGGGTTTTTGAAAACCTGGATAAGGCCTGTGCAGGGAAAGTCTACGTCTCCGAACTGGAAGTCGAAGATTATAATGAAATGCCACCGGTTGAGTACCACAATCCGGACTTTGCACACCCGACACAGCTTTTTATGGACCTGTACTCACGGCCTAAGTATACTGAGGTCGATCCGACACTTTTAATGGCAGTTTTGTTCCCGATTATGTTTGGGCTTATCCTTGGAGATGTCGGATATGGAGTTATACTGCTCATTATGAGTATGGGCCTCCGGTCATTTGTCAAGGACAGTGAAGCAGGAAACCAACTTGTTTCAGTTCTTCGAAACTGTAGTATCAGTAGTATTATTTTCGGGATAGCATTCTCAGAAATTTTTGGCTTTTCTCTTCCCTGGAAACCAATCTGGCTTTCCCGTCACATAAATATGGGCGGATCTGCTCATGGGGCAGCAACTGAAGCCGCTGCACGTGGAATGGAAGCATCTGCAGAACATGTATCTCATATCCCGCAACTTCTGGTCATTTCGATCTGGATCGGTATTCTTCATATTACCCTGGGACGACTCTGGGGTGCCAGAAATGCCGCAAAAATGGATCACGGACATCACCGGACCCTGAAGATCTATGCAAACATCGGATGGATCCTGGTTATGTGGGGTATCCTTGTTCTTATCTGGTCGAATTTTGCAATACCCATGATGCCGGACTTTTCCCGGTTACCAGCTTTTGCAGCCGGCATAAACCCTGCCATGATAGCAGGTGCTATTATGCTTGTTATCGGACTGGTCTTTATCGCCCGGGAGAATGTTCTTGACCTCATGGAAGTGCCGACGATTATCAGTCACGTGCTTTCATATACACGTCTTATTGCCGTCGGTCTTTCTTCCGTTGCAATTGCAATGGTAACCAACTTTATCGCAATTGATATGATCATCAGCCCCCAGCTGAAGCTCTTATCACCGATAGGGATTATCCTGATCATTGTAGGAATTGTAGTCTTCCTCTTTGGTCATGCGCTAAATACTGCACTTGGTATCCTTGGCGGCGGATTACATCCCCTTCGTCTTCACTATGTAGAGTTCTTCACCAAATTTTACCGTGGTGGAGGAAAGAAATACACCCCATTTGGGATGATTCGAAAATTGACTAAACTAACAGATTAAAAACAAAAATTATTGGTGTAAACATTATGGCAGCAGAATCAGTAGCAGTAGAAGTGGCAGCAGCAGCAGCATCAGCAGCAGGACTTAAAGCAGTCGGTGCAGGTCTCGCAGTAGGCCTTGCAGGTGTCGGTTCCGGACTTGGTGAGATGGGTATCGGAGCAGCAGCTATGGGAGCTGTTGCGGAAAACAAGGATATGTTCGGTCTTGCACTCCTCTTTACCGTTCTGCCTGAGACTATCGTCATCTTTGGTCTTGTCGTTGCACTCCTTCTCATGTTCCAGTGAGTGAGGAAAAGACCATGGGACTGGACGCAGTCATCGCAGAGATAAAGGAAAAAGGACGAAAGGAAGCGGAAGCCATCATACAGGAAGGTTCCGCACGAAAAGAAGAGATCATGAATGCTGCCAGACAGGAAGTTGAAAAAATTCAACTGACAGTCAGGGATGAGGTAGAGAAGAACCTCTCCCATATCATCTCCCAGGAGGAGGCAGCAGCACATCTGATCGTAAAGCGACAAATTCTGAACGCCCAGAAGGATTTAATGGACCAGGTGTACAGGCAGGCACTTGACAAGATCATTACTATGCCTGAATCCTTCCATGAAGAGGCCATCACTTCCCTGCTTCGAAAGGCAAAGCAGGAGATCGCAAAGGGCAGGGTCAGCTGCGCAGCACGTGACGAAAAAATCCTCAAAAAAGTCCTGAATGAGTCTGAATTCTCTGCATACACATTCGGTTCTGTCATCGAGATTGACGGGGGTATCATCGTGGAGAGCGATGACGGACAACTGCAGGTCGATTACAGTTATCGTACATTCCTGAACCAGGTTTGGGAATCAGGATTAAAGGACGCATCAGACTGTCTCTTCGCGTAGATAACAGGGGTATAAGAAATGGTTCAGAACAGTGGCGGCCCGGCTCCGTATATCTATGTCAGTACACGGTTACGGGTCAGGAAGGCCAAACTGCTCCCCCCTGAAGAATATCAACGGATGCTCAATATGAGTCTTCCGGAGATTATTCGTCTGATTGGAGAGACAGAATACCAGAAAGAGGTTGATGAACTCGGAACTTCCTTTGAAGGTATCGATCTGATTGAAGTCGCTCTTTCCTGGAATCTTGCCAAAGAATATCAGCGTGTTATTGAACTTGCCCCCGGATCCCTCAAGGAATTTACCATGGCATACCTTCGCCGGTGGGATATCTATAATATCCTGACGATTCTTCGTGGGAAGATGCAGGGTATGAAGGAAGGAAAGATCAAGGAAGTACTCATTCCTGCCGGAAGTCTTGACCGGACCATCCTTGACCGGGTTCTGGCTGAAGAAAACTGCGAACGGGTTGCAGATGCCCTGAAGAACTGGAAGATGTATCCGACTCTTTCCGCAGAACTATCTGAGGGATGTGCAGTTGGTTCATTTGCCAGACTTGAAAACGAACTCTACAAGAGATTATATGCAGACCTTCTCAAGATTGCCAGGAGAGGGGTAAAGGGCGGAAACCAGTTTCTGAAATTTGTTCAGCTGGAGATTGATGTCAAGAACATTAAGACGTTATTCAGGATGAGAGGCGACGGATATGAAGAAGACGCTCGGGAATTTTTCATACCCGGGGCCACATTTACTCCTGAAGAATTGCAGCAGATGAATCAAATGACCACCAGGAACGAGGTCATTGATGCCCTGCTCGCACGGATTAAGGCAAAGGCAATACAGGTTGCACTGGAAGATATGAGAACAGAAAAATCAGAGCAGGAGGTTGACGCTGAACTTACCAAGACCCAGCTTGACCATATGGAGCAACTCTCCAAGATTAACCCGTTCTCAATTCATCCCATACTCGTATATCTTGAGAAGAAGAAGTACGAGGTTTTTAACCTGAGAGCTATCGCCCGTGGAAAGGAATCCCGACTGGCCGGAGATACCATTGCAAAATATCTGGTGATATAAATGGAGATCGCGGTTATCGGAAATAGCGAATTTATCCTCGGGTTCAGGCTTGCCGGCATTACAAAAACATACGCGGCAGAATCTGATGAAAAAGTTGTTGAGTATGTTCACAAGGTGCTTGATGATGGCAAGATAGGCATCCTTGTTCTCAACAGCAGTGATATGGCAAAGATTCCAGTACGACTCCGCACTACCCTCGAAAACTCAGTTCACCCAACGGTAATCACACTCGGTGAAGAGGAAGGCGGCCTGTCGATGCGTGAGAGAATTAAACGATCAGTGGGTGTTGATCTGTGGAAATAAAACGAACCAAAGGGGTTTTAAAGAGAATTGCAGGACCTGTCGTCACTGCAGTCAATCTCGACGCACACATGTATGATGTGGTAAAAGTCGGGGATGAGCAGCTGATGGGTGAGGTCATCAAGATCAAGGGTGAGGATATCATCATCCAGGTCTATGAGGATACCTCAGGCATCAAACCGGGTGAACCGGTAGAGAACACCGGTCTCTCGCTCTCTGTTGAGCTGGGACCAGGACTTCTGACCAGTATTTACGATGGTATTCAGCGCCCGCTCGAAGTACTGGTTGAGAAGATGGGTAATTTCATCGAACGTGGGGTGTCTGCTCCCGGTCTTTCCCATGAGAAGAAATGGGAGTTTAAGCCGGTCAGAAAGGCAGGCGATAAG
>Ga0116165_1001555_pt1 | contig 17614 bp, 20 predicted proteins | sample AD_JPNMR1_MetaG_FD_89885 | JGI IMG/M metagenome (GOLD analysis project Ga0116165, IMG submission 89885) | Active sludge microbial communities of municipal wastewater-treating anaerobic digesters from Japan - AD_JPNMR1_MetaG | ecosystem: Engineered > Bioreactor > Anaerobic > Digestate | place...
CATATTAGTTACCCTCCGTATATTTGATTTGTGCCTTCACTTGCCGTGCTTCAGCACACTTCATATTGTACGGTAGGGTATCTATTTTTTCAAAGATCATTTTTCTTACTTACAGGAATGCTCTCTTTATGTATGTAGAAATTATATTTTCAATATTTCTATCGATAATTTGATTTTATATTATGGTATAATTAATGTCAATTGTACCATAAAAAATATAAACAATAATTACATATTATTTTTATTCGATGTAAATATTGAATATTACAAGTAATAATAAGATTTAAAAGTGGTAAGTTAATTTTGTTATTTTATAATATAGCTGCATTTTCTGGTTAGTTTTAGTAAGAAAAAGATTGCTCGAACTTTCTTAAAATAAAAATATATTATATAATTTATTATACTGTCCGAAGTTATATGTGAGGAAAAATACATCAGGAGGGTAATATGGAAAATCTTAGAATTTTATTTGCTTCTTCCGAAGTAGTACCTTTTGCAAAGACCGGGGGTCTTGCAGATGTAGCGGGTTCATTGCCAAAAGCTATAAGAGCTTTGGGCATCGACATTAGAGTAGTAATGCCGAAGTATAAATGTATTGCTAAAAAGTACACCGATGAGATGGAACTGGTTAACAGCTTTTATGTGAACGTAGTTTGGCGCAGGCAGCTTTGTGGAGTTTATAAGCTTGAAATGGATAATGTTGTCTATTACTTTATAGAGAATGATTACTATTTCAACAGGGATGGACTTTATGGGTATTTTGATCAAGCGGAACAGTTTACATTTTTTAATAGGGCCCTTTTGGAAATGATGCCATACATAGGCTTCCAAGCTGATGTGGTACATTTTAACGATTGGCAGACGGGGATAGGAAGTCTTCTTCTTGAGTCGGACTACAAAGAGCTTAAATTTTACAAGGATATGAAGTCCTTATTCACTATACATAATATCAAGTATCAGGGCATATTCCCAAAAGAAATAATGGACAGCGTGCTTGGCTTAAGCTGGGAGTATTTTCACTTAAACAGTATAGAGCACAATGATCAGGTCAATTTTATGAAAGCAGGAATAGCACATTCAAGTATAGTAAATACAGTGAGTAAAACATATGCGGAAGAGATTAAATATGATTTCTTCGGAGAAGGACTCAATGGAATAATAAACAGACGTGCTGGGGACGTATACGGTATATTGAATGGAATAGATTACGAGCGTAACGACCCTTCAACAGATAAAAGACTATATGTAAATTACGACTCTAAAAATATTAGCGGAAAATATGAAAATAAAAAACGTCTTCAGGAAGAGTTGAACCTTCCGGTAAGAGATGTTCCCATAATAGGTATAATTTCAAGGCTTGTAGATCAGAAGGGCTTTGACCTCATTGATTGTGTGATTGTGGAAATATTACAGATGGACGTACAGTTAATTGTTTTAGGAACAGGTGAATACAGATATGAGAATATGTTCAGATGGGCCGGTGAGGTTTACCCCGAGAAGGTATCTGCAAACATCAAATATGATGATGTATTGGCACAAAGGATTTATGCAGGTAGCGACATATTCCTTATGCCTTCGCTTTTTGAACCGTGCGGATTAAGTCAAATGTTTAGTATGAGATACGGCACCATACCTTTGGTAAGAGAAACCGGAGGGCTTAATGATACTGTTAGACCGTATAATGAGTTTACAGGTGAAGGAAACGGGTTTACATTTTCCAATTACAATGCACATGATATGCTCTATACTATAAGGAGAGCAGTTGAGTTTTATAATAACAAGCCCATATGGGAGATGCTTGTTAAAAGAGTTATGAAAGAGGACTTCAGGTGGGAGAAGTCGGCAAATGAGTATGTTGAATTATATAAAAAAGCTATGGAGAAGGAATAAACATAATTTAAGGTGAACTATTGTGGAATTAAGACTTCCTGTTTTAGAAGAAATAAAGAGGTATATATCATCTGATCCTCTGCCTTTCCATATGCCGGGACATAAAATGGGAAGAGGGTTTAAAAAAGGCTATTTTGATCAAATAGCGGCTATGGACCTAACAGAGATTCCAATGCTTGATAATCTGCATTTTCCCGATGGAGTGATAAGGGAAGCACAGACATTGGCATCTAAGGCTTTTGGTGCGGAATACACATTTTTCCTTGTCAATGGCTCTACTAGTGGAATACATGCTATAATAAGGTCAATTTGCAAGCCTGGAGAAAAATTATTGGTGGGACGTGACTGCCATAAATCGGTAATTAACGGAATGATACTTTCAGGTGTGGAGCCTTGTTATGTAAGTCCGGAGTTTGATAATGATTTTGGTATTCCTACTGTGATATCCCCTGAAAAGGTTCGTGAGGCCTTTGAAAAAAATAATGAGTTGAAGGGATTAATATTAACTAGACCAAATTATTATGGAATTTGCTCCGATTTGGAATCTATTGCAGCTATAGCTGCATCATATGGAAAGATTCTTGCCGTTGATGAGGCCCATGGTGCACATCTTAAATTTAACAATACATTGCCCAAATGTGCTATGGACATCGGTGCGGATATATGCGTTCAGAGTGCACACAAGACTCTTCCGGCATTTACACAAGGAGCGTATCTTCATGTGAAATCGGATAAAGTTGATGTGGAGAGAGTTAAATCCGTTCTTGGAATGCTTCAAACAACAAGTCCGTCGTATATAATCATGTCATCATTGGACTATGCAAGGGCCATTATGGAAAGAGAAGGAGAGGAGCTCTTAGGAAGTCTTGTTAATAATATAGATTGGTTTACTGATTCGTTAAAGAGCATCGATGAGTATTCCGTTCTGTCTGTAGACGGCATGGGAAATTATGAGATAGACAAAACGAGACTGGTTATAAATGTAAGCAAAATGGGGCTTACAGGATTTGAGGTTGAAAGGCAATTAAGATTTGATTATAATATACAGGTTGAGATGTCAGATCCAGGCAATATAGTTTGTATTGCTGCAATATCTGATACCAGAAAGGAATTTGAAAGGCTTTATTTTGCTCTTAAAGATATTAGGAGCAGAGTTGTTAAAAAAGGAAAAAAAGCCGATATAGATTTATATAAGTGTTACTGCAGCCTGGAAGTTCCTGAGCAGGTTGTGCCCCTGAGGGATGTAATTAATTCACCGTCAAAAAAGGTTCAACTTCAGCTTGCTGCAGGTATGATTGCAAAATGTACCATAACTCCTTATCCTCCAGGCATTCCCGTTATTTGTCCGGGAGAGCGTATTTCAAGGGAAGCTGTTCATTCGTTGCTGGCTTTATTAGAGCAGGGAGGAAATGTTAATGGTATTGGAAAGAATAATGAGATAGAAGTTATTGACTATTGAGATTTATAATTTTGTAAAGTGTGAGGTCGGTGGTAGCCATGGTCAGAGGATATTTTATTACGGTTGAAGGTACTGATGGGGCTGGAAAGACAACTCAGATAAAATTGATTGAAGATTATTTGAAAAGCAAGAATAAATCTGTGGTGGTAACCAGGGAGCCTGGCGGCACAAATATAGGCGAAAAAATTAGAGATATATTGCTGGATTCACAGAACTCAGAAATGGGGATAATAACCGAAATGCTCTTGTATGCATCTGCTCGGGCCCAACTGGTATCGGAGGTTATAAGGCCTGCTATAGAAGAAGGTAAAGTTGTAATCTGTGACAGATTTGTTGATTCCAGCTATGTTTACCAGGGATTTGGAAGAGGTATTGATTTAAAGATAATTACAGATGTTAATAGAGTAGCACTTGACGGATTATTGCCGGATATCACCCTGTTTTTTGATATAAACCCGGTAGATGCTTTGAGAAGAAGGAGCAATTCATCTGAGTTGGACAGGATTGAGAAAGAAAAAATGGATTTTCATAAAAGGGTGTATAATGGGTATAAAAAGCTGGCAATGCTATACTCTGATAGAATTAATTGCATAGACAGCAATAGAAGTGTTGAAGAAATATTTGTTGATGTTAAAGCCTGTATAGACGAGCTCATGGATTTATAAAAAATATAGCCTGTATGAAAAGTGTGATATTGATTGCTTAATATAATGTGTGGAGTGATTCTAAATGAAGGTTAGGAATTTTGGAGAAAATACTACGAATATAAGTGGAGCTCGTGGCCGCGAGGAAAGAAAAATTTCTGAGACAAAGAGCAGCACTTTTCAGACTAAGCTTTTTCAGGCTGAGGCAAACAGTTTTGATGAGCGTGTAAGGATTATGATCGACAAAATTGTTGAACAGGGCAACAAGCTGGCTAAAAAGATAGATATCAGGGAATTTAAAATTTATAAGGCAATGATTTCTGAATTTCTTGATGAAATTGTTAATAATTCCCATAAGTTTTCTAAAAAGAGTTTTCTTGACAGGAGAGGAAGATATAAGGTTTATGCTGTTATTAAGAGGATAAACGAAGAGCTTGACGCTCTTGCCAGGGAATTCCTAAATGACGAAAGGGACAATATTCAGATTCTCAAGAGGTTGGACGATATAAGAGGACTGATTTTAGACATAATGATGTAAGGGGTGTACAGACATATTTAATAGACTTGTTGGGCAGGCGGAGATTAAAGGGATTCTTGAAAACTCAATAAAAGCCAATAAAGTATTCCATGCATATGCATTTACCGGGCCTAAGGGAATAGGTAAAAAGACATTTGCAAAGGCTTATTCGGGTTTGCTGTTGTGCCAGAAGCAATCGGGGGATGAAAAGTGTGGCCAATGCTTTGCATGCAAGACATTCGACAGTAACACTAATCCCGATATTCACATAATTGATCCCGGTGATGGAAGCATTAGTGTGGAAGAAATAAGAAGTATGCAGAACGATGTTATCATAAAACCGCTATATTCTGCCAGAAAAGTTTATCTTATTTTTGAAGCGGATAAAATGACAGTTCAGGCACAAAACTGTCTTTTGAAGACCCTTGAAGAGCCACCGTCATATGCTGTTATAATATTGACTGCATCCAACTACGAAGCACTTATGGAAACAATTCGCTCAAGGGTTTTGCGGCTATCATTCAAGAAATACAGCAATGATGAATTAAAGGCTATTATTGAAAGAAATTTAGACAAGCCCGTCGATAATATTGATTTTGTGCTTTCATTTTCTGATGGCATCGCAGGAAATGCTTTGGAAATTGCAGGCTCTGAAGAATTTATTCGGTTGAGAGAGGAAACTATACAAGTGGTTTTAAGCTTGCATAACAATAATGTTGATGAATCGTTTAAGGCCATGAATTTCATGGCGGATAATAAAGGAGTAATTGATACCGTATTGGATATTATGATGACGTTTTTCAGAGATTTACTCATATACAAAAAAACCGGGGATGAAAAAATGTTGATTAATTCCGATAAAAAGGGTATCATATTAAATAATGTTGATAAATTTACATTAAAAAGGCTTGGTGAAAGTATCGAATTAATTGAGAATACCAAGCGGATTTTGCAGCAGAACGCAAATTTTCAACTTTCAATGGAAGTAATGCTTATGAAGCTTCAGGAGGAATAAAATAGATGGTAAAGGTGGTTGGGGTTAGGTTTAAAAGTGCAGGGAAGATTTATTTCTTCGATCCCGGCGATTTGGAGATTGAAATAAACACAAATGTTATTGTTGAAACAGCTAGAGGTGTGGAGTTTGGTCTAGTTGTCATTCCAATCAGGGAAGTGCCGGAAGAAGAAATTGTTGCCCCTCTAAAACCCGTAATAAGGATTGCAACAGAGGATGACAAGAAACACGCAGAAGATAATAAAAAGAAGGAAGAAGAAGCATTCGATATATGTTTGAAGAAGATTAAAGACCATAATCTGGAAATGAAATTGATTGATGTTGAATATACATTTGATAACAACAAAGTTTTATTCTATTTCACTGCAGATGGAAGAGTGGATTTTAGAGAACTGGTAAAGGATCTTGCATCTGTGTTCAAAACAAGGATTGAATTAAGGCAAATAGGAGTCAGGGATGAAGCTAAAATGCTTGGCGGTATAGGAGTTTGCGGTCGTGTATTATGCTGTAATTCCTATTTGGGCGAGTTTCAGCCTGTATCCATTAAAATGGCAAAGGAACAGTGCCTGTCGTTAAATCCTACCAAGATATCGGGAACATGCGGAAGACTTATGTGTTGTTTAAAATATGAACAGGATGCCTATGAAGAAATACTGTCAAGGGTTCCGAGAGTTGGGGCCATCGTTAGTACTCCCGGCGGTCAGGGGACTGTAATGGATATAAGTCTTCTTAAGGAATTGGTTAAGGTAAAATTGGATAAAGGTAATGAGACCGACTTGGAGATTTATAAAGCTGATGAGGTAACGGTTATAAAGGATGTTGCAAAAGAGGATGACATAGACATCAATATTGAAGAGCTAAAAAGTCTTGAAGATTAGTGAAAATAAAAAAAGAGTTTCCTTTAATGAGCATTGGTGGTAAAATAGTAAAGTCGATAATATATAGTAGTATTTGTGTTTTTGATAATTATCAAGGAGGTGTTTTTGATGGCATATTTTATTGAAGACTCATGTATAAGCTGTGGGGCATGTGAATCAGAATGCCCGGTTTCCTGTATAAGTGCTGGGGATAAATCATATGTAATTGATGCAGATGCATGTATTTCATGTGGTGCTTGTGCAAATGTTTGTCCAGTAGATGCACCGAAGGAGCAGTAATTAATTTAAGATAGGGTCGGGTAGAGAGTATAAGTATCTTTGCCCGACTTTATTGATGTCTGGAAAAGGTATGGGTATAAAGTGGATATTTTTTTAAATGATAATGAGGTTATTGATGACCTCCAATATAAAGGTCTTAGGATTATACAAAAGAATGACGGATTTAAGTTCGGCATAGACGCGGTTATATTAAGCCATTTCGTTGATGTGAAAAAGAATGATAATGTTATTGATTTAGGAACAGGAACAGGCATAATACCTATTTTGCTGGCGGGAAAAACAGAGGCAAAATCCATAACAGGCCTTGAAATACAGTCTGATATGGCTGAAATGGCAAATAGAAGCGTTCTCCTTAATTCTCTTGAAGAGAGGGTTAAAATTGTGTGTGGAGATATAAAAGAGTGTGTTGAGCTTTTCGGTCGTTCAAAGTTTAATGTGGTTGTAACCAATCCGCCTTATATGAGTGTTGGAAGAGGGCTTGTAAATCCTTCAGATACCAAATCCATAGCAAGGCACGAGATTTTATGCACTTTGGAGGACATAATAAGGGTCAGTTCAAAGCTTCTTGTTCCTGGAGGGCAATTTGCAATGGTTCACAGGCCTCAGAGGTTGGTGGATATATTATTCCTCATGAGGCAGTATAAAATAGAACCTAAGTTTTTAAGATTTGTTCATCCGTCTCCCTATAAACGTGCCAATCTTATTCTTGTTAAAGGCTCAAGAGGCGGAAATCCCGAGCTTAAAATGATGGAACCGCTATATGTCTATGATGAGAACGGCAAATATTCAGGCAAATATTCAAAAGAGATAGATGATATATATCATAGAGGAGAATACCAAGTTGAGTAATAATGGAATGCTATATCTTGTTGCAACTCCTATAGGCAATCTGGAAGATATAACTCTAAGGGCTATAAAAGTATTAAATAAGGTTGATATTATTGCAGCTGAGGACACACGTCAGACATTGAAGCTCCTAAACCATCTGGAAATAAAAAAGCCTTTGGTCAGTTATTATGAGCACAATAAAGTGAGTAAAGGCAATTATTTGATTGAGCAGCTTTTGGAAGGAAAGGAAATAGCATTGGTTTCTGACGCAGGAACGCCTGCAATATCAGACCCCGGTGAGGATTTGGTCAAGCTTGCCATTGAGAATAACATACAAATAACTTCCATTCCCGGGCCGGTAGCTGCTATAGCAGGGATAACTGCATCAGGTCTTAAATGTGGCCGCTTCGTATTTGAAGGCTTTCTGCCAATGAATAAAAAAGAAAGGAAGTACAGACTGAGCCAACTTAAGGGAGAGGTCCGCACTATGATATTTTATGAAGCTCCTCACAAATTAAAATATACATTGAATGATTTATATGAAACCCTTGGAGACCGTAGGATTGTACTGGCAAGGGAGCTTACCAAAAAGTTTGAGGAGTATTTGAGATTCAGCTTGAAGGAAGCGATAGATTTCTATGAGAACAACCCACCTAAGGGTGAGTTTGTAGTTATGGTAGAGGGAGCTAATGAAGAGGAATTGGCAGAAGAACAGACTCACAAATGGAGTAATATTAGTTTGGAAGAGCATGTTAAGCTGTATATGGACGAGGGGATGACAAAAAAGGAGGCTATTTCCAAGGTAGCTGCTGACCGTGGACTTAGTAAAAGGGATGTGTACAACAGCTGCATGAAGAAATAGAATCATATATGGTATTGCACTTATAAATCCGAATATAATTTATAAATCTGAACATAAAAAAGGACTGTCATTTAACAGCCCTTTTTCTCATTTGTTCATTATTTTTTAATTATTTTTTGAGCTCTCTCATGCAGTCAGGACAAATATTCTTTCCCTTGTATACTGAAACGTCTTTAGCGTTTCCACAGAATATGCAAGCTGGCTCGTATTTCTTAAGTATTATTGTCTGACCATCTACGTATATTTCTAAAGCATCCTTTTCTGCGATGTCAAGTGTTCTTCTTAATTCGATCGGGAGCACAACTCTTCCTAATTCGTCAACTTTTCTAACAATTCCAGTAGATTTCATTTTTTTCCTCCTCTAAAATTACAGTATTCGACAAACTTTGCATTTTTATAGTAGCATAAATTCCAGCTAACGTCAACAATAAATTTAAAAAAATTCTAAAAAATGTTTTTGAAAAAGTTCAGCTGATTAATGCTTAAAACCAAATGGAGCTATACCAACTTATACTTTCCTGGTTATATGGGTTTGATTTCTGCTATTTATGGTTTTGTACAATTAGCTCCTAAAAAAAGAAATAATTAACTGGTAAGTGTTATTAAAAACTTAACGACAATATTCGACAAAGAATTCGAAAATCCTTCTTAAAAATCCCTGCAAATTTCTGTTATAACTGTAAAGCTCTCAATACAATGATATTATATTATAACCACTATTAATCAATTTTAGGAATTAATTAAAATACAAAAATTTTTAGCTATTATTAAAACATATATACCCATAACCTGTCATATAAATAAATTGATTATTGAAAACATACAGGTGGAGTAATGCTCAATTATGTTTGGATGGGTATGCTGCTTATAGGTTTTATAATTGGGGGCTTAAACGGCAGGCTTGAGGAGGTAACCCAGGCGGCATTCAATTCATCAAAATCGGCTGTGGAATTGTCAATAGGACTTATTGGTGTTCTTTGCCTATGGACTGGTTTGATGGGGGTCGCGGAAAAAAGTGGACTGTTAAACAAGCTGGCCTATCTGGTTTCTCCTATAATAAGGCTCCTTTTCCCGCAAATTCCTAAAAAAAGTCCTGCCATAGGGGCAATAGTAATGAATATGGCAGCTAATTTTTTCGGACTGGGTAATGCTGCTACGCCTCTGGGATTAAAAGCCATGAGTGAACTTCAAAAACATAATACTGTAAAAGATACGGCCTCCGATTCCATGATAATGTTCCTTATACTTAATGCTTCAGCAATTCAGTTGGTGCCTGCCACCATAATTGCCCTTAGAGCTTCGGCAGGATCAACAAACCCGGCGGAAGTTATAGTACCGATATGGATGGCATCGGTTGCTGCAGCAACTACAGGGATCATTGCTGTCAAGTTGTTGGGAAAAAAGACTGATAGTCATAAAAGAAAAATGAGGTTAAAAAATAGAAGAAATAATTGTTAGGGAGTTGAGCAGTTATACTTAAATTTTTCTCAAATTTAACTGTGCCGTTGATATTTGTAGTAATTCTAATAGCAGGTTATGTAAAAAATGTAAAGGTTTATGATGTATTTGTTGAAAATGCAAGGGAAGGGTTAAATACTGTATTGGGTATTCTCACCTCTCTAATAGGTCTTATGGTGGCAATAGGGGTTTTCAGGGCATCAGGAGCACTTGATGTAATAATCTATGCTGCAAAGCCGATTGCATCTTTACTGGGAATTCCATCGGAGGCTTTGCCTCTCGCCTTTTTAAGGCCCATATCAGGAAGTGCTTCTCTAGCATTGGTATCGGATATTATGAAAAATTTCGGACCTGATTCATTTATAGGAAGAGTGGTTTCTACTATGATGGGATCAACGGAAACAATATTTTATACATTGACAGTATATTATGGCTCTGTAGGAATAAAAAATATAAGGCATACCCTCACGGCGGCCTTGATTGCGGAATTTGTAAGCGTATTGGTATCGGTATGGGCATGTGCTTTCATATTCGGTACATAAATAAAAGACGACTCTATTAATATACGTAAATATACGTAAAAAATCAATATCATCAGTGCCGTTAGGCATGTTAAAACAGGAGTGCATATGGATAATTATTGTATTGCCATTTTTAAGAGTAATGAATTGCAGGAAGAAGAAAGCTGTATTAAAAAGTTTTTTCGACAAAAATTGTGGCTGTTTAGAAGGGAGGATAAATCCCATTGGTTTGAGACATTAGAATTATCCGATGATTTAAGCATCAACTTAATAAGAATACCCTACAGCATGGAAAAATACAAGGAACTTAAAGACAAAAGTAAAGCTAGAATTCTAAAAGATGTAAAGCAAATATGTTTCGAAAAGGGTGCGAAATACTGCATTCTTCCTTATAAAACACAGGAGGATAATGAGGATGAAGGGTTTTATAAAAATTGCAACAATGGAAAAATTCTATTTAAAGCACTATTGGTAAATATAATAAATAAAATTTGTTCCATGAGAAATTTAGACATAAATTCTATAGAAATTACAATAATTAATGGTGATGATAATACAGAATTATTACAAATTGTAAAATTACTATCAAGTTTTACTAAATTTATTACGATAATCACAAAGGATATGTGCATAAAAAATGAAGTGGAAGAGATTTTTTACGAAACAGGCACTTCAATATGCATATCTGAAGACTTCAGCAACATCAAGCGAGCTGATATAATTATTAATTTAGGGGATGCAGAGAATTTTAAATATTTTATAACAAAGAAAACTGTTGTGTTAAATTATGGAAAAGCAACGGATTTTAATAAGAAGACCTGGGTTATAAATGATATAAGAGTTTCGCTGCCTTTAAACATTATATCAAAAGTAGACAACAGTTTGTGGGAGTTATATAATGTAAATGAAATTTCAGAAATGCTTGTACTTCATAAGGCAGGGTATTCCGCTATAGGTGATGGAGTCAAAAATGACCCGGATTATATCAGTAAATTAGCAGATGTATTTGACAAAGACGGCTATAAGCTGGATGGTTTGGAATAGATAATGCTTAGGAACCAGAATAAACATTATGGTATGGCTTAATAGCAATTTTTAATGTGACTGTAATTCTTGACAACAAGATGTTTGTATTTTATAATGGTGAAAAATAATTGTGTTATACTTTTTTTGTTTATTGTTGTACATGCCGTTTATTTTGTCATTTTATTCTAATTAGTCGCTTTTTGTTGATATAAGGGCCTTAACAGTGTTGAAATGAAGTTTGTATTTGAATTGGCACTAAATGGCCTTATTGTTTCATAAAATAGTGTTAAAGAATATATTGATGATCTAGTATTAGGCAGAGTGAAAACAAAATTATTTATTTTTTGGATAAATCACTTTCAATATAGCTACGTAAGAATAAATTAGCTAGAATTGCATATATTATCAACACAAATTTAAAAAAAGGAGAACTTCAAATGACCAGCAAAGAAGTTGTTTTGACTTATGAAGGGTTAAAAAAGTTAGAGGAAGAATTGGAATATTTGAAAGGTACTAAAAGAAGAGAAATTGCTGAAAGAATTAAACAGGCACTTTCATTTGGAGATATTTCAGAAAACTCCGAGTATGATGAAGCTAAAAACGAGCAAGCTCATATTGAAGGCAGAATTGTTCAGATAGAGAGTATGTTGAAGAATGCCAAGGTGATTGATGAGGATGAAGTCAGCACCGAGGTTGTAAGTTTAGGTTCTAAGGTAAGACTTCTTGATGTTGAGTTCAACGAAGAGGTTGAGTATTATATAGTTGGATCTACTGAAGCAGATCCATCCAAGTTTAAAATATCAAATGAATCTCCTGTAGGAAGTGCACTTATAGGAAAGAAAATTGGAGAAACTGTGGATGTAGCGGTACCCGATGGAGTTATTAAATTTAAAATTCTTGCAATCAATAAATAACTTGTAATTATGACTAAATTTATATATAATGGATGAAATAACAGTTTACATATCGTGTAAGCTGTTATTTTGTTGAGAAATTTGTGATTAAGACTATTTTTTTAATATACAATGAGTTATATTAAATACGTTATTAATCTTACATTTAGCAGAAGATAAATGTAAAAGATTAATGGTATTTAGTATGGGTTATATAGGAGGAGAAAAATGTCCGAAAATATTGAACAAAAAAATGGAAAAAACAATGAGCAAAGCACTGAAACTATGGATTTAAATGAACTGCTTAAGGTTAGAAGGCAGAAACTTTCAGAACTGCAGAGCAGCGGTAAGGATCCGTTTAAAATTGTTAAGTTTGATGTTAATTGTTCAGCTAAACACATAGTGGAAAACTATGATGAAATGGAAGGAAAGACTGTTTCAATAGCAGGAAGACTTATGTCAAAAAGAGGCATGGGCAAGGTTGGTTTTTGTGATCTTCAGGACAGGGATGGAAAAATTCAGCTATATGTCCGTGTTGATGGAATAGGTGAAGAAAGCTATAACGAGTTCAAGAAGTTTGATATAGGTGATATAGTTGGAGTAACAGGTGAAGTTTTCAAGACTAAAACCGGAGAGACATCCATAAAAGTGAAAGAAATAACATTACTTTCAAAATCTCTGCAGGTGCTGCCTGAGAAATGGCATGGCCTTAAAGATATGGATTTGAGATACAGGCAAAGGTATGTTGACTTAATAATAAATCCTGATGTTAGAAATACATTCATAATTAGAAGTAAGATAATTAAAGCGGTTAGGGAGTTTCTCGACAACAGAGGATTTTTAGAGGTTGATACTCCTCTTTTAAATACAATACCTGGAGGAGCTGCAGCAAAGCCGTTTATTACACATCATAACACACTTGATATTGATTTGTATCTTAGAATAGCACCCGAACTTTACCTCAAAAGACTTATAGTAGGCGGTCTTGAAAAAGTATATGAGATGGGCAGAATGTTCAGAAATGAGGGAATGTCCATTAAACACAATCCTGAGTTTACTTTGATGGAAGTTTATGAAGCTTATAACGATTATAAAGGCATGATGGAGTTAACTGAAGGCCTGATTTCTTATGTAGCGGAGAAGGTTCTTGGAACTACAAAGATTAGTTATCAGGGTCAGGAAATCGATTTGACACCGCCATGGAACAGAATGACTATGGTTGAAGCGGTCAAGAAATATACCGGTGTAGATTTTGATGAGATTAAAAGCGATGAAGAAGCAAGACAAATCGCAAAGGATAAGAAAATACATCTTGATAGCAATCTCACAAAAGGTGAGATATTGAATTTGATGTTTGAAGAATTTGTAGAAGAGCATCTGATACAGCCAACATTTATTTTGGATTATCCTGTTGAGGTTTCACCTCTCACAAAGAGAAAGCCAGACAGGCCCGAATTGACAGAAAGGTTTGAGCTTTTTATAACAAGCAGGGAAATGGCAAATGCATATTCAGAGCTCAATGATCCTATTGATCAAAGGGAGAGATTCCTAAATCAGGTGAAGAAGAGAGAAGCCGGTGATGAGGAAGCAAATATGATGGATGAGGATTTCCTCACTGCGTTGGAATACGGTATGCCACCTACGGGCGGTCTTGGTATAGGCATAGACAGACTTATTATGCTTCTTACAGATTCTTACTCAATAAGGGATGTATTATTGTTCCCGACAATGAAGCCTCGTGATTGATAATCCTTTGTCTATCAATGAAAGTATGGTTGGAGGACAAATAAAATGGAGCAAAAGGATCCTTATGAAATATTGGGATTGAGAAAAGATGCAACCAGGGACGAAATAGTAAAAAGATATAATCTTTTATTAAAGAAATACAGAAGCGATAATACCAAATCTGCTAATGACAAAAATGCTCAAATTCAAGAAATTGAAGAGGCCTATAATGTTCTAATGGGATATGACTTTAATTCATTGGCAGAAGGCAAATTATCGGAGGAGGCCAAAAAACCTCCTAATCCTCTGTTAAAAAAATTAAATATAGACGAAAAAAAACTTGGTAATTTTATACATTATTATAAGGCCCACATGATTATAGGCACTATAGTATTAATAAGTCTATTTTTTATTATAAGATCCATAGTGACTCGTGTGGAGCCGGATTTGAGACTCAAACTGGTGGGAATTTATCCAACTACAAGTATTGAAAAATTGGAAGAAAAAATCATGGATAACATTGCCGGTTTGAAAAAGGTTGAAATAGATCCCCTCATATTTTGGGACAAAACTAACCCAAATGTAGAGTATTCGATGGAAGTAAAGTTGTACACATTGTCGGGTACGGGAGAAGTTGATGCGTATTTTCTTGATGAGGAACGTTTTGAAAAGCTTATGAACATGCCGAACAGAGTAAAACCGATGGACGATATTGTTAAGCGGTATGGGGACAAGATTGAAGAAAAAAATATTATCAAAAAGAAAATGAAAAATGACAATGAAGAGCATGTTTACGGTATTGAGGTTGAAAATAGAGACTTTTTTAAAGGAACAGAGTTGGAGAATTTTAAAGTAATATTATCCATTGGCATGGATGGAGAATATGCTGAGAATACAGAAAAGTTATTGGATTTAATATTTAAGTAAAAGGTTTGCGAATATTAAATTATCCGGGAGGGATGAATATGGCGGAGGAGTTAGATTACAGGGAAGAACACTTGGAAGGTTCTGTAAATATATATTTAAAAGGCGAATTGGACATATATTCATCTGAAGGTTTTAAGGAGAAGTTGTACAAAACTGCTGAGAATACTGATGCTGACTTGAAAATACACTGTGAAAACCTAAGATACATAGATAGTACCGGACTGGGAATTTTTGTAGGAGCTCTTAAAAGAGTTAAGGCGAAAAACAAAAATATAATCCTCATTAATCTTAAAGATAATCTAAAAAAATTATTTATTATAACAGGATTGGATAAGGTATTTATTATAGAGGAGTGAAGAAATGGATAATTTTGATGCGATAGAGCTGAAGCTTCCGTTAAAAGCTGAGTATGTTAGTGTTGTAAGATTGACAGCATCAGGTATATCAAATAGAATTGGCTTTGATATTGACTCCATTGAAGATATAAAGATTGCCATTGCAGAGGTTTGTAATAAGCTGATTACTGTAGGAAACGCAAAAGAAGATATTAAGATAATTTTTAAAGTTTTCAAGGATAAGCTGACGGTTATATTTGATTCTGAGGATAAGTCCCTTAAATGCATATTTGGCGGAAGTGAAAATGAATTTGGCCTCTCAATTATTAATGCACTAATGGATGAAGTAGATCTGTGCTCGGATAGTTATATATTGTCAATATCAAAAGTGATCGAAGGGAAAAGCTAAAATGATCGATATGAATGATAATATAGATGTTGCTCTAAGTCAGGCGGATAATGATGAAATTTTTATAATGTACAGGGATAATCCCAATGTCTCCACCCGAAATGCAATTGTAAATCGGTTTATGTATCTTGCTGAGATAATTTCTAAAAAATTCGTTAATAGAGGTGTTGACTACGAGGATATTTATCAGGTAGCTTGTATGGCACTAATTAAGGCTGTCGAACGCTTTAGCCCTGATAAGGGTGTTAAATTTGTAAGCTTTGCTACTCCCACAATTATTGGTGAAATAAAAAGATACTTCAGAGATAAGGGGTCTGTTATAAGAATTCCGAGAAGAATATATGAAGTGTATCAAAAGGTCAATCAGGCTAGGGATAATTTGACCCAGGAGTTAAACAGAAGTCCGAGAGTCGATGAGATTGCCAAGCACCTTAATATTGATGAAGAAACAGTGCTTGAGATAATTGAGTCTTGGAATGCATATAACATGCAGTCTTTTGATCAAAATGCATTTGCAGACGACGATTTGGAGTTGCATGAGACCATAGGTGAGGAAGATAATGCTTTTGAAAGAATCGAAAATCTGGATTTTTTGAAAAAGAGTCTGGATAACTTTAATGATGCCGAAAAAGAGTTTATAAAAATGAGGTATTTCGGCAACAAAACTCAGAAAGAAATTGCTGAGAAATTTGCTGTTTCACAAATGTACATCTCCAGGATGGAAAGAAAGATACTTGATAAATTTAGAAAGATATTATCTAAATAGGGAAGTATTTTTTATAACAAAACACTTCGGATTGCTTTTTATCTGGAGTGTTTTATCTGTGTTTAGGATTGTTTTTTGATTTTATTAATTCAAAAGTTTAATGAATAAAATTGATGGGTAATATAATTATATAATATGATTAAGGCGGGGTCGCTTTGAAAACTAAAAGGTTTTATAATGCTAAATTTGCAAGTGACATTGAGAACATCGGAAGTGTAATCAATGAAATACTTTGCAAATTGAATAGTCTTGATGGTATTGATGATGCATTTGTATTTGAAACAAAAGTCATATTGAATGAATTGATTGTTAATGCCATAAAGCATGGTAACAACTGTATTAGTAACAAAAGTGTTAAAGTATCTGTATCAGTAATAAACGACCAGTATCTTTTATTTGCAATACAGGATGAGGGAGAAGGATGTCCTCATGATTATACAACATCAGATACTGTGTCAGACGGTGGACCCGATAACATTAATAATTGTTTTTCGCTGTTAGAAAGCGGAAGAGGAATTGTTATTGTAAAATGCCTTTGTGATAAGTTGAAGTTCAATAAGAAAGGCAATCGTGTACTTGTGCTTAAAAGAATTCATTCTTCATAACACATTTTATTACACTTGAAATTGTGAGCTTGGTTATAGGTTATGGTGGCATAGTTCTATTGAATATAATTATGCAGCATTTTAATAAAATATGCAGAATGTTAGAGAATTATACAGAAAATTAGGATTAATTTAATTTAGCAGTCAAATTTCATAAAATAATAATATTGAAAACGATAAGCACTTGATGGTATAGTATAAAAGCTGTCGCTCATAAGTCAACGAAATATAAAATTAAAAACAAAAAAGTGTTGACAAAGTAAAAAAAAGTGTGATAGTATGATTAAGCTGCTTCGCAGCAATGGACTTTGAAAAGTAAACAGTGTAAAAAGACGAAAGGAACTCGTTAATTTAAAGATGAATTTTAAAGATTCATCAAATTTGAGTAACTTGCGAACTTTATAATAAAGTCAGTAAGTCAGAGATGATTTAAGAGTTACTTAGCGTAAATCTTAAACATTATACTAAAAGAGCTAATTAAATTTTCAAATATTAATTTGAGAGTTTGATCCTGGCTCAGGACGAACGCTGGCGGCGTGCCTAACACATGCAAGTCGAGCGGTCTGGCATTTAACATTGA
>Ga0116165_1001586_pt1 | contig 17350 bp, 20 predicted proteins | sample AD_JPNMR1_MetaG_FD_89885 | JGI IMG/M metagenome (GOLD analysis project Ga0116165, IMG submission 89885) | Active sludge microbial communities of municipal wastewater-treating anaerobic digesters from Japan - AD_JPNMR1_MetaG | ecosystem: Engineered > Bioreactor > Anaerobic > Digestate | place...
GGTTTAAATCTAAATTTCGTTGTCTGCGGAGGAACAGTAGACCTGAGAACTATTGTTGAACCCTTTCTCATGTATTTACCTATGGTAGCAGCAACATCATCAAGAAATGTAAAATCAAGACTAAGGTCGCTTTGTACAGGAACCCCAACTGTTACTACAATGTTAGAACATTTTTTTAATGCAGATGCAGCATCAAGAGTTGGAACAAATAGGTCTTTTTTTAAAGCATCTTTTAAAACCTTATCGGCACTTTCGCCATCGAATAGTTCACAAGAATTTGTAACACCATTTTTTAAAGAATTTATCAAATTTTTTGAAATATCGACACCTATTACTCTAACACCTTTTTTTGTATAGGTAAGAGAAAGAGGTAATCCTACAAAACCTAATCCAAATACAGCTACATTCTCAATCATTTTCTCCTCCTGGAATAGCCAAGTTAACCGTTAATCCAATCAAAAACCATAAAGTTACGGAAAGCGGAATAACCTCCCACAAATTTTCAGTAAAATTATGAATCATGAATCCAATAAAACCACAAAAAATCCCAATTATTAAAATTTTATCATTTTCTGTTGAGTTTTTAATAGAAACCGTAAACAATTTTACAATTTCCAAAATAAGCCATGTAAAAACCAAAAATCCTAAAAAACCATAGTTTGATAGTATTTCAAGATAATAGTTATCCACATAAAGTCCGCTAAACTCTTGGTATCTATATGCAGTAGCACCCCCATAGCTACCAGGACCTCTGCCTAAAACAGGGTTTTCAGCAAAAATTGTCATCGCTAAATTCCATCTATAAGTTCTACCACCTATTTCACTCTTCTCCTGATACTGTTCCGAAAAGAGATTTAAAAATCTTTGTCGTAAAGGAGCTACGCTAAATGTCATAACAACAATCAATAAAACTATAGGAATTACTATCTTTGTTTTTTTTATTAGAATGCCAAAAAGAATTAGAGAAGGGATAAAAGCAATCCATGCAGCACGAGTTAAAGTACTCATCATACCGACAATAATCGTTAAAAACAAAAAAATAAAGATTGTTTTATGAGTAAGTTTTAATTTATCTTTGAAAAAATAAGATAGAACAATCGGAGCAAACAAAATACAATAACCAGCAAATGCATTTGGACTACCGAGAAAAGAAAAGGCTCTTGTACCTATTCCAACTTCTGTATCTTTATCAAGCCAATTAGGTGGAACTGATACTCCTTGAGTAAATTGAAATATTCCAAAAAGTGCTGCAATGGAAACAGCAATGACCCCTGCAAATAGAAGAAATCTTGTCGATTTTTTACTTATGTTTGAGTTAATAACAATAAGGAAAAATATGAATGGCTGAATAACAGATCTAATCGCATCTATTCCCTGAGGCAATGTAACATTTTTACTAAAATAAATTGAAAGAAGTCCAACCATTAAAAAAGCTAAAATAGGATATATTAGAGTTGTTAACTTAAAGTTAAACTTCTTTTCTTTGTATAGTCTATAAAAAACAACAATTAGAAGAAATATAAAGATTCCTTCATCCCATAAACCTAAAAATCCACTTGTGTAATTTTTTATGAAAAAATCAATAATTATAAAAAATGGAAGAGAAAGTAGAGCTATCTCTATTCTAAAGAATGAAAAGATTAAAGCTAAAATTAAAAGAAAGACTAAAAAAACATTTGTTCCACCTAAAAAAAAGGAGAGAAATCCTAAAACTATTCCTATCAAAATAAATTTTAACTCTCTCTCCTTAGAAAAAATTACTCGAATATTGTCTTGATCCATTTTATGATAAAGCTTCCTTTAATAATTTCCTGAAAAGAAATTTCAATTTTTGTAAATAGAAAAAACATTATAACCAAAAAAATATAAATAAGCATTTCAAACTTTGTAAATCCAGCACCAAAAATCAGCTCAAGGATAACATAAACGGTAATCCAGCATAAAATTAAATAGGAGGAAAACTTAATTGCATTTTGAGTTAAATCTTTTCTTATAGAATTAAAACTGTTATTAGTAAAAGAATCATAAAATAAATTATTATTAAATTCAATAATAGTTCCAGTTAAACCAAAAAATATTTTTTTAAAACTTATTACTATGAAAGAATCGCTAAAAAACCTGTTTAATATACTCTCCTCATTTAAAAATTGCTTTACTGTCAAACTTGAATTAAATGCATTTGAGAATAATTTGCCTATTCTAAACAATAGATTCCATGTAAAACTTTGAGAAATTATCTCATATGTTTTGCTTAATAATAGAAAAGTAAATGAATTTCTATAAATAGTGATAATATTCATTTAAATTACGGAGTACTCGGAGTACTATTAGTTGGAGAAGTATTTAATTTTACTGTTTTTAGTTCATTTTCTATAAGTTCTTTTAATTCTTCTTCATTTGGGACAACATAAGACAAACCATCCACAAATTGAGCATTTCCTGGAAAGTTAAGGAATATTATGTCATTATCAACGGAGATATCTTTTAAGGTTATAGCTGCTTTTAATAGTTCTGAAGAGCTAATATTTGTTTCAACATAACGACTTATGATATTTATTAAATTACTTATTTTTAATATATTTCTATTTTCAGATAGCTTTAAAGCGACTGCTTTCAAAAAGTTCATCTGTCTCGTAACTCTTCCATAAATTTTACCAGTAGAATCCCTTGCAAAGTCACCTTGTGCATCATTTCTAAATCTTACATATTGAAGAGCTTTATCTCCATCAAGTATTTGCTCTCCTTCTTTAAGGTTAATGAGGGTTCCATCTGTTGGATCATAATAGTACATGTCTTTTTCTACATAGTACTTAACTCCACCAATCGAATCTATAATTTTCTTAAAACCTTCAAAATCAACTTTTACATAAAGCTTTATTGGGATATTTAGTAAATTTTCTAATGTTTTCAATGTTAAAGATATTCCTCCATCCTCCCAATAAGCAGGATTAATAGTCGAATTAATTTTATCATATGTATCATGGCCTGGAATAAGTACACGAGTATCTCTCGGAATGGAAATCAATTTAATTTTTTTATTCTTAAAATCAATATTTACAAGAATCATTGTATCACTTCTTGAGCCAACATTGATGTTTTTTCTATTATCACAACCTATTAGAAGAATATTTACTCTATCGGACCAATTAATCTTGAAACTACTTCTCACTTTTTTTGCCTCTTCTGTTTCTGGAGAGATACGAGCAAATAAATTCCATAAATAAGCAGCAAATATAGCTGAAACACTGAGAATCGTTATGAGTATAATTAAAAATAATTTATTTATTTTCATGCTCTATTATACCTTTTAAATCAGATTTTAAAGTCAAATAAATAAAAATAAAATAAGTTATAATGCCCACAAAAAGCAAAATAGCAACCTCTAAAAGTTGGTTAAACTTCGTTAAAAGATTCATATTCTTTTCAAAATATTTTAAAAGAAAATAAATTACTGTAAACATAACCGTTGAAGAAAATATTGTAGCTAAACCAGTTTTAATAAAGCAAGAAATCCTTACACAACTGTATTTTCTCCTTATTATAATTAAAAGAAGAATAGCATTTATATAAGCTGCTATAGCTGAACCTAACGCTAAACCTTTATATTGCATCTTTTTTACGAGTATAGCATCTGCTGCAAACAAAATACAAATAGTTATAAGCGCTACTATAACTGGCGTTTTTGTGTCTTTATTAGAATAGAAAACTTTTATTAAAACAGCAGTAAAAGACCAAGGTATTAAAGCCAAAGAATAATATTTTAATGCAGTTGATGTAATTACTGTAGAACTTTCCAAAAATTCTCCTCCCTGAAACAACAATCTTACTGTTGGATAAGATATTGCAAAAAGACCAACTGTTGCAGGAACCATTATTAGCATAACAAACTTTAAAGCCCATTCAAGGTTACGTTCTAATGCTTTACTATTATTACAAACAACATTTTCAGAAAGAAATGGAAATACAACAGAAGAAATTGCAAGTGCAAAAAGACCAACAGGAAACTGTGAAACTTTAAAGGAATAACTTAAAGCAGAAATCATGCCTTCAGGTAATCCAGAACCAAAAAATCTTTCTATAAAGGGAGCAAGGTAATTTATGCAAGAACCTAAAAGAACAGGAATAATTAGAACATAAACCTCTTTTATGGCAGGATGACTTAATCTAAATGTAAATTTATAACCCAATTTGTTCTTATAAATCCAGGGAAGTTGAATTAATAATTGTCCAATAGAACCTATAACAAGAGCTAGTGCTGCACTGTAAATGTTTAGCTTCTCTGATAGCAGAAGAACTATAATTACAACAGAAAAATTAAATACAATACCTCCAAGTGTAGGAATACCAAACATCTTAAGAGAATTAAGGATGCCTGTTGCCATAGCAGCAATACTAAGAAAATAAATTGACGGTATAGCAATTTTAAATATCTTTTGAGCCATTGCGAATCTATAAGGATCAAAGAATGGAGCTTGTATCTTAACAATATAAGGAGCAAAAAAATAAAATATTATTAAAACAGCACCTATAATCACTGTAAATTGATTTATTAAAACGGAAATAATTTCTTTAAGTTCGTTCCTTTTGTCATTATAAATATATCTCGTAAAGAGAGGTATAAATACAGCACTAAAAACACCTGCAACAAGTAAATTTGAAATACTAATAGGTAAATAAGAACCTACTTCAAAAGCATCTTTTGCGGCAGATGTTCCAAATTTGTTAGCAATAACAATTTCTCTTGCAAGACCAAGTACTCTACTTAAGGCTATACCTATTGTTATAATACCAACATTTTTAAATAGTGTGTTTAGTTTGATATTCATTTATGAATATTAATATTTTTAAGGAGTTTCAGTTGTTTCTTTAGTTGGGTTATATTTTTCTATGGAAAGGATAGATATAGGATACTTACCGAAATAAGTTTCTATGAAACCAGATGCTCCGACTTTAAATGTTTGATTTCCATAATTTATTGTTTTAGCTCCTTTTGGCACTGAAACAAGGATGCTAAAATACACATCTTTAAGCTTAGGTTGAGTTCTTGGGACTATTATTCCTTCAGAAGTTACTGCATAAACTTCCGTTTGTTTAATAACGGGGTCTGTAATTATTTCTCCAAACTTTGAACCAGTAGGAGTTACAATAAGATTGCCCTTCTTTATAGAGTTTGCAACTAACTCTTCAAGATTTGGTGCTTTTAGTTTGATGACATATTGATCAAATGATTTTTTCACAAAATATCTTTGAACAATTTTCGAAATTCCGAATACAAGTAAAATGCAGATTAAAACAATAACTACAAAGTCAAATAAATTTATCTTTCCAAACAATTTTCCATTTTCATCAAGTACAATCATTTACAATCCTCCACTTTTCTTATTTCTCCTCCAACTTCTTGTAACTTCTTATCCATATTCTCATAACCACGCTCAATTATTTCAATCGAACTTATTTCGCTTTCACCTTTAGCAGCTAAAGCTGCTAATACAAGAGCTGCTCCACCACGTAAATCTGGAGCAACAACATTAGCGGAAAAAAGCTCTTCAACACCAGTGACTATCGCCATCCTATCGTTTGTTGTAATTTTTGCTCCCATTTTTATAAGTTCAGGAACAACTAAAAATCTATTTTCAAAAACTGTCTCATTTATAACACTAACCCCATTTGCTATACAAGCTAAAGAAAGCATTGCAGATTGTAGATCAGTAGAAAAGCCTGGATAAGGCATTGTTTTTATCTTGAAACCTAATGGTTTTGAATTCATCTTTATTCTCAATTTGTCTTGATTGAGAATAGTTATGTCTATTCCCACTTCTCTAAGTTTAAAAATTACTGATGTAAGATCCGAAACTGATAAATCTTGAAGAGTTATATCACCTCTTGTAATTGCAGAGGCAACCATATAAGTTCCTGCTTCAATCCTGTCTGGCATAATTCTGTGATTGATAGGCCTGAGTTCATGAACTCCAACAATTTTTATTGTTTTAGAACCAAGTCCTGTTATTTTTGCTCCGGCTTTATTAAGAAAATTGATTAGATCAACTATTTCTGGCTCTTCAGCTGCATTTTCAATAATTGTATTACCATCTGCTAGACATGCTGCAAGAATCAAATTTTCTGTAGCTCCTACACTTGAATAATCAAGATAAATATGAGAACCAATAAGTTTTGATGTCTCTAAATGAATAGCACCTTTAATAAAGGATGCTTCTGCTCCCATTGCTTTTAAGCCTTTAAGATGTAAATCTATTGGTCTTGCACCTATCTGGCAACCTCCAAGGGAGGGAAGAGTAACAGATCCGAACCTTGAAAGTAGTGCACCGAGAAGAGTTTGAGAACCTCTAACTCGTTCAATATCGTCTCCTGTTATTTCTCCAGTTTTAATACTTGAGGAGTCTATAATGTATGTACTATCAGCTTCCTTAATTACATTTACGCCAATTTTATTAAAAATCTTAAAGAATGTTTTAATATCTCTTAAGTTTGGAACATTTGAGAGTCTTACTTTACCATTGATAAGAAGACAGGCAGATAGTATAGGCATAGTAGAATTTTTAGAACCACTAATCCTTATTTCACCTTTTAAATTTTTGTTGCCTTCAATAACATATTTCATAATTTTAATCAAACTCTCCTAATTTTGACAATGATTCTGAATTTATGGGTAAATTAAAGAAAATTTTAATATACTTAAGTATTCTTAAAGCTGCATTACCATCGCCAAAAGGATTTCCTTTAGAAATAAAACTTTCATAATAATCTTTATCATTTAATAAATTATTTAATTCCCGTTTAATTGTTTTTGAATCAGTTCCAACTAATTTTACAACTCCAGATTCAATTCCTTCAGGTCTTTCTGTAACTTTTCTTGTTAATAATACAGGTTTTTTTAAAGTAGGAGCTTCCTCTTGAATCCCACCTGAATCGGAAACAATAATATATGATTCTTTCATAAGTTTAATAAATGATAAATAATCTAATGGTTCAATCAATTCAACCCTATTAACTCCTTCAAAAACAGGAAAAACTATCTCCCTAACATATGGATTTTTGTGAACAGGGAAAATTAACCTTGAGTCTTTATTTTGAATTATAACATCTCTAATTGACTCCATAACTTCTTTCATTGGATCTCCAAGACTCTCTCTTCGATGCATAGTAAGAAGAATAATTTTACTGTCGCCAGACCTATTATTAACAAAGTAATTGTTACGTTCAATCACTTTAATTATGCTTGTTAATGCATCCACAACGGTATTACCAGTTATATATATGCCTTTGCTTTTAACATTCTCTTTTATTAAATTATCTTTTGCTGTTTTAGTGGGACAAAAGTGTAAATCGGACAGAGAGTCAGCTAACTTTCTGTTCATTTCTTCGGGGTATGGATTCCTCAGATCCCATGAACGTAAGCCTGCCTCAATGTGTGCGACTGGTATATTTTGATAAAAAGAAGCTAATGCCGAAGCAAATGTTGTGGTTGTATCACCATGAACAAATACTAAATCAGGGCTTTCTTCTTTTAATGTAGATGTAAATCTTTCTAAAACTGAGGTAGTTATAAATTCAAGGCTTTGCTTCTCTGTCATTATATTATAATCATAATCGCCTTTAATATCAAAGATTGATAATACTTGATCGAGCATTTCTCGATGTTGAGCAGTGAGCACTATTTTTGTAATAATTGAATCATCATTCATAAAAGCGCTTATTACTGGAGCCATTTTAATAGCTTCAGGTCTTGTGCCAAAAGTAAATAAAACTTTGGGTTTAGTTAACTTCATCTTGCAAAAATAAAGTATGGTATTATGCAAAGAAAAAGAGTTACGACATAAAAGAGAAACGCAATTTTACGCTGTCCCCAACCCTTTCTATGAAGTTGATAATGAATGTTTTCAAGGTCAGCTTTATATATTGGCTTACCTTTTCGAATTCTTGTAAAAATGGAAAATATAACATCAAAAATTGGAACACCTAATGCAATTGCTGAAACAATAATAATAACACTTGTAGAAGTTTTAAGTCCACCTAATATTGCTATCATTGAAACTATATAACCTAAAAATTGCGCACCACAGTCACCAAGAAATATTTTAGCAGGATAAAAATTATACCGTAAAAAAATCAAACAAACTCCTGCAAGTGATAAGCCAAGTGTTGCTGCTATAATCAAACCTCTATTTAAGGAAATCATAACAATGCCTAAACTTGCAATTGCAGCAATTCCAGATGCTAATCCATCTAATCCGTCAATCCAGTTTAAAGCATTAACAAGTGCCACTGACCACAATATCGTAAGCGGTATACCCCATATGCCTATTGCATAATATTGTTTTGAAAATATCGCACTTAAGAAATTAATCTTTACACCAAAAAATATTGGTATAGAGGCTGCTATGATCTGAGCAATAAATTTAATTTTAGGAGAAAGATCAAATTTATCGTCATAAAGCATTACAGAAAATAGAAAAAGAGAGCCTAAAAATATACCCAAAATTTCCATACTAAAGCCTATAGTAAGAATTATAGATAACCAGAAACTCAAAAAAACCGCAATACCGCCAGTTCGCGGGGTTGTCTTTGTATGAAGCTTCTCTCTTTTTTCTTTATTATTATCACTTTTGTCTTCAAATTCTACTTTATCTAAAATATCAAATTTAAATCCAACTTTTATGGCAATTGGTACTGTAAAAAGCATAAACAAAACTGAATAAATGAAAGAATAAACGTATATAGGCATTTTATATAATATTTTCCATTCTACATTTTATTTTCTCTTTTAATCGAGTTCAAATAATCATAAGATGCAATTTTTCTAAATTTTTCATATCGTTTAAAAATTAAATCATTTTGCGAGCTATATTCTTTTCGAATAGAAGAAAGCGTATTTATTAACTCGTATTTTACCTTATTCAACGTTTCTTTTGGATTTCTATGGGCACCACCTGGTGGTTCTTCAATTATTTTGTCAATTATTTTAAAATTAATTAAGTCTTTAGCTGTTAAATTAAGTAAATCAGCTGCAAGTTGGGCTTTACTTGAATCTTTCCAAAGTATAGAAGCACATCCTTCTGGTGAAATAACTGAATAGATTGAATATTGTAACATTAATAGTTTATCGGAAACACCTATTCCTAATGCACCACCTGAACCACCTTCACCCGTTACTATGCAAATAATTGGCACACTTATTGTAAACATATCTTGCAAATTTCTTGCAATAGCTTCTGCCTGTCCATGTTCCTCTGCTTCTATTCCAGGAAATGCTCCTGGAGTGTCAACAAGGGTAATAATTGGGCAATTAAATTTTTCAGCTAATCTCATTAATCTCAGAGCTTTTCTGTAACCCTCTGGGTTTGCCATGCCAAAGTTAAATTTTAAATTCTCTTTTACATTTTTACCTTTATTGTGACCAATTATCATTACTGTCTGATTATCCAGAGTCCCTAAGGCACCGAAAATAGCACTATCTTCTCTTAAAAGCCTATCACCGCAGAAATATACATAATCTGGAATAAGATGCTTTATATAGTCAGAAGTTTTTGGTCTTTCAGGGTGTCTTGCTATTTGAACAATTTCCCATGCAGACAAATTGGAGAATATTCTATCTATTTCTGAGTTTAATTCTCGTCTTAGTTCTTCAATTGAAGAACTAAGATCAATACCTTTTTCCTGACTTTCTTTTTCAAGTTCAACAATTTTATTCTCAATTTCTATGATAGGTTTTTCAAATGGAAGAAAATTCATCTTAGATTTTTACTCTGCTTCTTTCATAAAAAGTTAAAATTTTACTTAGCATTTTTTTTAAAAATTTTCTCTCTACAATTTTATCTATTAAACCATGATCAAGAAGAAATTCAGCTGTTTGAAAACGTGGAGGGAGCTTTTGTTTTGTTGTTTGTTCTATTACTCTTGCCCCAGCGAAACCTATTAAAGCTTTTGGTTCTGCAATAATTATATCTCCTAAAAAAGAGAAACTTGCACTAACTCCACCAGTTGTTGGATTTGTCAATACTGATATATAAAGACCATTATTATTCCTAAATTTACCAATAGCGGCTGAAGTACGTGCCATCTGCATTAAGGAAAACATACCTTCCTGCATTCTCGCACCGCCAGAGGCAGAAACAATTATAAGAGGGAGATTGTGCTCATTTGCATATTCAGCAAGACGAAAAACTTTTTCTCCAACAACTATACCCATGCTTCCACCAATAAAATCGAATTCCATAACACCAATACAAACTTTATGTCCGTCAATTAATCCTTCACCAGTTATTATAGCTTCTTTAAGGCCTGTTTTTTGTTCAGCTTCTTGTAGTTTTTGAGAATATGATTTTTTACTATCATCAAATCCTAATATATCAAAACTTTCCATATCAGAAAACATCTCAAAAAAAGAATCTGGATCTAAAAGCAATTCTATTCTTTCTAATGCAGTCATTTTAAAATAATAATTACATTTTGGACAAACATCCAAATTCTCTTTGAGTTGCTTTGCATAAATAAGACTTTTACAATTAGAACATTTTAACCACTCCGGAGAATCTGTAGGAACTGGACTCCATGGTCTTATAATCTTTGGCTCGTTATTTCTATTAAATGATATCAAATCTAAACCTTCTTTAATAAAATTGAAAAATTATGACCACCAAAACCAAAAGAATTACTTAGTGCATACTCTATATTAATTTTTCTTGGACCACCCTGAACATAGTCTAAATCACACTCGGGATCTGGATTGTCAAGGTTAATAGTTGGGTGAACAAAGCCCTTTTCAATAGAAAGTGCAGTTACAGCCGTTTCTACTCCTCCAGCTGCTCCAAGAAGATGTCCTATCATAGATTTAGTAGAGTTAATAACTAATTCATATGAATGTTTTCCAAAAACTTTTTTAATTGCTTTAGTTTCGGTGACATCATTTGCAGAAGTAGATGTCCCATGAGCATTAATATAATCAATATCAGTAGGATCTATATTAGCTTCTTTTATAGCTTTAAGCATACATTTGGAAGCACCTTTAGCTTCTGGGTCTGGAAGAGTAATATGGTATGCATCGCAAGAAGCTCCAAATCCAACAATTTCGGCATAAATGTGAGCTCCTCTGCTTAAGGCATGTTCATATTCTTCGAGAAATAACACCCCTGCACCTTCTCCAAGAACAAAACCATCCCTATCTCTATCAAATGGTCTGCTTGCACGTTTTGGTGTATCGTTTCTTCTTGACAAAGCTTTCATAGCCGCAAAACCAGAAAGAGCAAGAGGAGTTACTGCTGCTTCAGCTCCACCAGCAATCATAAACTTCTCATTGCCATATTTTATGAGTTTGAAAGCATCTCCAATAGCATTTGTTCCTGAGGCACAAGCAGTTACGGGATCTGAAGTATATCCTTTTGCTCCAAGAAATATAGCAGCTTGACCAGATGCCATGTTGCCTATCATTTTTGTAATAAAAAATGGGCCAATTTTACTTGGTCCTCGCTCAATTAATAACCTATATTCCTTTTCAAAAGTACTAACACCACCTATTCCAGAACCAATAATTATTCCAAAATCCTCTTTTTCTTTATCGGTTAGCTTAATCTTTGCATCATTATAAGCAAACATAGAAGCTATTACACCAAATTGGCAAAATCTATCCATACGCTGGATTTCTTTCTTTGGTAAATACAATGATGGGTCAAAATCCAATATTTCGCCTCCTATACGGACAGCAAAATCTCTTGTATCAAAGCTACTTATGAGGTCAATACCAGATTTACCTAAAAGAAGGTTATTAAAGAATTCATCTTTATCAATCCCTAACGAAGTGACTACACCAATACCTGTAATAGCTACTCTATGAAAATTCTGCACGTTTAATATTTATCCTTTATAATTATTTTTTATAAAATCAACCATTGCACCAACAGTTGTTAATTTTGAAGCTTCTTCATCTGGTATTTCCGTTCCAAATTCTTCTTCTAAAGCCATTGTAATATCAACTAATCCTAATGAATCTGCTCCAAGATCATTTATAAAATTAGATTCCATTTTAATTTGATCCTGATCAATACCAAGCTTGTCAGCAATAATTGGTTTTACTTTTTCAAAAATCTCTTTTTCTGTCATTTAAAAAACCTCCTATTAATATTAAGTTTATAAAGTTAAACCGCCATCAACAATCAAAACTTGCCCTGTAATATAATTTGCAAAATTTGAAGCAAGAAAGATAATTGCGTTTGAAATATCTTCAGCTTCACCAAATCTTTTTATGACTACCTTATCAAGAAAAGTTTTTTTTATGTTTTCAGGTAAATTATCTGTCATTGAAGACTTTATATACCCAGGAGCAACCACATTGGCAGTAATATTTCTCGAACCAAACTCTTTAGCTACGGATTTAGTGAATGCAATTATTCCTGCTTTAGATGCAGCATAATTTGCCTGACCTGCATTACCAATCAATCCCATTATTGAAGAAATATTTACAATTCTGCCATACTTATTTTTCATCATTTCTTTTACTACCCTTTTCGTGCAGTTAAAAGTTCCTGTGAGATTAACATCAATTACTTGTTGCCAATCCTGAGAAGACATTTTTATGAGGAGATTATCCTTTGTAATACCAGCATTATTAACAAGGATATCAATTCTTCCAAATTCCTCTACAGCTTGTGTTACCATTTTATCAACTTCATCGAAATTTCTGACATCTGCTCTAAGAATTAATGCTTTACTACCAATCTTATTTACTTCATTTAAAGTTTTTTCTGCTTCACATAATTCTTCCGAAGAAGGATAATTTATAACTACATTCGCATGATGCAAAGCAAAATCTATACAAATATTCTTACCAATACCTCTTTCTCCACCTGTAACAAGAACAGTTTTACCGCTAAAATCTAATTCATTCATCCTTATTCCACCTAAGTATAGCTCCTCCCCAAGTTAATCCAGCACCAAAAACAGCAATTAGAATCAAATCATTCTTCTTTATTCTACCAGAAGATGATGAAATTGAAAGAGCCATTGGAATAGCAGCTGACGAGGTATTACCATATTCATCAATTGTAACTATAACCTTTTCCCAGGGAATATTTAACCTTTTTACTGCAGAATCTAAGATTCTTATATTTGCTTGGTGAAATAAATAATGGTCTATTGATTCAATTGTTAAATTCGTGTTTTTTAAGAGAGTATCAACTATTGTGTCGCTAATACGAACAGCAAATTTGAAAATTTCTTTCCCTTCCATGTGGACATAATGTAAATGATTCTTTACTGTTTGAATCGAAGCAGGCATTCTTGAACCACCAGCAGGGAGAAGCAATTTATTGCCACCACTGCCATCAGATCCAGTAATTAGAGCAACAATAGCGTCATCATCATTTGTATCAGTCTCTATATTCCTTAAAACCATAGCTCCTGCTCCATCTCCAAAAAGGACAGATGTTTCCCTGTTAGAAAAATCCAGAAACTTAGATAAAGCTTCAGTACCTATAATCAGAGCATTTTTGAAATGCCCAGTTCTTAAATATTGAACAGCTATAGAAAGAGAAAAAACAAATCCAGAACATCCCGCAGAAATATCAAAAGCAGTTGCATTAACACAACCAAGAGCACTTGCAACAATACAAGCTGTTGATGGAAATAGCATATCAGGCGTAGCAGTACCTACTATAACTAAATCAATATCTTTTGGATCCATTTTTGCATCTTTCAAAGCAATAAGAGATGCTTTAATTGCAAAATCTGAGGATGCTTCAGATTCGCTTGCAAAATGTCTCTTTTTGATACCAGTGCGTGTCGTAATCCATTCATCGCTTGTATCAACTATTTTTTCAAAGTCAAAATTAGTCATAATACGTTCAGGTACGTAACTACCAATACCTGCTATTTTTATTTTATTCAATACTGTCATTTATTTACTTCCGTAACTATGATATCTATTTCACCAATACCAGCTAAGTCTGAATCAACCATTGCATTAGTTTTAAATTTATAAACTGACATCTTCGATGCTAAAAGCACGCTCTCAATAAGCAAGCTATCTCCTGGCTTTATTACCTTTTTAAAATTAAAATTTGACACTCTACCTAAAAATCCTAATTTGTTTTCATTGTTTTCATTCAAAGACAAACTATTTAATAATATACCTGAGGCTTGAGCACAAGCTTCAACTAAAAGCACACCAGGAAATACGGGATTATCTGGAAAATGACCAGCGAAGAAGGGTTCATTAATAGTAATATTTTTTACTGCTGTAATTTTTTTATTATCCAAGTCTAAATCTAAAACTCTATCAATTAGTAAAAATGGGTATCTATGGGGTAATAACTTATAAATCTGAAAAATATCGAGTTCCATATATAATTATCACGCCTTTTGTTGGCTTGAGGATTGATCTTCGGTATAGAGTAAAAGTTCACTTTTAGCGCTTTCTATTAAATTTGTATAATAATTACCAATTGGAAGACTTTGACCTCTTACAGCTGCAATTCTTACGCTTTGAAGCATAAGCTTAAGTGCTAACAAATACTTATTTCCCTCTACTTTATTTATAAGTTCTTCTACTGATACCCTACTGTAATTTTTCATTTTTTTCTCCTTTTAAAATATGATTCATTATTTCTGTAGCTGCTTTCTTAGGATCGTCATTAACAACTATATAATCATACCAAAACTGGTTAGAAAGTTCAATAAATGCGGTATTTAATCTTTTATTTATCTCTTCAGCTGATTCTGAGCCTCTTTTATGAAGTCTTTCTTTTAAATCATAAAAAGTTGGTGGTTTAATAAAAAATAAAATAGTGTTTTTAGGATATGCTTTTTTTACATTTTTGCCTCCATTAACATCTATTACAAGGAGAAGCTTTCCACCTTTATCTTGAATGCGTTTTATATTATCAATTGGTGTACCATATAAGTTGCCATGTACTTGGGCATGCTCAATAAAATAACCCTCTTTTATTTTTCGCTCAAAATCGTCTTGAGAGAGAAAATAATAATCTACTCCATCTTTTTCGCCATTTCTCATAGGGCGAGTAGTAGCAGAAATAGAAGGTTCAATTTCTGGCATAAGGTTAATAAGTTCTTTTGCTATAGTTTGCTTCCCTACACCAGAAGGGCCAGAAATAACAATTAACAAAAATTTATTATTTTCTTCCATAATAATATCTTTCATATTTTAATTTTTCTATGATTTTTGTCAAAATATCTAATTTAGCGACAATATATCCAAAATGTCACATTTGATATTGTGAAAATAGTTGCATGCCTCCTATTAAGGTTTGTTTTATCGAACTCTATAAAAAGCAAAGTTGAATGATAACTTTACGGTTACAGCTATACAACCAATATTTGCATTCAAAAATTAATATAATTCGCTATTATATGAACATGGAAGCGAACTCCATGTCCAGAAAGGCAGCAACTTTACATATTATGAAAGTACCTATAAAAATCTTAATTATAGTGGCAGGAAGAAGAACAGAAGAAGCAAGGATGGTATTACGAGCTAAATTTATTCTTGGCAGCTTAAAATATTCTAACATATCATGGCATTTCTCGTACGATAAATATAATCCTTGATTGTTCTTTCTTTTAAACCTTCAATTCTCTTTATTAAGAGAAAATCATTAAAATATCCTTTCCAAATGAATGGTTTAAAGGTAAAAACTTTTTCTTCAAAATTAACGATTTATCCCTATTTTTTGCTCACTTTTTAAGAGCATTGGATTCATGGTTTAAATGGGAAAGTTAAACTGTAGAAATTAAGTGGTGCCGAGGGGTGGAATCGAACCGCCGACACATGGATTTTCAGTCCATTGCTCTACCGACTGAGCTACCTCGGCATAAATGGCGGGATCGAGGGGATTTGAACCCCCGGTCTCCAGCGTGACAGGCTGGCGTGTTGGACCGCTACACTACGACCCCATCTTATATAAATTTCAAACTGGGCGGAACAGGACTTGAACCTATGACCTCCTCGGTGTAAGCGAGGCGTTCTACCACTGAACTATCCGCCCCTCACAATTCAGGGCATACTGCCGAGAGTGGGACTTGAACCCACACGGATCTCTCCATACGCCCCTCAAACGTACGCGTCTGCCAGTTCCGCCATCTCGGCAAAAATATTCAAAGCACTTTATACTGGACGCAATACAGCTAATATCAAAGTCGAAATTGCAAATATTATTGCACTCCATATAATCAACTTATCAAGAAAAGCATCTAATGGCTTCCTTGCTTTATAAACAGTGGCTCCTCCTGATATTGAGCCAAGCCCTGAGGCTTTAGGTGATTGAAATAAGTAACCTAAAATAATTCCAATAGAAGAAGCAAAATCCAATATTAAAAATATAAGTCTTAATGTTTCTAATTTCATTTCAATTAATTACCTCTTTATACAATATAATTAAAAATAAAAATCTTGCAAAGAATAATACAAAAATTAAAATTAAAAGCAAGGTGGTATCTCCAAAGAGAACCATACAAATTTTTAGAAAGGATGGTTAGAGCCTGACACAACTTTTAGGTTGGTTAGAGCAAAAGCAAAATGAAAAAATTAAGCATCAAAGAAATCACAACAGGAGCTATTCTTATAGCTATCTCTTTCGTTTTAGGGGTAACAGGTCTTGGTTTTATTCCGCTTCCTATACCAGTTTTAGCAGGAACTATATTCCATATACCTGTTATTATTGCAGGGATTCTTTTAGGACCTGAGATGGGATTTATTACTGGTCTTGTATTCGGATTATTTGCGTTTCAACAATTTGGTGGTGTTTTTCCATGGTTTGTTTTAATTCCAGGTAGGCCTCTTATTGGTTTGGCTGCGTACTATTCTTTTACAGGCATAAAAAGTTTATTACAAAGATTTAAAATCATTAATCCAATAACTGTAAGGACTGTCTCATCCTGTATTGCTGGTATTCTTGGTAGTTTAACAAATTCAGTAGCCACTCTTGGCTTAGGAATAATATTCCGCGTTTTAGGTGGAACATACTTAGAAAACTTCCAAAAACTTGTTATACCAGCAATTCCTTCTATTGTTGCAGAGTTTATCCTTGCTGGTATAATTGTACCTGCTATTGTTGCACCACTTTTACCATTAATTAGAAGAGATAGAAAATGATTTTAGCAGTTGATGTAGGTAATACAAATATAAAAATAGGGTTTACTAAAGATAATACAATTCTACAAGCATTTAATATAGCAACAGATAGCGGTAAGACCTCTGATGAATATCTAATTTTTATTGAGCTTTTTGCTAAAAAAGCAAAAATAAACCTGGAGGAATTAGAGGGAATAATAATCTGTTCAGTTGTACCTTCTTTGGATCCAATTTTTGAGACTCTCTCAAAAA
>Ga0116165_1001603_pt1 | contig 17244 bp, 15 predicted proteins | sample AD_JPNMR1_MetaG_FD_89885 | JGI IMG/M metagenome (GOLD analysis project Ga0116165, IMG submission 89885) | Active sludge microbial communities of municipal wastewater-treating anaerobic digesters from Japan - AD_JPNMR1_MetaG | ecosystem: Engineered > Bioreactor > Anaerobic > Digestate | place...
AACTATTTTTTTTCATTTCTTTTTCGCTTTTCTTTTCATTATTTCTTTTATTTGTTTTAATTTCTTTTTACTTACTATTCGTAATGCTGCAAAGGGGTATACCATGTCTGGGATATTTTCTGAGTAATGATGATTATGAATTTGAAGTCAAAAATAATTTTATACTAAAATATTTAGTTCTTGATTTTGCTTTAATTGGTCCCCTTGCATTTGTAGGAATTTTATTTCTCTGGCAAATGAAAAATATTTATGTTTTTCAATTATATGTTTTTTCTTTGTTTTATATTTTTTCTACAATTATTTTTTTGGTTATTTCAAGATATAAAACACCAATTGTCCCAATTTTATCAATTTTTTCTGCTTTTATTATTTATCAAATATTTTATTTGTTTAATCAAAAACAATATAAAAGATTCTTTTTAATTTTGTTTTTAGTTATTTGTTTTTTTGGTCTTTTTAATTTTTTTAATTTTGATTTAGCGCCTGAAAAAAATATTTTATCATATATAAATGAAGGAATAAAATATGAGAAAATAAATGATTATCAAAAAGCTTTAGAAATGTATAATAAAGCAATAAATATAGAAAAAAATTATTCACCATTACGATATAACATAGGAATAATTTATTATAAATTACAGAATTATGAAATTTCGTTAAGAGAATTTTTGACAGCAATAAAAATTGATAATAAAAATAAAGAGGCATATTTTGGTGCTGCATTATGTTATGAACAATTAAAAGATTATGATAATGCAATAAAATATAATGAACTTGCAATTGAAAAAGGATTAAAAAGAACTGATGTATTAAATAATTTAGCGAGATTATATGCAATAACATCACAATTTGATAAAGCAGAAAAGATATGGCAAGAAATGATAATAGATTATCCAGATTACACGGCAGCAAAAGAAAATTTGGAGAAATTAAAAAAAATAAAAAAATAATTTTTTTTACAAAAAAATTATTGCCAAATTTTCAAAAAAATATTAATATATTTAATTTAAAAATACTAAATTAAAAAATATAAATTAATTATGGAAAAAGTTTTTAATATATTAATTTTTGATTATGATACAGAATTTTTTGAAATATTAAAAAATTTTACAGAGCAAGAATCATTTAATATAAAATATTCAGCAATAGGAAATAAATATAAAGAGTTAATAAAAGAGCATAAACCAGATGTAATAATAATAAATGATTCTTTACCTGATATATCTGGTTTAGAATTATGTAAAACAATATTAAAGGAAGATGAAAAATATTTAATAATATTATTCACAGAAAGAAAAGATGTAGAATATAAATATCAGGCATTATTAGCAGGAGCAATAAGATTAATTGAAAAACCAGTTAAAATAAAGGAATTTATAAGTGTAATAAAAGAGACAATACAATATCAAGCAGGAATAAAGATGAATAAAATAGTAAATAACTGGTTTGAATTTAACATAAATAGTAAAGAAGAATTTGCAAGAGAAGTTTCAATGTTAATAAAATCATTACTTGAGCATTGTAATGTTGATAGATTACTTGCAAATAAAATAAGTTTTGTTTTAACTGAATTGCAAAATAATGCAATAGAGCATGCACATAAATATAATATAGAAAAAGAAATAAAAATAAGTTGTATAATAACAGAAGACACATTAAATATAAAGATAGAAGATGAAGGCGCTGGTTTTGATTATAGAAAATATGATATAGAAAAACCAGATAAAAATGATTTAAGAAGAATAGCAGTAGAGCGTAAAAAAGAAGGAAAAAGACCAGGCGGCTATGGTCTCTTATTAGCGAAAAAAGTAATGGATGAAATAATTTTTAATGAAAAAGGAAATATAATAATTTTAAGTAAAAGATTGAAATGAGAGTTAAGATAATCCCATATTTTTCATTTCTTGAACAAAATAAAAATATTTTAAAAGAATTAAATAGGAATTTTATAATAATTGTAATAGATGTATTAAGAGCAACATCAACAATAGTAACAGCATTATATAATGGTGCATTATCAGTAATACCAGCAGAAACAATAAAAGAAGCAGAGAAAATAAAGAATGAAATCAAAGAAGAAAATGTATTGTTATGTGGCGAAGAAAATAGTAAAAAAATTGAGAATTTTGATATAGGAAATTCACCACTTGATTATACGAGAGAAAATGTTCAGAATAAAATAATTATATTAAAAACCACGAATGGTTCAGTTGTATTAAAAAAGAGTGCAGAATATTTTAAAAATAAAATGATTTTAATTTGTTCTTTTTTAAATGTAATTTATTTAACAGAAAAAATAAAAGAATTAGAAAAAGATATTTTAATTATTTGTTCTGGTGATAATAATAATTTTTCTCTTGAAGATTTTGCCTGTGCTGGTTTAATGATAAATAATTTAGAGAATTATGAATATACAGATTTTGAACGAGCAGCAAAATTATTAATAATTAATTTTAAAAATGATTACAGAAGATTATTTATGGAAAGCAGTCATGGAAGAGAATTGTATGAAAAAGGATTTGAAGAAGATTTAAAATTTTGTTCGGATGTAGGAATATATAATATAATTCCATTTTATAAGAATGGCTTAATTATTTCAAAATATAAATTATAGATGTTTAAAAAAATATTATTTATTTTTTTACTTTTTTATTTCATTCTTTTTTTTCTCATAAATATATTAAATTTAAAAATTGGTTTTATTTATGATGGTGCTTTTGTTGATTCCACAGAAAGTTTTAATATAATTAAAAGTAAAAATATACCAGAAGATAGCGAACAATTCTGGTATTATTTAAATAATAGTTTTTTAAATGATAGAGAAAATCAATTAGCAAGAATAATATCAACATTAGGTAAAATAATAGGTTTTGATATAGTACTAATAATAAAACGAAGTGAATTTGGCGCAGAAAATTTTAAAGAATATTTAAGAAAAAAGGTAGATGATTTTTATTTTGAAAAAGAAATAAAAGATGCATTATTAAGTGATAAATTTATTTTTTTGTTTTGTGCAAATGATAATGAAATAAAGTATGCAAAAGAATATGTATTATTTGCAATAAATATAAATAAAATTGGAAAGAAGTAAAAAATGAAAAAAAAATTTTTTTTATTTATAATTTTTTTAATTATAACAATATCAGTTTTTGGACAGGAAATATTATTACAACAAAATGATGTTGAATTAAAAGATTTCATCACATCAATAGGAAAGATGCTAAAAGTAAATTTTATTTTACCACAAAATTTATCAGGCAGAGTAAATATAATTTCTTATGAAAAGATAAAAACAGAAAATATTTTTCAGATAATAGAAACAATATTAAATCAGAATAATTATACATTAAAAAAAGAAGAAGGTTATTATTTGATAGTTCCGGTATCAGATGTTGCAAGAAGTACTACATATTATAACATAGAAGAATTAAAAAAAGTAAATGAAGGATATATAACGAGTATAATTGAATTAAAATATTTGAACATAAATAAGATACCACAAATATTAGGTATTTTACAGGTATTAACATCAAAGTATGGAATAATACGAAATTATGAAAACTATATAATAATAACAGACTTAATACCAAATATCCAGAAAGTAAAAGAAGTAATAGAATTATTTGATAACAAGGATAAAGAGATAGTTTATAAAATAATAAAATTAAACAATTCAACAGTAATAAATCTTTATCAACGAATTATAGCAATATTAAACGGAATGAAAAGTATAGGACAAAAAGATTATAAATATAGTTTGATACCGTATGAAGCAACAAATAGTCTTATTTTAATTTCAACAGAAGATGACATAAATACAATTGAACAAATCATAAAACAATTAGATGAAGAGTATAAATTAGAAAATATATTTAAAGTATTTCAATTGAATTATTCAAGTTCTGCTGATATCATAAAGCAATTAAAAGAATTATTATCATCAGGTTCGCTTGCAGGTGACGAAAAAGATATAATAACCAAAACAAAAATATTTGAAGATGAACGAAGAAATGCAATTATAGTTTCGACAAATTCATATAAGATAATAGAAATAATAGATAACTATTTAAAAACAGCAGATACCGAAGCAGTAAAACCAAATGAATTAATAAAAGTATTTGAATTAGAAAATATAACAAAAGAAGATATGGTAAAGGTATTAAAAGAATTATTAAATTCAATGAGTGTAACATTAAAGAATGAAGCACAGTCAACAAGTATTACAGCAATACCAAATAGAAAAGCAATAATAGTATCAACACCATCATATATAATAATGGATAAAATAAAAAATATAGTAAAAGAAGTAGATGTAAAAAGTGAAAAATTTATTAGTGATATTCAAATTTATAAATTAAAAAATTCGCAGGCAAAAAGTATAGCAGAAACATTAAATAAACTTGATTTCAAACAATTAGACCCAAATAAAAAAGAAGAAATAAATTTAAAAATAGTTCCAGTAATAGAAACAAATTCCCTAATAATAACAGGCGAAGAAAAATATTTTAATAAGATAAGTGAAATAATAAAAGAGCTTGATATAGAAAGAAAACAGGTATTAATAAATGCAATAATAGCAGAAGTATCATTAGATGCAACAAAAAGTATAGGTGTTGAATGGATTGGTTCAGGAAGAATAAAAGAAGATTATTATGGTTTTGCAACATCAAATGAAGGAGTGGTAAATAAAGAAATATTATTAAATCAGGGAGCAAAGGCAGCAGCAATGGCATTATCAGGAATGAGTGTAGGAATATTTCGCGGTGATGCAACAGATATAAGTGCAATAATAAATTTACAAAAGAAAGATGCGAAATTTAATATATTATCAACACCACAAATTTTAACACTTGACAATAAAGAAGCAACAATAAATGTAGGTAATGAAGTTCCATTTTTAACACATAGCAGAATAACAGATAATAATAATACAATCCGTTCATTTGAATATAAAAATGTTGGAATAAATTTACGAATAATACCACATATAAATGAATCAGGGAATATAACACTTGAAATAAAACAAGAAATAAAAAATTTAACAGAAAATACAGTATTTGATGCACCAGTAGTAAATACAAGAGAAATAACAACAGAAGTATTGGTTCAGGACAATTACACAGTTGTTATTGGTGGTTTAATAAAAGAAGATAAAACAGAGACAATTCAAAAAGTGCCAATATTAGGTGATTTACCACTTATTGGTTTTTTGTTTAAAAGAAAAACAACAGGAACAAATAAAACAAATCTATTGGTATTTATAAATCCAAAAGTAATAAAAGAAATAAATGAATTAGAAAGAATAAGTGAAGAAAATAAAGACAAATTTGAGTCTTCCAAAAAAACAATACTAAAGTAAAAGGTGGTAGAAGTGAATAAAAAAAGAGTATTAAGTGGAATGCGACCAACAGGAAATTTACATTTAGGTCATTTAGTTGGCGCATTAGAAAATTGGGTAAAATTACAAGTTGAATATGAAACATTTTATATGGTAGCAGATTGGCATGCTATTTCAACATCTTATGAAGATAAATTAGATTTAAAGAAATTAGGAAAGGAAATAATAGCAGAATGGCTTGCAGTTGGACTTATGCCAGAAAAAAGCACTTTATTTGTTCAATCAGCAGTAAAACAGCATTCTGAATTACATTTAATATTATCAATGATAACACCATTAAGTTGGTGTGAGCGCAATCCAAGTTATAAAGAGATGATAACTGAATTAAAAGATAAAGAAATTTCAACTTATGGTTTTTTAGGTTATCCAGTATTACAAGCAGCAGATATAATTATATATCTTGCTGAATTAGTGCCAGTAGGAATAGATCAATTACCGCATATAGAATTATGTCGTGAAATAGTTCGTCGTTTTCATTATTTATTTGGCGAGATATTTAAAGAGCCACAGGCATTATTAACAGAAACGCCGAAATTACCTGGACTTGATGGAAGAAAGATGAGTAAGAGTTATAATAATTGTATTTATTTATCTGATGAAGAAAAAGTAATAAAAGAAAAAGTAAATTCAATGATAACCGACCCAGCCAGAATACATAAAACAGATAAAGGTCATCCAGAAGTTTGTAGTGTTTATTCTTATCAAAAAGTATTTAATAAAGAGGAAGTAAATGAAATATGTAAAAATTGTATGGCTGGAAGTATTGGTTGTGTTGAATGCAAAAAAATATTATTAAAAAAATTAAATGATATATTAACACCAATACGCGAAAAGAGAAAAGAATTATTGGAAAAAGAAAAACAATTAGATGAAATAATAGAAGAAGGTAATAAAAAAGCAAGAAAAGTAGCAGAACAAACAATGATTAAAGTAAGAGAATTAATAAAATTAAATTAGGTGAAAAAGTTAGATGCAATTAAGAAATAAAAATTTAGTTCATACTTTTTATTTTCCTGGAAATACAGGAAAAATAACTTATGAAATATTTAAGCATAATTTTAATTATTTATCAGAAAGTCGAGCAAAGCGTATATTCAAATTATTTAATGATTTATTATATGGCACATTAGTTGAAAAAAGAAAAAAGCAAAATCAAATAATAAAAGCATTAAATAGATTATCAAAGAAACTAAAAATAAATCTTGAAAATAAAGAAGAAGAAAATTTAATCGAATTGTCAAGATATCATTTATATTCAGCAGATTATTTGAATTCATTAAATTTATATAAGGTCGCAATAATGCGATATTTGAATTCAAAAAAATTAAATAATATATCTGAACTAATAGAGAATATAAATATAAAAGATGAAATTGATTTTATAAAAACAATTTCATATTTGAATTCAATTGCATTTACGAGTTCTCTTGTTAATAAAGATAGTAAAGAAATGATGAAAATATTAAAGCAAACATTAAATTTTATTGATGATAAATTTAGTAATTTGGATTTGAATAAAGAAGAAGATAAAAGTTTATATATAGCAATAATAGCATTAAAAACAACAATGTATCAATCAATGGGATTATTTTATTTATATCAAAATAAATTTGATGAGGCACTTGAAAATTTTTTAAAAAGTGAAAGTATTAATAAAGAATTAGAAAATAATGAATTAGTTAATCCAATAGAATTTAGAAATATAAGATATAGAATAGGAGAAGTGTATTTTAAAAAAGCAGAAATTTTATTTCATCGAAAAGATATCAAAGATAATATAAATCAAATAAAAGAATTATTACATAAATCAATAGAATATTTGGAAAGAGTGGATATATTAAATAAACCATATCTTGGAAAAGAAGAATTGGAATTTTTATATCTAAATATTACATTAGATAATGCAGCCACATTATTGTTAAAAGCAAAATGTATGTTAAATATTTTAGAAAGTGATATTGAATAATTAATAATAAAAGTCAGGTGTGATTTATGAAAATAATAATTTTTTCTATTTGTTTTATTTTTTTATTTAATTTAATTCTAATGGCTAAAAATCCAAGAGTTTATTTTGAATATGAAACAGGCGAGCGTTATTTACCAGAAGATTCTGATTATTCTGATATAGATTATAAAGATTATCTTTTTTATGATTACAGCATATATAAGATTGGTATTAATCAGCAAATAAGTAAAAATAAGAATTATTCAATCATATATAAAATAATAACAAAAAATTATGAACAATCATTTGATAATAATTCCAATGATGATAATAGAACAAATAGTTTAAGTATATTATATAAATTTCCAATTAAAGATTATTTAAGCTGTTCATTTCAATCAATATATAGAAAAAGAGATTATGAAGAAATACAATCAACAAAAGAGAGTAAATGGTTAGCAAATTCATTAACATTAGCATTAAAGCCAAAATCAGATAATTTTTTTACAAATGAAAATAATGAATATAAAATAAATATACGATATAAAACAACAAATTATAAATATGCGAGTGATAAAGATTCAAAGAATATTTCATATTATATTGAGTGGACACATCAGTTAACAGAAAAATTACAATTTGAAACAAGATATAAAGTTGATACAATGAATTATGATGTAGAAAATAATTTAAGAATAGATTCATCAAAAAAGAGTTATTTAATGAGAGTAGAATATCAGTTTTAAAAATATGAAGAAAAATTTTGAACACTATAATACAATATTATATGAATTACGAAAAATAGCAGGAGAAAACAATTATAAGATTAAACTAACAAAAGATATAAAAAGAATAGGTGGATATTGTCGTTATAAAGATAGACATATTATTGTTGTTAATTCATCATTACCAGAAAAAGAGCAATTATTATTTATAATTGATGAATTAATAGAACGAAAAAAGGATATTTTTTTAAAAGAAAAATTAAATCAGAAATTATTAAATTTTTTAGTTGAAAATAATTATAAAATTTTGAAAGAAGAAAAAGAAGGGAGTAACTAAAATGGATTTTGTTTATAAGAAAAATATTTTGTATTGTGAAAAAATAAGTTGTGCAGATTTAATAAAAAAATATGGCACACCTTTATATGTATATTCTTATGAGCATATAAAAAAGCAGTTTTTATCATTATACAATTCATTAAAAGGAATAAAAAATATAATTTGTTTTTCAGTTAAAAGTTGCTCTAATATTGCAATAATAAATTCATTGGTCAAATTAGGAGCAGGATGTGATATTGTTTCAGGTGGCGAATTATATCGAGCATTAAAAGCAGGCTGTTCATCAGAAAAAATTGTATATGCAGGAGTAGGTAAGACAGCAGAAGAAATAAAATATGCGATAAAATCCAATATTTTGATGTTTAATGTTGAATCATTTCCAGAAGCAGAATTAATAAATTCAATAGCAAGTTCGATGAATAAAAAAGTAAAAATAGCATTGCGAGTAAATCCTGATGTAGAAGCGAAAACACATAAACATATAACAACAGGCACAAAGAAAAATAAATTTGGAATAAATTACGATAAAATAATTGAAGTTATTAAATATATAAAAAATGATTTAACGAATATAGAATTTGTTGGCTTACACTTTCATATAGGTTCTCAAATCACTGATATAAATCCATTTAAAAATGTCATAATAAAAATTAGGAATTTATTAAATGAGTTAAAGAAAAATGATATAAATATTAGATATTTGAATATGGGCGGTGGATTAGGTATAAAATATAATAATGAAAAAACTATAAATCCAAAAGAGTATAGTAAATTGTGGAAAGATTTTATTAAAAGTTATAATTCAGAATTGACATTAATAATAGAACCAGGCAGATTTATTGTTGGCAATTCAGCAGTATTATTAACAAAGGTAACTTATGTAAAGGAAACAGATGAGAAAAATTTCATAATAGTTGATGCAGGAATGAATGATTTAATAAGACCAGCATTTTATGATGCATATCATCAGATTTTACCAATAGTAAAAAATAAAAATAAAAAAGAAATAAAAGTAGACATAGTAGGACCAATATGTGAATCAGGTGATTATTTTGCAAAAGAAAGAATGATAGAAGTAGTAAAACAAAATGATTATTTAGCAATATTTAGTGCTGGTGCTTATGGTTTTGCAATGTCATCAAATTATAATTCAAGACCACGCTCTGCTGAAATATTAGTAAAAGGTGATAAAGATTATTTAATTCGTAAAAGAGAAAATTATATTGATTTAATAAAAAACGAAAAAATAATAAAATGAAAAAAATTTTTAGCATAATAATTTTTTTTTCTTTTTTAGCAACGCTTCTTTTTTGCGAAAGTAGTGAAGAAGGTTTATTACAAAAAATTAAAGAAAATCCATCAAATTATATATATTATAAAGAACTTGGAATATATTATTTTAAAAATAATGATTTTTTTAAAGCAATAGAAAATTTATCAACAGCATTAAATCTACAGGAAGTTGATAAAGATATTTATGTGTATTTATTTAAAGCATATCTAATAATAAATAAATATAAAGATGCTGAATTTGTATTAGTAAATGGAATAAAATATTTTCCAGAATTAAAAAAATATTATGATGAAGGAATAACATATACATTTAATCTTTGGGTTGAATCTTATTATTATCATAATAAATACAAAGAAAAAATTCACTTATTAAAAGAAATAGAATTGAAATCGGATAAATTATTTAATTACCAAAAATTTTTACAAAATTATGAGGATTTTGAAAAAGTAAAAAAATTTAATGAATTATTAGAGAATTTTTATTTTTATAAAGACCTTGAATTAGCAGAAATAATTGGGAATAAAATATTAACTGATTTAATAATAACATATAAAATAACGGCATTAAATACTGATATTATTGATGAGATAAGAAAATATTTAATAGAAAAAACAGAAGTAATTTCAGTAAAGTATGAAAAATATTATGGCTATAAAAAATTACAGAAGTTAAGAGAAAATGATACAGAAAATACATATAAAAAATTTTTTTCACCAATAATAATAGAAGTTCGAGCGCCATTTTTAAATAAATTATTAAATGAACATATAACAGACCAGATAATAGAAGAGACAAAAGCAAGTAAGATGAAATTTGATGAGGAGATAAAAAAAATTAGAGAAGTATATGAAAAAATAAAAGTTGAAGAATATAGAGCAAAACTTGAAAATTTTATTTTTAGTTATGTATCAGAAAAATTTAAAAATTTAAGAGAACATTATAAAGTTGATTATAGCAATTTATTTTTATCATTATTTCCAGAAGAAAAATTTAAAATTTTTTTTAATTTATTAAAAGAAGAAGAAAAGAGAATATATGGTAAATTTCCAGAGATTGAATCAATATCAGAATTTATCTCAAATGAAAATAATTTTGTGTATCTTGATTTTTCAAAATTAAATTTAGAAAGTGATTTATTTAATTCATTAATAAAAACAAATCCAATTTTTTTAACAGATTTTTCGAATTTGAATTTTATATATAATATAAAAAATGAAGAATATAGTCTGAGTGAAATAATAATAAAAGATGGAAAAAGACAATTAATATTTAATTCATCAGAATTACCAATAAAATTTTACAGAAGTATATCAAGATATTATAAAGAAAAAAATGAAATAGTTGATTGGACAATAAAAGCAGTAATTAATGTAAAAGATGTAAAAACAATAGGAGAAATAAATAAAATTAGAATAGATATATTTTATTTAAAATTATACAACAAAAAAACAAATTTGACAATATATGAAAAATTCAATATAAAAGAATTTGATAAAACACGATATAATTTAGATAAAAGTAAAATATTAAATTATATATATTATCTTGAATAAGGAGTTAAAATGAAGAGAGAAATAAATATTGGATTAATAGGATATGGCACAGTTGGTTCAGGAGTTTATAAAGTTCTGGAAAGTAAGCAAGAATATTTTACAAAACGGATTGGAATAAATTATAGAATAAAATATGTATGTGATGTGCGAAAAGAAATAAAAGAACAGATAGATACGAATAAGACAAAATTTACAGAAAATTATAAGGATATAATAAAAGATGAAACAATAGATATAGTAGTGGAATTAATAGGTGGTATAGAACCAGCAAAAACAATAATATTAGAAGCAATTAAGAATAAAAAAAATGTAGTAACAGCAAATAAAGCATTATTATCATTACATTGGTTAGAAATATATGAAGCAGCAAAACAAAATAATGTAAATGTATTATTTGAAGCAAGTGTAGCAGGTGCGATACCTATTTTAGATTCATTAAAATACAATTTATCAGCAAATAATATAAGTGCAATATATGGAATAATAAATGGAACATGCAATTACATATTAACGAGAATGAGTAAAGAAAATATAAAATTTAAAGAAGCATTAAAAAGTGCACAGCAAAAAGGCTTTGCAGAAGCAGACCCAACTTATGATATTGAGGGATTTGATTCACAACAAAAATTAACATTATTAATACTATTAGGTTTTGGGAGTTTTATAAATAGAGAAAAAATATTATGTGAAGGAATATCAAAAGTCTCACTTGATGATATAATATTTGGAAAAGAGTTAGATTTTGAAATGAAACTATTAGCGATAGCGAAATTAAAAAATAATAAAATAGAAGCAAGAGTTCATCCGACATTTATTAATAAGAAATCAGTGCTTGCATCAGTATCATACGAAGATAATGCAGTGTTTGTTGAAGGTGATTTAATAAATCGAATGACATTTCACGGGAAAGGAGCAGGTAGTTTGCCAACAGCATCAGCAGTAATAAGTGACATATTTGAAATAGCAAGATTAACAAATAACAATAATTTTTATAATAACATAATTTCAAATTATGAAGTATTAGATAAAGATGAAATAGAAAGCGAATACTATTTTCATTTTTCAGTAGTAGATAAACCTGGCGTACTTGCAAAAATTACATCAGTGCTTGGAGCAAATAATATAAGTATATCACAGGTTATACAAAAACAATCAGATAATAATCAATATGTTCCAATAATAATGCTAACGCATTTAGCAAAAGAAAAGAATGTAAATGAATCAATCAAAATAATAAATAAATTAGATTGTGTAAAAAAAGAGACAATAATATATCGAGTAGAAAAATTTTAGATATGAAAATTTTGAGAAATAGAAAAATACATATTATTTTAATTTTAATTTTTATAATACTATTTTTATTTAAAGATTTATTAACAAGAAAAAATATATATTTCAATGAGGATACATCACATTTTTTTTATCCAGCAACAACATTTAATTATATAAATTTAATATCAGGAAAAATACCATTATGGAATCCATATAGATATAGTGGGCATCCGTGGCTTGCTGATATACAAACTTCTTTTTTTTATTTTATTGATTATTTAATTATTTTTTTTACAGGTATATATTATCCAAATATTGTGATTATTATTCATTATGCATTTATGTTTTATTTCATGTTTTTGTTTGCTCGTTCTTTACATCTCGATAGATTCTCTTCACTTTTAACTACCATTATTTTTACTATTAGTGGTTTTATTGGTGAAACACTAAAAGTAGGAAATTTAGGTATTATTAAAACAATAACATATATGCCACTAATTTTTTTACTTATCACAAAATTATTTTATTTGCCGAAAATCAAATATGTAATTTTAATTTCTTTTGTACTGGCTATACAATTTTTTGCTGGTCATTTTCAGTTCTTTTTTTATTCTTCATTTTTTCTTTTGTTATATATTTTTTTTTCAGTTTTTTATTTCTGGAATTATTTTAAAAATAGTAAATATTTAATAAAAATTTCAATTTATCTTTTTTTAATTTTAATAATCAGTTTATTATTAATATCAATACAATTATTACCAACTTATGAATTAAGTAAATTATGCACAAGAAGTTATGGAGTGCCTTATAATTTTGCAACAAGTAATTCTATTTCACCTGATAAATTAGTTGAATTTGTATTGTGTAATTTTTATGGAATAAACGAACGAGATTATATAGGTTTAACAGAACCAAATAATCTTGGTTATATTGGTTTTTTTCCACTTGTATTAATTTTTTCTTATTTATTTTTTTCAGTTAAAAAGAATAAATTATTATTTTATCATTTTTTATTTTTTGGATTAACCGCTATTCTTTCAATTTTATTAAGTATGGGCAAACATAGTCCATTATTTGATTTCTTTTTTAATAATGTATTTGGTTTTAATTTCTTTCGTTCTGTAAATCGTCTTTTAATTATATATGTATTTTCAGCTTCGATATTAACAGGAATTGCATTTAATCAATTATTTTATCAGCAAATAAAAACAAAAATAAAAATAATTATTTTTATTTTATTTTTGATTGGAATATTCTTTTTCTTATGTTCAACACTTATAAATTATTTTCCTTATGGTGCATTAATGAAATTAAAGAAGTTTTATGTGTTACTATGGGAAAAAGGATTTCGTGGTGGTGGCTGGCATTATGCAACAGTTCATTTTGCTAAAGTAGATAGAATAATATATTTTTCTTATAGAATTTTACAATATTCAATATATTCATTAGTTAGCGCTATACTTCTTTATTTCATTTTGAATTTCAAAATAAATTTAAAACGGACAATTTTTATAAGTACTTTTTTATTGATTTTATTTGACCTTTCAAAACCATATCTATCATTATTAAAAGAAGCATTAAAATTAGAAGATGCAATAAAAAATAGAAGAATTGAAGTAGTAGAATTTTTAAAAAGAGATAAGACATTATTTAGAATATCAGCAGCAGGAGTAATACCTTATGATATTTCAATGATAAATGAATTATATGAAATAAATGGATATGCATCATTAACATTAAAAAAATATAATGAATTTATGAATTTAGTAGCAAGAAAGCCAGGCACATATTTTCCTTATTATTTAGTAAATTATCAGGGCGGAATTCATTTATGTAATTATTTTTCTTCAAATTTATTAAATATATTAAATGTAAAATATTTATTGCCATTAAAAGGATATTTAAAAGAATCAATTTCAGAGGAGCAAATAAATACAAGATATAAAGTGATTTATGAAAAAGAAGATATTTGTATATTTGAAAATAAAGATTGTCTGCCAAGATTTTTTTGTGTAAATAAATATGAAGTAGAAAAAGATGAAAGAAAAAAGATGGATAAATTATATTCAGAAACATTTGATTATAAAAATATAATTTTACTTGAAGAAGAACCAGAATTAAAATATAATTCAGAAAAAAATCTTGATTACAATATTTCAGAAATAGAATATGATATTAATGAAATAAAATTAAAAATAAGAACAAATCAAAATTGTTTATTGTTTATGAGTGAAAATTATTATCCTGATTGGTATGCGTATATAAATAATAAATTAACTAAGATATATATAGCAAATCATACATTCAGAGCAATTGAAATTCCAGAAGGTGAGCATAGTATAATAATGAAATTCAAACCAAAGAGTTTTTATCAAGGTTTTTATTTAACATTATGTGGTATAGGTCTAATAATTATTTTAATTATCTTAAAAATATTTAAATTTAAATTTTTATCATAGTATGAATGAGAACTATATAAATAATTTATTATTACAATTTTTAAATGAAGATATTTTAACAGGCGATATAACGACAGATATAATATTTGAAGAAGAAAAAAAATGTGAAGCAATAGTTTATATGAAAGAAGAAGAAGGAATTTTATGTGGCGTGCCATTTTTTAAAAAAATATTTTTATTATTAAATAATAAAACAGAATTTTATGAATATTATCAAGAAGGCGAAAAAATAAAAAAGGGCGAAAAAGTAATAGCAATATATAGTGGAATAAAGACAATATTAAAAGGCGAACGGACAGCGTTAAATATTTTACAGAGATTATCAGGCATAGCAACGATTACAAGAAAATATAGTGAATTATTAAAAGATACAAAAATAAAAATATTAGATACGAGGAAAACATTACCGGGTTTTAGATTTTTTGATAAATATGCAGTAAGAATCGGAGGTGGCTTTAATCATCGAATGGGCTTATATGACGCTGTTTTAATAAAAGATAATCATATAAAAGGCGCGCGCAATATAACAGAGGCGATAAAAAAAATAAAAAGAAAAATATCACCATTGTATAAGATAGAAGTTGAAACAAAAAATATAAGTGAAGTAGAGGAAGCAATAAATGCAGATGTAGATATTATTATGCTTGATAATATGGAAGTTGAAGAAATGAAAAAGGCAATATCAATAATAAAAAATAAGAATTCAAAAATATTAATAGAAATTTCAGGAAATATAACAGAAGAAAAAATAAAGCAAATAAAAGAATTGGATATAGATTTAATATCATCAGGTGCATTAACACATTCAGTAAAAGCGATAGATTATTCTCTTGAAATCATTTAATTATGGAATTTAGAAATATTTTAAAATCATTAAATATAATAGATAGATTATTTGTAATATATCAAATAATAATAATTTTATTTATTCTTATCTTTTATCCGCAAATTTCAAATAATTTAAAATTATTGTTATTTCATTTAGTTATATTATTTTTATTAATAGTTTTCATAAAAACAATAGATGAGAAAAAGAATAAATTATTTTTTTTTATTCGTTATATTTATCCACTTATTTTATTAACTTTTTTTTACATAGAGACAGCCCAATTAAATAAAACAATATTTAAAACAAACTTTGATAAATATTTAGCAAAGATAGATGATTGGATATTTGGATTTCAGCCAGCGTTAAAATTTTATCAAAATTTTAATTTACAAATATTTCAAGAATTAATATCAGTAGGTTATTTATATTATTATTTTATTATACCTTTAACAGCATATTATTTTCTACGCAATCAAAGTGAAAAGTTATTCGTAAATTATTTATTTAATATTTTTTTATCATTTTTCATTTATTACATATTCTTTATAATATTTCCCACAGAAGGACCACATAAATTTTTTAGTGTAGATTTTATTAAAGCTTATGAAAATGGATTTATATTTACAAGACTTGTAAAATTTATAGAGCAAAATATAGAAGTTCCAACAGGTGCATTTCCAAGTTCGCATATTGGAATTGGATTTATTACAATCCTCTATTTATTTAAATATGTTCAAAAAAGAAAGATATATTTATTAATTCATCTTTGTTTATTTTTTTTAATGTGTTGTGCAACAATATATATAGGTGCACATTTTTTTATTGACATACCATTTGGTTTTATTTCTGGAGGGATTTTTTATATAGTAAATAACAAGATTTTTAAGAGATTAATATTATCATTTGAATTAGATTGATAAATTTTGTAATTTATAGTCAAAAATAATTTTCAAAAAAGGTGACAAATATGGAGAAAATACTGATAGTTGATGATGATAAATGGATTGCTCAAATGTTAATTGCAAAATTAAACCCAGAAGAATATATTGTAAAACATTCATTAAATGGAAAGGAAGCGATTAAAGAACTGGAAACATTCATTCCAGATTTAGTAATACTTGATATAATGATGCCAGAAATGAACGGCTATGAATTTCTCGAAAAATTTCGTGCAACAGCGGCATTTATCTTAACGCCAGTAATAATATTATCAGCAAAAGGTAAAGAGTCAGATATAATAAAAGGATTTGAATTCGGGGCGGACAATTATATTATAAAACCATGTCCGCCGTCAATTATGATTGCGCATATAAACGGGAAGTTTACAGACATGGTATACCCTTTTCTTAAGAATATATTATTAAAAATAAAATCTAAGTCAAGAGGAAAAAAACAAAAGAAAGAAAGGTAATCAAAATCAGGAAGCCATTGC
>Ga0116165_1001639_pt1 | contig 16997 bp, 12 predicted proteins | sample AD_JPNMR1_MetaG_FD_89885 | JGI IMG/M metagenome (GOLD analysis project Ga0116165, IMG submission 89885) | Active sludge microbial communities of municipal wastewater-treating anaerobic digesters from Japan - AD_JPNMR1_MetaG | ecosystem: Engineered > Bioreactor > Anaerobic > Digestate | place...
AAATAATATAACTATTCAACAAGTTGGAACTGGTAATGATTTAATCTTTAATGCAGGGGGAAGTGGTTTCTCAATAACAAATCTATGGGGAGCAACTGATATTACAGATTCAACAACCACAACAACCACAGGAAATGTGACCAAGCAAGTCTCGAAAGAAAGTGCTATTGACTGCTTTTTAGATTTATGTCAGAAATTACAAGAAGATTTTAAAATAAATTTTGAAAGAGGAATAGTAACTGGAGATTGGACAGATAGTGGGCAAGATAAAAAACTTGAGGATATGGGCTGCAACGAATTAGAAAGAGCAATGGAAAAAACAGAATTTGACTATAATGGAATTGGGGGGAAAGAATTATTTGGTGATTTAAGTAACCCGATAGGTGTTGCTAATAAAATATATGACTATGTCTATGTTAAGTCAGGTAAAGATCCAACTGATATTCGAGAAAATAGGGCTAAACATCATGCAATATACGATGCTTGTCAATACTGGCAAATGAAACAAGAATATGACAAGCGAGTAGCTAATGGAGAGTGTTAATAATGAAAAGCAATAAACATAAAATAAAATCTAAAATAATTATCATTATTTTATTAACTTTATTATTCTTTCATTCGGGTATTTATTCCACAAACTTAATTAAAGCATCCATAACAAAAGACAAACATGATAACTTATTTTCTCAATTAATTTATTCAGCTCGTATAGGGAGTGGAGAAAAACCTAATCCAAAAGATGAATATAGCATTTTGGATGATGTTAATTCCATAGCTATAGATGAAAATGGAAATGTATATGTATGCGGTAGAACTTCCAGCAATAATTTTCCAACAACTGATAATGCTTTTGATTTTACTCATAATGGTAAGATTGATGCTTTCGTTATGAAATTAAACCCATCTCTTACTGAAATATTGTATTCAACATATATTGGTGGCTCAGAGGTAGATGAAGCATTATCAATTGCAATAGATTCTGATGGGTATGCATATATAACAGGAGGAACCTTATCTAATGATTTTCCAGTTACTACAGATATTGAGGAAACAAAATCAGTAATATGTGCGAGAGCTTTCCTATGCAAGTTAAGCCCTGATGGAAGCAATCTTATTTATTCAACTTGCTATAAGATGAAATTTGATAATTCTTATGGTAAAGATATTACAGTAGGTCAAAATAATTGTGCGTATATAGCTGGTCAAACCTGGACAGACCCTGATATTGATCTTATTTTTGTTATGGAAGTAAATCCTTTAGATAAATACAATATCCTATTCTTAACATATTATGGAGGAAGTGGTGGTGAGTCAAGTCCATCGATTGCAGTTGATAAAGATGGTGAAATATATGTAACTGGATATACATGGTCTCATGATTTACCTGTAACTCCAGATGCGTTTCAGAAAAAGAAAGTATCACCTGAATATGCTCATGTTGGTTTTATATTTAAGCTAGATTCAACAGGCTCAAATCTGCTTTATTCAACTTATATAGGTGGAAGTGGAAGAGATGAAGTGAATTCAATCGCAGTAGATGAGAATAAATGTGTATATATAACTGGTTCTACATTTTCTACAGACTTTCCAATTACACAAAATTCTTTTCAAAAAGAAAAAAACATAGTAAGAGACGGGTTTGTCGTAAAGATAGATACCAAGATTGGCGGTGATGCTGAACTTGTTTTTTCTACATACATTGGAGGTTCTGATTTTGATAGAGTAAAATCAATTAGTGTAGACGAAGATAACAATATTTTTATTGCAGGAGAAACTTCGTCTAAGGATTTTCCAATTACTTTAAGTACGTTCGATTTTAGTTTATACAAAGAATTATCTACTGATTGGTTTATCTCTATTTTAGACAAAACTGGAAGTAAACTTCTATACTCGGTTGGTATAGGCGGAAATAAAAATGAATGGGTAAATGATATTACATTAGATTCCTCTAACTGTATTAATATTGCTGGTTTTACTAATTCAGAAAATTTTCCACTTAAAAAGGATTCGCAACTCGTAAAAGGAGATATTATAATAATAAAATTAAAGCCATGCTTTGTTCCATCATTTTATTAATATTAAATTTGCCTATTATTTTAAAAACTTGGAAAGTAGATTTAATCTAAGAAGGGTCACCTTCCCCCATTTTTTTAGACAGAAATTAGATAAGTTCCTCCGAAAATAATAACTTCAAAATTATATTTGGTAAAGAGATTGAATTTAGATTATTTAGTTATAAAAGAGGCAAAAGAAAAGGATTAAAGTTATTATTTTCATGCTTATGTTGCGGCAGAAATACAAAGAGATGTTAAAGTGAATTTAAGATTAAAATTAACGATAAAATTATATGATTCGAAAAATGAAGAAAAAGATTAAAAAATGATTATTATTCCAACTTTAAGGGTTTTTCTTCTTGTATTTGTCTTAAAATTAGAATATCTAACTTTAATAAATATTGTTTTTGCTTCTAAATTTTCCCCTTTCAGTCTAAATCCTCCATCTTCAGCTAAATGCATTAATTCTTTTGAAAGCATTTTAAAATCTATTATATCTTCTTCAAATGTTTCCTCTTTACTTATTGATTTTATTAAATATTGTCTTTCTTCTTCAATTAAGTTTATTACATTCCAGAGATAATTTCCAAAAGCACCAAAAAGCTTTATGAGATCTAATTAACTGTATTTATGCTACTACATTTGACCCACCTATTCCAACAGAGACTGTTATATCAAGTTTATTTTTAACGCTATCTTTTAAGTTTATTGCGAGATTTTTCTCTCCATTAAAGAGAGTAATTGATTCAGAAATATCAAGATATGCCTCATCTATTGAACTTTGTGTTATATAGGGAGTAAATTTTTCAAAAATGGAAAACATCATATCTGAATAATATCTATAACTTTTCCAGTCTCCATCAATAAATATTCCATTGGGAAATAGCTTTTTTGCCTGATAAAAAGGCAAGCTAGACTTTATTCCAAACTTTCTTAACTCATAAGAAGCAGTCGATACTACTCCTCTTTTATTAGATACAGCACCAACTATGACAGGTTTTCCTGCTAACAAAGGATTTTTGCAATTTCTACTGAAGCAAAGAAAGCATCAGCGTCTACATGAAGTATTCTTTTATTCATTTTTTGTATTGTTAATTATGATATATGATCCAAGGAGAGAAATTAATGATTCTGAACCTTCGTTTTCATTTACTCCATATCTCGTTATTCCATCAAAACATCCACCAGTTTCATTATCATATAAGCTCATGTTTAATGAATTTTTACCAAAAAACCAACCCCATGAAAGATTCAAATATTTATCATACTCACTACTGCCAGTTATTTTTTTTGCAACCTTATAAGCAAAGACCATACTTCCGGCATCAACTGGTTGTTCATCAAACTCTGCTTTATTTTTTCCATGTACCCACCACCCTTCATTTCCTATAATCTTTAGATATCCCTTTTCAAAAAGATTTTTAGTTAAAAAATTGAGTGTTTCTAGTCCTACATTTAAATACTTTTCTTCATTAAGAACTGAATAAGCAAAAAAAAGAGAAGCTGGCAAAGAACCATTTGAGTATGCTATGATCTCTTCAAACCAATGCCAATCTGCTTTTTTAGTTTTGTAATAATATTCGCATAATCTGTCAGACATAATCTCTATTGAATCAACTGCATTTTTACCAAAATCAGTATCAACCAAGAATCTAAGGCCTATAATCGCAAAGGATATGGCTCTCGGTGATTTTAATGTAAAAATGTAAGGATATGCTTTATGAAAAAGCTCTTGTGAACTTTTTTTAATCCTTCTTTCGTTACTAGCTGAAAATGCATAGCTTGTACACATAAATGCTCTACCGAATGCATCTTCTGAACTTTTTTCGTCTAAATAGTTTTTGTTATAACCAACATAATTATGCCACCATCCGTCATCTCTTTGAGTATACTTAAGAAAAGAAAGGTAAGTTTCTGAAATATTCAGAAATCTTGGATCATGAGTTAATTTAAATAAGTTTAATGCGACAAACAAAGCCCTCGAGTTATCATCAGTTGTGTAACCCTTAGAGTAATCTGGTAAGCCAAAAGAAGCATGTTGAAATATTCCAGTTGAGTCGGTAAGCCTAAATAAATGGTCAAATTTTATTTTGTTTATCATTTTCAAATATCTCATCAAATAAATTCAAATATTGCTTTGCAATATTATCCCATTGCATTGTTTCTCCAATTGCTCTTGTCCTTCTTTCAAATTCTCTTTGTCTATCGTAAGATGATAAAATGTAGTCTAAAGCTTCAGCAATAGAAGCATCGTCCCTGAACTTACATAAAACTCCATTATTATTGCTAAGGAGGTCTACTGCATATATATAAGGGGTAGAAATTATTGCTTTTCCAGCTCCAACTGCAAATGTTAAAGCTCCGCTTGATATTTGCTCATAACCAATATAAGGAGTTATAAATATATCAGTCATCTCAAGATAATTCATTAGTTCCTCTTGATCTAAGAATCTATTAATCAAAAATACCCTATCATCAAGACTAAGACTGTGAATTAGGTTCGAAAGTTTTTCCCTATACACTTCTCCATAATGTTTTTTAACGACTGGATGGGTTTCTCCCATTATGATATATATTGTATCAGGATACATTGGAGCAACTTTTGCAAATCCTGATATTGCATATTCAAGTCCCTTACCCTCGCTAATAAGGCCAAATGTAAAAATTATTCTTTTCCCCTTATAGCCATATATTCTCTTTAAATATGGCCTTTTATAAATTGATAGCTTTGGAACTCCATGATTAATAACTGTAATTCTTTCTTTTCTAACTCCATAACTTGAATAAAGTATATCTATTGCTGCTTTTGTCATAACAACTGTTTTTTTACTGATTTTCGTGAGATTTCTTATAATTTCTACTTGATTTGAATCCGGCTTGGATAACACTGTATGAAGCGTTGTAACTATGGGCTTTTCAAGTCTTTTTGCAAACTCTAAAATATAAGAACCATACTCTCCTCCAAAGATTCCAAATTCATGTTGAATGTTTACAATATCAATTGATGAATTGTTTATTGCTTCTGCAGCATTAATATAATCATCTAACTCCTCTTCCCGTACTTTTAAGATTACTTCTTCAGTGTATTCACCCTCTTCCTTGTCTCTAATCATGGCTAAAATCAATGGTTTCACGGAAACACTTTTCATGCCCTCGAATAGATCAGAAGTAAATGTTGCAATTCCACACTTTCTTGGTGGATAGGTGCTAACAATCAATGGATTCATATTATTTTAACTCCCTTCAATTTTGTTTTTTGCACTTTTCCAGTAATAATCAAGTTCTTCTTGCGATAAATCCTTAGGGTTTTTGCCATCTTTCTTAAGCATCTTTTGAACAAGTCTAAAACGTTGTTCAAACTTTCTTCTGCCTCTTTCGATAGATTTGACTGGATCAATCTTTAAAAATCTTGCAATATTAAAAAGTGCAAAGAATGCATCTCCAAGCTCTTCTTCAATTTCTCTGAGGTTTGATCTTTTTATAGCATTACCAATTTCTAATAATTCTTCCTCAAATTTTTTAAAAATATCATAAGAATTATCCCAATCAAAGCCGTAAGATGAAGCTTCTTCCGAAATCTCTATTATTTCGTTTATTAATGTATCTTGTTTGTTATTGTTTTCAATCATTTTTATCTGTGTCCACTGGTTCATAACTGCGCTTGGAGTATTAACAACTTCATCTCCAAAAACATGAGGATGTCTTCTTATGAGTTTATCAATCATTATTTCAATCGAATCATATATTGCAAAGTTACCATTCTCCTCCTCGATTTGTGCCTGAATAAATGGTTGAATTAAGAGATCTCCAAGTTCCTCTTTAAGCTCCTGATTATCTTTTTTTCTTATCGCTTCAACAACTTCATATGCTTCATCAAGTAGAGATTTTATCAAAGTCTCATGGGTTTGAGACATATCCCATGGACATTTTTTCCGAAGTATTTCAACTATCCTTTTAGCATTAAAAAAGGCTTGGTCTTTTTTATCAGTAAGTGCCGGAAGAAGTTCTCCTGAAAAGTATATAAATCTTTCCTGCAAATCAGTTTCTATGGTTCCTTCTCTTATTTTCCTTACTTCATCAATTGCCTCTTCGGCAGTTAATCCATTCATCATTAAATAAATAGCAGAGAGTGTACCACTTCTTCCTCTTCCAGCATGGCAGTGCATAAATACTGGAACTCCAACTCTTTCAAAAAAGCTCATATGACGGACAAAAGTTAATAAGTCGGTAGAAGAAGGTACACCAAAATCAGGAATAGGAATCCATACAAGGGAGAGAAAATTGTTTTCGATAAACTCATTATTAGCTGAATCTTCAGTTAAATTAATTACTGCCTTAAAGCCCAACTTAGTTATATCAACTAAATCCTTTAAATTTGGGTATGGTCCAATTGCAAGAACATTTTCTTTTATCCAATAATACTCTACAGACATTCCATAACTCCTCTTACAGCTTCATCAAATTCAAGCTCTTCTTTTCTTAATATTATAGCATCAGGTTTAAAACGAATTTTATTTCCAAAATTTTTTACAAGCTTTGAAATATTTTCCACCTTGACATTAAGTTTCTTGTTATCAAAATTAAAGAATATTAATCCTTCGTCATATTTAACAGCATTTAAGCCTTTATTGTATGCAATTAATCGTAATTCAAGATTACTGTAAAACTTTCTAAGCTCATCAGGAGGTTTTCCGTATTTATCGCTATATTCTTCTATAATTTTTTTTAGTTCATCTAAATCTCTTATACTCACAAGCTCTTGATACGCAGAGAGCCTCTCTCCGTCGTCTCTAATATAATAAGATGGAATGTAACCCGAGAGAGGAAATTCTGGAAGTTCATCGCTACTTTTACTATCTTCTTTTAGTTCGTTAATTGCTTCTTTAAGAAGTTGAACATACAAGTGATACCCAACTGCTTTAAGGTAACCATGCTGTTCCCGCCCTAAAAAATTTCCAGCTCCCCTAATCTCAAGATCTCTCATTGCAACTTTTAATCCAGCTCCAAGTTCCACAAAATCTTTTATAGCTGAAAGCCTCTGATATGCCTTTTTATCGATCATGCGAGAAGGAGAGTATAGAAAATATGCATAGGCTCTCCTATTGGACCTTCCAACTCTTCCCCTAAGTTGATACATCTGAGCTAATCCAAGTCTATCGGCTTCATCAACTATTATTGTATTGACAGTTGGTATATCTATTCCAGATTCAATTATAGTTGTGCAGAGCAATATATCAATTTCACCTTTTAAAAATGAGGTCATTACTTCATCTATATCATCCTCTGACATTTTTCCATGAGCAACACCTATTTTAACATCAGGTACTATTTTATTAAGTTCATCTCTAATTCTCATTATGTCTTGTATTCTATTGTGAACATAGTAAACTTGACCATCTCTTGATAGTTCAAACTTTATAGCATCTCTTATTACATTAACATCATAAGGCATAACATAGGTTTTAACAGGCTTTCGACCTTCTGGAGAAGTACTTATATGCGATAATTCTCTTATGCCACTCACCAACATAGATAAAGTTCTTGGTATGGGAGTTGCTGTAAGAGTTAAAACATCTACATTTTCTCTTAACTTCTTTATTTTTTCTTTCTGCCTAACTCCAAATTTGTGCTCCTCGTCTATTATAAGCAATCCAAGCTTCTTGAATAAAACGTTATTTGAAAGTAGCTTATGAGTGCCGATTACAAGATCAATTTTACCATCTTTTATATCTTCGATAATCTTTTTCTGTTTCTTTGGAGAGACAAGTCTTGAAAGAGTGGCTACCTCAATAGGAAACGGGGCAAATCTTTCCTTAAATGTTTCAAAATGTTGATTGGCAAGAATCGTAGTTGGAACAAGTAAGGCAACCTGATATCCATCCATTATAGCTTTAAAAGCTGCTCTTATGGCAATCTCAGTTTTACCATAACCCACATCACCAGTTACAACTCTATCCATTATTTTTTTGTCTTCCATATCTGCCTTTACTTCTCTTATAGCTAAAAGCTGATCTGGAGTTTCCTCGTAAGGAAAAGATATTTCAAGTTCATGCTGCCAGGGAGTATCTTTAGAAAATCTGTTCCCAACCGATACTTCTCTCTTAGCGTAAAGTTTAAGTAATTCTTCAGCAATCTCTTTTGCCCCCTTTTTTGTCTTTTCTCTCAATCTTTCCCATTCAGCAGTTCCAAGCCTACTTAAACTTATATTTTCAGCGTCTCCCGCGTATTTATTTACCATATTTATTCGCTCTGGGGGAACATACAACTTATCCCCTTTTGCATATTCCATTAATAGATATTCTTTTTCATTTCCTTCTGCATCATGAACAATCACCAAACCCCTATATATTCCTATTCCGTAATTATAATGAACAAGGATATCTCCCTCCTTTAAGTCTTCAATGGATTTAATAGGAATGCTTTCTTTAAATCTTTTAAAATGTTTATGGATTCCCTTCCAGCCAAAAAGTTCCCTATCAGTGAGAATTGTCATTTTTTTTGGAGGGATTGTAAAACCTTCACTTAAATACATATCATTAATAATTATATTTTGATTATCAGTATAAAAGCCAAATCCTTCTATTATTTCTTTTACTCTTTTTTTTTGCTTTGTTGCAATAAATATTCTTCCCTCATCTGATAGATAGTTTTTAAGAATTCCTTTAAAATCCGAGGAATAGAGAGTTTCTGCTTGTTTAAATGGTAATGCATACATATTATTTGCATGTTTTTCGCTTAATGGTAATTTCTCTAATTTTATAGTTTTCTTTAAATTAAAAAGCTTTTTTTCGGTATCATTTATGTATTTAGAAAAGTTGTAAGGGAGAACTTCGCCTTTCTCTTTCTCTATCTCGTAAATTTCATGGGATTCCACTTTAAAACTTTTAATTGCTTCTTTAACATAGGGAGAATCAAGAATAAAAAATGTGAAATCATCACTTAAATAGTCAAGAGGGGTATATTCCTTTTCTCGCATTAAGGGAAAAAAGTGCTCTATTCCAGAAAAGCGCTCGCTTCTCTGTATTTTTTCAATATCAGTTTTCAAGGTTTCGTTTAAATTAATTTTTTGTTTTTTTATCAAGCTTTCTACATTTTCAGTTATTTTTTTAGATATTAAGGGGTCCAAAACAATATGAGAAACAGGCGAAATAGAGCAAGCCGAAACTTTATTTATACTTAATTGAGTGGCTGGATCAAACAATCTAATGCTTGAGATACAATCACCTATAAATTCAATCCTTACAGGATATATATTTAATGGAGAAAAAACATCCACGATTCCCCCTCTAAAGCTAACTTCTCCAACCATATCTACGCTTGATTCAACAGAATAACCAAAAGAAAGAAGTTTCTCCTTAAACTCTAATAGATTGAAATTGTCTCCTACTTTTAAGCATAAGATATTTTCAGATAATGTTTTTTTAGAAATAACAGGGTTAAATAAGGCTCTAACACTTGAAATAATTATATTTAATTCATTTTTAAGAATCCTACTTAAGACATTTATCTGTTCGCTTACTAAATCTACTGGTGGAGATATTTTTTCATATGGAATAACAGTAGAATCAGGGAAAATTAATACTTTCTCTTTAAGAGTTGGAGATAATATCTCGCTTAGATTTGCATAAAACTTTTGGGCTTCACTTTCACTACCCGTAATAATTGTAATTTTTATATTACTTTTAGCCAGGGCTGCTACAATCAGAGCAGATGATGCACCTATGACATTATAAAGGGAGAGGTCAAATGAATCTTTTAAAAATATATCAGTAAGCTCATCAAATGGCTGTAAATCTACAAATAAATTATTATTTAAAAGAAATAACCTATCAGTGCAATCAACAGTTGTGTCTATTTGCTGCATATTCAAACCCCTGATTTATAAAGTCGTAGATAGTTTCTATCGCCTCTATAATCATATTATCGATTATCTTTTCCTCGCTCTTTTTGAATGGCGTAAGAACATAATTTATAACTTCATCTTTATTTTCTGGTCTTCCAATGCCAATTTTAATTCTTATAAATTCTTTGCTCCCTAAAGCATTAAAAATCGATTCAATACCTTTGTGTCCCCCACTTCCACCATCTTTTTTAATTTTTAATGTTCCGATGTCTAAATCAATATCATCATGCACTACAATTAGAGAAGATGTACTTTCTTCGAATTCCTCGAGTAAATCTTTCGCTGCTATTCCACTCAAATTCATAAATGTAAGAGTTTTAGCAATAATAAAAGAAGGGCTTTTCTCCGATTTATCTTTAACTACTGCATATTGAAAAGTACCTCGTGAAATCTTAAATTTTACTCTATTCTCGTAAGCAATCCTCTCTACTACTCTGTATCCTACATTATGACGAGTATTTTTATATTCAACACCAGGATTCCCTAATGCTAATACAATGTACACTACTTTCCTTTGTTAGTTTTCCTGTTAATACTTTTTATCTCTTTGGTTAATTCTTTTAGACTCATGGAAATTTCATATAATAAGTTAATTGCGACATTTCTCATATCTTCAGGAAAAGGTTCTGAAAATCGAGAGTTGTCTCTGTATGAACTTCTTCTCGTTTCCCTTGGAAAAAAGTTAAAGAAGTCTTCATCGCTATATTCAGACATATAATCGCCATCGTAGTCATCAAGATTCTCATCAAACTCTTCATTTATTGAATTGATTTGTGAAATGATAGAAAATCTTTTTTGTGCTTCAATCTCATCATATGGTTTTCCATGACCCTCAGGAACACTTAGAAAAGCTGTCGGAAAACAAATAATTTCTTTTTTTCCATTAAGAGTTAATAAATCAAACTCATTACTGAGTCCATAGAGTACATATGGAGAGGTCATATAAATTTCGCCAGTTCTAATTACAAAAATAACCGTCCCTTTAACTGGATACTCTTTTTTTAAGCTATCGAATTGTTCCAAGTAACGTTCAAAAATATCTTTTTCAAGTACTACATAACGATTCCAATCTATCTTTTTTGATAATACCGGAAAGACTTCAAGAAAATTATCATTTATTCTATCCATAAATTTTACGAGACAGAAAGTTTTATCAGACCTTACAAAAGCTATGTCATTACAGATATTTTTTGAGGTGATATGCTTTTCGCTAAGTTCCTTTTTTAAAAGGCTCTTAACTACTCTTTTTGCTTCAATTAAATTCTTCGCACTCAATTTTCAATCCTCCAAACTTTATAAAACTAACTATATATATTATACATTTATTTATTTAAAAGTTTCAAATTAATTATAATTAGGTCATATAAGTATTTATTACAACTACCACTATAGCGGTGTATAAATCAAGATTATTTCAATTTATCATGTCCAAAAAGATTGACAAAAATATAAGATTATTTATTATATTAAACATTTAATTAAAACATATGTTTAATAATTTTGATTTGTAAGGATCTACGACTCCTTTTTCGTCCAAATCACGTTGTAAAGTAAAAAGTGACCAATTTACACTTGCACCACACCAGATCATTATTATAGAAGTTTATTATAGAAGTGTATGTTATTATTATTTTTTATATTTTTAGGATTAATTTATTACATTGATATTAAAAAAGAAATGAATGTCTTTTATACAAGAATAAAATTAGGAGATTCTTCACTTCGTTTAGAATGACAGAGCGGTTGTGATGATATTCATAAGTACATCTGCTAAAATACTACACTTTCAGAACGAGAAAATAGATGTTTTTAACCGATAACTTTACTTTTACACCACCAGCAACTTGGCTTATAGAGAGATATTACATATTTCATAATGATTTTACTTGAGGTGATTCAGCAACTTGACAGGTTTCTTTTTTGATCTTAAATTAAAATGGCAAAATGTTTTTTATTGGACTAATTTGGGAGAAACAAAAATATTTTTCTGGAGGTTAAATATGAAAAAGAACATATTATGTTTATTATTTATCATATCAACCATTTTTTCTTTTTCCTTAATACCAAATATCTTATTTATATCTCCCTCTAAGAATGAAATAACTAATATTGGTTTTCAAAACCAATATTTTAAAGATATTTGCCTTGCTAAGGAAAGTAAAATCATAATTATCCTCCAGATTAACAATAAATATATGACAGTTAATGGAGTAAAGAAAGAAATAGACCCAGGAAGAGGGACAGTACCAGTTATCATAAAGGGTAGAACTCTTGTTCCAATAAGAGCAATAATAGAAGAATTAGGAGGGACAATTGACTGGGATGGTAATGCAAAAAAGGTAACTATCAAATTTAAGACTAAAAAAATAGAACTATGGATAGATAAAACAATGGCTAAGGTTGATGGAACCATAAAAGAGCTTGATGTAGCACCTCAAATTATTAATGGGAGAACTATGCTTCCTGTAAGATTTGTAACAGAAGAGTTAGGGTGCATTGTGGATTGGAACGATAAAACAAAGACAATAACTATAACTTATGAAGAGAAACCACCTCAGGTTATAGATAAATTATCCTCAAGCGGTGAAAAAGTATTTACCTCTGCCGGTGGTGAACTTACTCTCTCTGATGGAACAAAACTTTCTGTTCCCAAGAATGCATTTTCAAAAAGTACAAAAGTAACTTTAAAATCAATAATAAATCCTTCTTTTTCATGTATTGATACGTTAGGATTTGAGTTAACTGGATTAAAAGACCTTAAAGGAGAAATAACCCTAAGTGTAAATGGAAAGAAAGATTTAAAGAATGAAGAATTAAATGTCTTTGGATATGATTTTGAGGATGATGGAAAGATTGATTTAAAATACAGCTATGTTTCCGATAGTGGTATTACAACAGTAAAGATAAACCCATTAGCATCCACACAAACACAGAAAAACAATCAGAGTAATAACAGTTTTTTAACTAATAAAAACAGTAAAACAAGTTCCTCTTCTGAAGTTTTGGAGTTTAAAGATAAATTATCAGCATATATTGGCTGGACTCCATATTATACTCCAAAGAGTAGGGAGAAAATCATAAGAACACCATACTATTCACAGATTGGTGGTTCTTGTGCTGCAACAAGTGCACAGATGCTCTTAAAGAAAAGTGATTATGATACAGAACTTTTCAATGTACTCAAAGATATCAAAGCAAGTGATGCAAACTTTGGATTGGATGCATATCAGTATGCAAATGATCTAAGGGATTACTTATCTGCAAAAACAGGCTATCCTGTTATCCATATACCATATTTTGGCATACCACATCTCAAGTGGAGAGTCCTTTCTGAACTTGATAAAGGACATCCTGTCATTTTGAATTTAGGTGAACATGCTGTTCTTGTAGTAGGATATACAGATAACGGAAACTCACTCATTATTCATGACCCTCAAGGTGTTTCTACTGTAAATGATGAAAATGGCACAATGTACACAGCGAGAAGTTGGGATTGGATTAAAAATGTACATTGGAGTTCCTTAGAAAAGTACTATATTCTCTATGCAGATGGTCCATTTGCAACAGGCACTAATGTCACATTGGAATGCCCTGGTAAGAGTGAGAGTGGTGGAATGCAAGGAGGAGATCTATCCTTCTATGCATTGAATGCAAGCAATAACCTATTTGCTAAATATGGATTACAGATTAAACCATCTGCGGCAGATGGGTATATATGGACTAATGCTTCTAACGATAAGGTAGACTACATTGGAACAGATTCCGAAGTTCTGAGATTGTCTATTCCTATTTTCAATGCTTCTGACAAGAATAGAAATGCTGAATTAAAAGTAGCTGTTGAGGAAGATAATGGTAGTGGTGCACCAGGAAAAACTATTGCCTCATTCGAGCAGAACTATTCAATAGGAGCTGCAAAATTAAACACAGAAACAAAAGCTACCTACAAATACGACTTTAAATTGGCAGACATCAGAAACTTAAGTCTCAGTGATAGTAATGGAAAACAAAAGATTTTTATTCATGCTTATCTTCATGTAGATGGAGATACAAAAACCACTGATTCATTTATGGTAAAAGCAACTCTTGATGTTACACCAAAAGTAACTTCAATTACACCTACATCTGGTAAAGTAGGTGATACTATTACAATAAATGGATTCTCTTTTGGTAAAACAAAATCTTCAAAAAGCAGGGTCACCATTAACGGTAAAAATGTAGATATCGTAAGCTGGAGTGATAAAATAATTAAAGTTAGATTACCGCAAGATGTTAGCAGTGGTCCTGTCATTGTTTATACGGGAGAAAAATATGAATATGAATCTAATAAAGATGTGAAATTTACAAAGAAAAGTGAATCAGAATGTGGTAAAGCGAATGGTACATATCAAGTCTATTTTAAAGAAGTGCCTGAATGGAATGACTACACGTGCAAATGGCAAAAAAATTACACAAAAACCATGGTTCTTACTTTTAAAGATGGAAAAATTTTTAATAATGGACCAAAAGCTTTAGATCTTTTAAAAGTTTCAGGTACATATAACGATAGTGAAGTTAGTTTTACTTTTACTGATAATGATCCAGAAACGGATGATAAATGGGGGCGTATTATAACGGGAAGCTTTACTGGTAGTTTTATGCCTCATCCTTCTCCTCCGCCTTCACCTTATCGACGCTTAAACTGCTACTTCGAGGGAATTGTTAAAGGCACAGTAAGAGCATATGGCAATAACTTAAAATGTGGATCTTACGATGAAACTACAGAATTATCAGTGAAAATGCATGGTATTTTAATCGAACCATAAGAACTATTGATACTAAATTAAATATTCCTCCCAAGGCTTTATCTTTAGTTCTGGTTTTGCGTCAAGTGCTTCAATGAATAACCTGGCAAGTTGAATATTTGTTATACCCAACTTCACAAACTAACCAAGGTTTGCCTTGATAAAATCAGGGGATTATTTTTAGTTTTATACTTCAGAGCTTTTTGTCTCTCTTCATACTCTTCATAACATTCTCTTGGAGTTCTATAACCAATGGCAGAGTGAATCCTCTCATTATTGTAAAAGTTTACCCATTCTTTTAGTTTCTCTGCACATTCTTCAAAGGTATCAAATTCAAACCTCTGAGTAAATTCAAAATGTATTATTGAGTGAAAAGATTCGATGTAAGCATTTTCTTGAGGCGTAGCTAAGTGAATATGCTCCTGCTGAATTCCTATAGAGGAAAGGTATTCTCTAATAAGGGTAGATATAAATTGACAGCCATTGTCACAACGAATCCTTAATTTAATGTTTGCAAGAGAAATAAATTTTAAAGTTCTCAGAATAATGTCATCAAAAAATGGGTACTTGACAAATTTTATATGTTTTTAGTTGTAAAAACTTTAATATAATAGGAGATGAAATTAATTTTTTCCTATGTTTAATATTTTATTTATAAAGCTTCTTTAAAGGAGGGAGTTAACATACTATGAAAAGAAACAAAATTGGAGGGATAATCTTTACTATTTTTATTGTTGTAGTTATTGCTGTTTCAATTATTCAGAGCAATAGAGGCAGAGTAAGCGTAGAAGAAGAGGTTACAACTGGAAAGGGAAGTAATATTTCTCTAATTGAATTAGACGGAACGATTGCTGGAAGTAGTGGCTTGAGTGGAAGTGGAATAATTTCCCCGAAAGATGTTGAATCACTTCTTAATGAGGCAAAAAAAGATTCATCATCCGCTCTTATTATTTCTATTAATAGCCCTGGCGGGAGCGTTGAGCCCACTCAAGAGATTTATAATTCAATAGAGAGATTCAAAGAGAAGAGTGGTAAAAAAGTATATGTCTGGATGAAAGAAGTTGCCGCCTCTGGTGGATATTATTTATCGTGTGGTGCTGATAAAATTGTAGCTATGCCAACTACACTTACTGGAAGCATTGGAGTAATAATGAATCTTGTTAACTCTGAAGAATTACTAAAAAAGATTGGAGTATCCCTCTATACAATAAAGAGTGGAAAATACAAAGATATGGGCTCTATTTCTCGCCCCCTAACTAATGAAGAAAGAGCCATTTTTCAAAACATTATTGATGAATCGTATAACCAGTTTCTTAAAGTGGTTTCAGAAGGCAGAAATATTCCTTTAGACCAGCTAAAAAATCTTGCGCAGGGTCAAGTATTTACTGGAATTAAAGCAAAAGAAGTAGGATTAATAGATGAAGTTGGAGATTTAGAAGATACAATTGCTCTTGTTAAGAAGGACTTAAATATTAAGGGTGAACCAAAGATTATCACTCATAAAAAAAGAGTGTCATTTTTTTCTCTATTAGAGAACGTTATTCCTTATACTCAGCTTGATTTACTTAAATCACTAAAACCCCTAACAGTTGAATATATGATGGTTCCTTAAAATATATATTTAGAAAATTATATAGAAAGGTGGAGAATTATGGAAACAATGTTTGAGCTTATGGTGGCTACCATTACATCTCCAAGAGAAGCTTTTAGAAAAATGAGGGAGAACCCAAGAATTTCCTCTGCTCTAATTTTTCTGCTTATTCTTGGGGTTTTATCAGCAGTGTCTTTTAGTTTTTCCTACTCTAATCTATTTTCAGGTATTTTAAGATCCGAACCTTCCATTGGTGCAGATGAATTTTATGGATTTTTCAACCAGTTTATAAAAGTTTTTTTAAACTCTCCATTTACATTTGTTTTGATAATAATTGGTGTCTATCTTTCAACATTCCTAATGTCCGCCCTATATGATTTTATTGTCCAGTTTGTATTAAAGAAATCAAACGGAATACCACTCTTTATAGCTTTTAGCTTCGCTCAAATACCAACTTTAATCTCTCAAATTCTTATTTTAATATTATCTCTTCTTGGTAATTTCCAGCTTTCTCTCATTTTTTCAATAATTTTTGTAATCTGGGGAATTTATCTTTATGCCCTTGCAATCAGCGAGATTTATGAGACAAATATTGGCTCTGCTTTTGGAATCTTGTTTATACCTGTAGTAGTTGGTTTTATTATTTCCATAATTTTATCAATTTTCCT
>Ga0116165_1001655_pt1 | contig 16858 bp, 8 predicted proteins | sample AD_JPNMR1_MetaG_FD_89885 | JGI IMG/M metagenome (GOLD analysis project Ga0116165, IMG submission 89885) | Active sludge microbial communities of municipal wastewater-treating anaerobic digesters from Japan - AD_JPNMR1_MetaG | ecosystem: Engineered > Bioreactor > Anaerobic > Digestate | place...
GGAGGAGAGATCCTGGCGATAACCAACCTCTCTGTACGAGTGGAACAAAGATTATAAGGGCAATATGCGATTGATTGATATATGGCCGATAAGCGCTTTCCCGGAACAACCGGTTGATAATAATCCGGGGAGGTATTCCTGTGGCAATCAATAAACCAGATCCTGCAATAGTGCCGGATATCTGTGACATTCAGATATTTGAATATCTTCCATTAATTATTCCAGGCAGAGGTTTTAAAGGGGGATGTTCGGTATGTTGCTGATGAAGATGTATTATAGGATACAGCATTACGAATTTCCCGCGAGTATAAATTTTTCAAACCGCATTATCTCGATTATATCGGGGAGAAAGAAATTATATGATACATAATACCCAAATCAGAGCTGATAAAATCCGGTTTTTGTTATCTGAAATTGATCAGTGTCTTTTTATAATCATGGAAAAACTGACCGCAAGGAGAGATTACCATGATTTTATCAATCTCGGACTTTTAAAATGTTGAATTTCGGCAATACTATGTGAAATATATAAGAATCACCAAAGATGTTCTCCTATAACAATCTGCCCTTTCCCGTTCATGCGTACTATCCATTCATATACCTGAATGATATCACGAGATGACAATCTTTTTATTCATAGGATGCGACGGATTTTTCAGGGACATATTCTGCACGATACCTTAAAAGAGTATATCCCTCCCTTCATCCCATGAAATCAGCAAAAAAGAACGATCCATCCGTCCGGCAGACCATGATCTTACTACACCTTGTTGGGAATGATCCGATCCTCTCTGAAATCTTGCGACAATATCGTATGGATATCGGAGAAAATATCATAGAAGCATCTCTTACCGGATCCAAGGCTCTTTCCCGGATTTCTCAAAGGCCCGGTGATGTGGTCATTATGACATATCCCCTTCCGGATATGGATGCCTCACAGTTTATCTCCCGGCTGCGGAAAATAAACCATACAATCCCCTGTATCATATTCACCGAAGAAGGACAGGAAGACCTCCTGCTTCCTGCCGGGAGTGGAATGGTATTACTTCTCCAGAAGAAGGGAGATCTCCAGGATCAGTGCACAGCAGTATGGGATTTGATAACGAGGGTTATGGGCGACAGAAGGGATGAATTAACTCAGGTAAAAAATAAAAGGCTCCTCTCCGCCCTTGCAGAATGCACTCAGGTTCTCCTTCAGGAGAAAGAGGTGGATCATGCTCTTCAAAAGGTTCTTGATATAATCGGATCGGCAACTGACCAGGACCGTGTCTATATCTTTCAGGCTCACCCCGATCCGGCGACTCATGAATTTTTGGTCAGTCAGCGGTTTGAATGGACCCGTGAAGGTATAAAACCGCAGATTAACAACCCGGATCTGCAAAATCTTTCGTTTCAGGTTGTTGCCCCCTACTCATACCGGTTACTCCGGAAGGGAAAGATTGTCGCAGGCCTTATCAGAGATCATCCGGAGAGTGAACGCGAGATACTCAGTGCCCAGGGTATCATCTCTATCCTTTTGGTTCCTATCATCATCCAAAAGAAATTGTGGGGGTTTATTGGATTTGATAACTGCACTACAGAGTATGAATGGAAAAAAGGTGAAAAGGAGACCCTGCTTACTCTTGCCAATACTATCGGAACTGCCATCTCACGTGCTCTGGTCGAAGAGGACCTGAGAAAGACCAATGAATATCTTGAAAATCTGATAACCCATGCAAACGGGCCGATTATTGTCTGGGATCCTGATCTCGCAGTTACGCGTGTGAACAAAGCATTCGAATCCCTTACCGGTTATTCTGCTCAAAATGTGATAGGACGGCATATCAGTGAGATCTTTTCACCGGATGATCAGCACAGGTGGAAAGAACTATTGCAACACATCATGAACGGAGAACGATGGGAGATGGAGGAAATCCCGGTACTTCATCAGGATGGATGTCCGCGATCTGTTCTCTGGAATTCATCCACCATCTTTGGGGAAGACGGGCTGACACCCGTTGCAACCATCGCACAGGGCCTTGATATCACCGAAAAACTTCGGATGGAAAAGGATATTGAGGCGGCTATCAGGCAGATACAGGTAAACTTTGCACAGCAGTCGGTACTGAATGATGGAATCAGAAACCCTCTCTCCGTTATTACCGGGTATACAGAGTGCATACCTGATGATCAGATACGTGAGATGATTTTTCATCAGGTCAGGCTGATTGACGATATGGTCACCCAGCTGGATCGACGGTGGAACGAATCAGATAAAATATTGCATTATCTGCAGAAGCATCATAATGTCATTCTTGAGGGAAATATATCTGCATCTGCCTTTCCCGCCGCTCTCAACCGTGCAACGGTTCGCAAGATCGGGGCTTTGGAGAATCCTTCCAAAGCAGATATTATCCTCGATGCAGCAGATATCCTTGTTACGGTCATCGATCTCAAAACCTATGAGATATTATACTGCAATCAGCAGGTAAAAACTATTTTTGGAGAATGTGTCGGTCAAAAGTGCTATATGGTTCTGCAAAAGGATCAGATCTCCCCCTGTCCGGACTGTACAAACCAGCAGCTCACCGATTCATCCCGCCCTCTTGGTATCCATGTTTGGGAGCGGTATTTTGAGAAGAATGGCCGATGGTATATCTGCCATGCACGGGTCATTCCCTGGACTGACGGGAGACTGGTAAGACTTGAAATCGCAACGGATATTACCGGACGAAAACATGCAGAAGATCTTCTGCTCCGGAATGAGGAACGATATCGTCAGATTTCGACGCTTACATCTGACTTTGCCTTTTCATGCGTATCTCATAATAAGAGCGGGTTTTTTATCGACTGGATGGTAGGTGCGGTTGAGCCGATATGCGGATATACCATTGATGAGCTCAAAGAAATGGGGTGTTGGAGAGCGATTGTTGTGACAGAGGATCTTCCTGTTTTTGACCGGAATATAACCGGTCTTTCTCCAGGTCAGTCTGCAACCTGTGAGTTGCGTATCCTGCATAAAAATGGAGCTATTCACTGGTTATCCTGTAAAGTGAGGTGTGAGCAGGAACGGTATCATCCGGATACGCTCCGGCTCTATGGCGGGTGTCAGGATATCACTATCATGAGAGAGATTCAGGAGGCTTTGCAGGAGCGGGAAGAGCGATATCGCTCTCTTTCGTCTATGATGCGGATGATGTGCGATACCGTTCCTGATATGATCTGGGCAAAAGATCTCAAAAAAAGGTACATCTTTGCAAATAAGGCCATCTGCAACAAGCTTCTGAATGCCAGGGATACCCTTGAACCGGTTGGAAAGACCGATCTCTATTTTGCTGAACGTGAAAGGCGATCGCATCCCGACAACCCGGACTGGCATACGTTTGGAGACATCTGCCGTGATACGGATCAGATCACCATGGATGCAGGAGAGCCACGGCAGTTTGATGAGTACGGGAATGTAAAAGGATCGTTTCTCTTTCTTGATGTTCATAAAGCCCCGTTCCTGAATGAGAAAGGTGAGATGATCGGAACCGTAGGATCCGCACGGGATGTAACGGCTCAAAAACAGGCTGAATGTGCACTCCGCGAGAGTGAAGAGCGGTACCGTGCCATTATTGCTGCAATTCCTGATATCCTCTTCACACTCGATCAAAACGGGGTGTATCTGACCTGTCATGTAAATGACCCCGCTCTCTTATATGTCCCATTGGAGTATTTGATTGGCAAATCCCTGCATGAAGTTCTCCCTGCTCCCATTGCAGACCAGGGTCTTGCAGCAATACAAACGACACTTCGAACCGGGCAGATGCAGTTCTTTGAGTACTCCCTGGATATGCGGGATAACATTTGTTGGTTTGAGGTGAGAATCATCCGTTCAGCCCCTCATGAAGTCCTTGCCATCGTTCGTGATATTACTGATCAGCGGTACGATAAAGAGGCCCTTCGTCAGTCAAATCTGAAACTCCGCCTGCTTACCAGTCTTACCAGGCATGATATCTACAACCAGATATCCACCATGGATATGTTTTATGATCTTGCATCCCGTTCAGATGATCCAAGGCAAATACGTGAGTATATAGAAAAAGCCAAGTCTGCTGCCGGACAGATAGAGCGTATAATCAGTTTTACCCGCGAATATGAATCTTTCGGAGTGTATAGTACCGGCTGGCAGGTGCTCTATCCGATCCTTGAATCAGCATATCAGGAGGTTTTCCCTTCGGATATCACATTCCATACTGATATACCAAAGCATCTGGAGATATTCACAGATCCTATCATCAGAAAAGTATTTACCACACTTCTTGAGAACTCTGTACGACACGGAGAGACGGTAACAGACATCTCTCTCCAGATCATTGAGCACAATGGCGACCTGATACTTGTCTACCAGGATAATGGAACCGGAATACAAACGGCTGAGAAGGAGATGATTTTTGAACATGGTTTTGGGAAACATACCGGCATAGGACTATTTCTGGCACGTGAGATACTTTCTATTACCGGTCTTTCTATACACGAATGTGGAATATACGGGCAGGGAGTCCGCTTTGAGATCGGTGTACCTTCAGGAAAATGGCGATATGGAGATCTGACATGAGTGATCGAATTTCTATCCTGTATGTTGATGATGAACCTGATCTTCTTGCCTTAGGAAAGATATTCCTTGAACGGATCGGGAATTTTAACGTCACAACTGCTACAGGAGCTGATATAGCACTTGATCTCATGACCGGACAGGAATTTGAGACAATTATTTCTGATTATCAGATGCCGGTAATGGATGGCATCGGTTTTTTAAAGGAAGTCCGTGCACGGGGGTTTTCAACTCCCTTTATTCTTTTTACCGGGAGAGGAAGGGAAGAGGTGGTAATAGAGGCACTCAATAACGGAACTGATTTTTACCTGCAAAAAGGCGGAGATCCCAAGGCACAGTTTACTGAACTTGCCAATAAGATTCATCATGCAGTGTCGCACCGCCGAGTTGAGCAGGAGGTGCTTCTTCTCAGGCAACGAGAAACGGAGATCATCAATTTCCTGCCTGATGCAACCTTTGCGATAGACACAAACCATACTGTTATCGCCTGGAATCAGGCCATGGAACGTCTCTCCGGTATTCCAGCTTCCGATATTCTTGGAAAGGGCGATTATGCGTATGCCCTCCCTTTTTACAAAAAAAGACGTCCGATGCTGATCGATTATGTCCTCGATAACAATCCTGATATGTATGAGCAGTATCCGTCATTAAACCGCATAGAACATAATCTGACGGCAGAGATGACCAGGCCCTGGCTTAGGAATGGGAAAAAATATTATTTCTGGATCACTGCCTGTCCTCTGTTTGATATGCAGGGGAAGATAATCGGGGCAATCGAGTCAATCCGCAATATCACACCATTACACGAAGCCAGAGAGTTGCTGGAAGAGTCCGAATCACGGTACCGGCTCACCCTGGCCGCATCAAATGAAGGCATATGGGACTGGAATGTAATGACCGGGGATGCCGTATTCAGTCCACAATGGTTTCTCATGCTGGGGTACTCCCCCGGAGAACTTCCTTCTACGTATGAGACCTGGAAATCGCTTGTGCATGCGGATGATCTCGATCTGGTGCAGCAAAAAATCCAGGAACACATCCTCCACAAAGACGAGGGCTATGTCGTTGAGTTCCGGATGAAGACAAAAGACGGAGGATGGAGATGGATACAGGCACGGGGGAAAGTGGTGGAACGGGACGAGTATGGTTCACCAATCCGGATGGTCGGAACTCATACTGATATCACCGGTCTTAAGCAGGTGGAGGAGAAACTCCGTCTTGACGAGTCCAGACTTGAAACACTCCTCAAGCTCAGTCAGATAACTGATCTGTCCATACATGAGATCACCGAATTTGCTCTTGAAGAGGCGGTCCGCCTCACACTCAGCCAGATTGGGTATGTTGCATTTGTCAATGATGAAGAGACCATATTGACCATGCATGCCTGGTCTCACGGAGCGATGGACGAATGTCAGATCCCCTCCCGTAATTTTGTGTACCCGCTTGAAAAGACTGGACTATGGGGCGAGCCGGTCAGACAAAGAAGACCGGTCATAACAAATGAGTATGCAGCTCCGAATTCCCTGAAAAAAGGAGTTCCCGATGGTCACGTACACATTATCCGGCATCTGGGTGTCCCCATCTTTGATCGTGATCACATCGTTATGCTTGTGGGTGTGGGAAATAAAGACGAACCCTATGGAGAAGAGGATATCCGCCAGCTGACCCTGCTCATGAACGGGGTATGGAATATTATCCGGAGAAAAAAGGCAGATGAAGCACTCCTTCACAGTAATGCAGAACTGACTGCTGCCTATGAGGAGATTGCTGCAACTGAGGAGGAACTTCGTTCCCAGTATGTTCAGATATCGGAAAATATGGAAGAGATCAGAAGGAGTGAAGAAAGATTCCGGTCAATTTTTAACTCAGGTCTGGTCGGTATTGCCATTACCACCTCTGATGGCAGATGGCTCTATTTTAATAATGCTCTCCTATCCATGCTTGGATATACCGAAGATGAGCTTAAAAACATGAAATGGACTGATATTACTCCGCCCGAAGACCTTGCACAGGAGATGGAGAGATATAGGTCTGTCCTTGCCGGAACGGACCCGGTCAATATTGAGAAACGCTATATCAGAAAAGATGGTTCACTCATTGATGTGCTTATCTCAACCGGCGTAGTCAGAAAGTATGATGGTTCCATTGATTATTTATGCTCCATTATTCTGGATATTACTGAACGAAACAAAAAGGACCGCACCATTCGTGAGATAGAAGAGCAGCGACGGATCATTATTGAAAACATTCATGATCCGGTAATCATTGTCGGGTTTGACGGTACGGTGCTCTATGGAAACCCTGCTGCGTATGCCATGGTTGAGCACCATACACCACCCGTGTCCCCTCTGAATGTCAGGGATTTCCTCTCTCCTGAATCAGCAGAACAGGTCACTGCTGACCTTGCGACGATTCAGCAGACACGAAAGCCGGTTATCGGTGAATATACTCTTATCACCAGGTCAGGAAAGATCCGTACCATCGAAGCGGCAGGACACTGGATCCAATGGAACGGACAGGATGCCGATCTGGTCTCCATCCGTGACATAACCGAGAGAAAAGAGGATAAAGATGCCCTGCTCAATGCAAACCGGAAACTTACCATTCTCTCCTCGATTACCAGGCATGACATCCTCAATCAGGTGACTGGTCTTTTCGGCTATCTGGAATTAATGCAGGAACATGAACTGGATCCGGAGGTCCGGCAGTATGTAGAGAAATGCCTCAGCTTTACGCGAACGATTCAGAGTCAGATAGCGTTTACAAAACTGGTTGATGATATCAGAAATAAATCTCTCTCTTGGCAGTATGCGGAACGGATGGTCACCCATGTCCTTGAAGGATACCATATCGGTACAATCATATGTCAGATTCAGCTGAAAGGATTGTACCTGTATGCAGATCCGATTCTTGAAAAGGTCATCTTCACCCTCATAGAAAATTCAATCAGGCATGGAGAACACGTGAGCAGAATCTCATTCTCATATCATTTTGACAATGGAACCTGCATCTTTGTGTATGAAGATAACGGGACTGGTATACCTGATGATGAGAAAGAGAAGATATTCAGACAAGGGTATGGAAAACACACCGGTCTTGGGCTGTTTCTGATTCGGGAGATTCTGGCTATCAACAATATGACAATTCGGGAGACCGGAGTGTATGGTTCTGGTGCCAGGTTTGAGATCCATGTCCCTGCCGGCAAATGGACGGTGAAGGATATGTTCTGAACCCCTCTTTTTGGGATGGTTCATACTTTCGGTATTATGAACATGATGATTTTGTGACACGTTTCACCTCATACTGATCGATAGCATGGGTTTCCGGGTCCCAGACAATTCCAACAAGGAAAACCTTCTTTGAATTGGCCAGGTATTTATCATGATATCCCTTCATCTCTATCTGCTTGAGAGGGCGTATATGTGTGCTTTTTTTCGTATCCTTTCACCTTGAATCAAATATCCAAATTACATTCCTGGTTTGGACAGACAGATCAATCTGCCCCTTATTAGTCACATCCTCCGGTATAACCATAAAGCCGAGGCTGCATAACCAGGAGTAGAAAACACTGGCATAATATCCCTCAAAACGGGAAATTGGATTGTTTCTATACCAGTCATGGGGAATAGGAGCAAACAATGCATGAATCAGTGTTTTCAGATGTTCAAAATCTCCCACTTCCAACACTCTTCGGTGATCAGGAACAGGAATTGATGCAGTATCAGGACCAAGATATGAGAGAATGAAACGGTTAAATGACTCTCTAACCTCCCGGTTTGGAAATCCTAGTCTGTACCATGTCCCGATATCCGGATTACTCTCCCATGACCTGATCGTAAGATATCCTGCCTGGAAAAGGAGCGTCTCGATAGTAATTTTTTCAGGATCAAAAGACCGCAGGATCTCGTCTCCAGCAACCATACCATCATATTCTGCGGGTATCTTCGGTTTTTTCTTCCAGATGTCAATAAGAAAGGATGGGGTGCCGGTTTCAAACCAGTATGCTCTGAAAATACCTTTGGAGAACAGGAGGAGGATATCAAAGGGGTTATAAATCTGTTCTCCGCTCCATGAATAACCATTATACCATTCCCTGATTTTATCTTCATCGAAATCTGAAAGATATTCATGGAATATGGTTTTCAAATCACGTTCTGTATCCGCAAATTGCAGAATATTCATGATCAAGAGTGATATCGTTCAGGTTATTGAGACCTGAAAAATCCCTGTTTTTACAAGTTTAGATACTCCGGTGATCATAACAAATTTCAGGCTTGAATCAAGAGATTTCAGGCCGCCATAAAAGTCTCTCAGAATATCGCGCATTTCTCCAGCAATTTCAGGATTTTTCAGGGTATCGAGGATAGGTTTGTCATATTCATCAATAAGAATCACAATCTGCATACCAGTGGTCTTTTCAATAGCTCTGATTACGGCATCAAGTTTGCCACCCGTTGAATGTACCCTGGGAGAATATCCATGCTGATATGCCCATGTATCCAGAATTTCATGTATTCTTCTTTGGAGTTCTTTGCGTGTTCTGACTGGAGATACTGACCAGTCGATTCGAAGAACCGGATATATGCGAGAGAAATCCCATTTCGACTGAGAAGTGCCAAGATATAAACCTGAGAACAGAACTCCCTTTCCTGAAAAGCAGCAATCTATAGTGTCAATAAACAGGCTTTTTCAAAATCGACTTGTTCGTGACAGGAAGTAATACGTACCTGTTTTTACGAGTGATGCAATGAATGGCGTTTTATCAACATACGCATACCCTTCGGTAATGGTCTGAGAGAATGACTGAATACCGATAGGAAGTTTTATAGGCATACTGGAGTACGTGAGAGTAGAGGGTATTTACTCGAAGATACTTTTACTTTTTCTCCGCCATTTCCCCGGTGGAATGTGGATCTCAAATCGTGCTCCTGATCCAAATATCCCGTTCTCTTCGATGCTGATACCGGTTATTGTCAGGATCTCTCTGGTAAAAAATAATCCAAACCCGGTATTATTTCCATATCCATGTTCAAAAAGATATGGTTTTTCATTCTCTTTAATCCCGACCCCGTCATCTTCGATCACCCATGAAAAGGACTCATCATCACTCGTATATATCCCATAACTTCTGATCTCAGATATTCCCTGACCTCCGTAACGGAGAGCATTCTCAATAATATTATAAATTGCCCGTTCAAGAAGCGGATCGGCATAGACCTCGATACCGGAGATGGTATTGGTGAAATGAATTGCTGGTGTGTGGAGCTGTTCATGCATTGATTGGAACAAAGCCTCGATGTCATGCCAAACTGCTTTTTTTACGCCTATATTCTGATAATCATGGGTGAAATCAATTGCCTTCTGAATAAGCTGTGCAATCTGTTCAATCCGGTCAATATCATTCTGAATATCGCTCGCAGATGAGGAGAGCCGTATCTTATCAAGGAATATGAGAAGACTACTGAGTGCATTTCTGATATCATGTCTGGTTATATCAGAAAGCAGGTTTAACTTCATGTTCGCTTCAAAAAGTGCTATTTCTGCTTTTTTCTTCTCGGTAATATTGATATGGGTGCCATACATCATATGGGGCGAGCCATCATCAGCCCACGTTAATACCTGGCCACGGTCAAGTATATACACATACTGACCATTTTTATGGATCATTCTAAATTCTGCTTCATAATAGGGTGACTTTTTATCAAAATGCTCCCTGATTTTTTCATACGCATAAGAAAGATCCTCAGGATGGGTCAACCGTTCCCAGGTCTGTATGGTGATCGGAGAGAGTTCCTCCCTGGAATAGCCGAGCATCTCCGCCCAAAGAGAGTTAATAATAACCTCTCCGGTTTTTACATTCCACTCCCAGGTACCTGCCCGTGTTCCGGCAATGATACTTGCAAGCCTCTGTTGTTCCTCCAAAAGTTCCTCTTCGGCCAGTTTTTTCTCCGTGATATCCCTGACCCATTCCATAAAGAGGATTACCTCTCCCTGATCATCAAGGAGGGGAATTACCCTAATGTCAATCCATAATCCTTCAGGCAGTTTTACTACAGTCTCAACCGGTTTTTTGGTCTTCAAAACGGTAGATGCCAGACAATCCGGACAGACAAAATCAAGGCCCCGGTATGTAAAATAACATTTTGTACCTGTTTTTCTCAAATCAGAGGGAACATGTCCGAATCCATTCCAGTTGCTGTACACAATATTCATATCTGGGTCATGGATTGAGATCAAATCCGGCACAACATCCAGAATTTTATGGAACCGCTCTTCACTCTCAGCGACAGCCTGTTCAATCCGCTTATGTTCGGTGATATCAAGGACGGTACCTTCATATCTGATAATCCTGCCTGTATCATCGGAAACACTCCGGGCATTGACTGATCCGATAAACAGGGTTCCATCCTTTTTCCGAAAAGAAATTGGCTTTAAAAAGACCGATCTTCCGGATGCAAGCTCATAATGAAGTTTGAATTCATCCTCAGGTTTTTCAAAAAGGTTCTGATCAATTCGTATGTTCAACCTGATGATCTCCTCCTGGTTTTCATATCCAAACAGCCGTGCCATCGCATCATTGATCATGAGGATCTGCCCGTCTGGAGAGATCTGGAATATGCCAATGGTTGCATCCTCAAAGAATTGATGATATCTTTCCAGATTCAAGGTCTCTGGTTCTTTCTGCTGCTGCTCATTTAGTATATGTTCAATCTCACCTGAATCCTGATTTGATATCCCTTTGAGAACTGAACCTGCATGATGCAGACATCCCGGAGTGGATGTCTTTGATCCATGGAGGTACAACTCCCTGCCAACATAATGATGCTTTCGTAAATACTCAAGAATTTTTAAAGAATTTATCCATTCAATATCAAGATTTCTGATCATTTCATCAATACGGGATACCTGTTCAGAAATCAGTGATTCATACTGTTTATTCTCCGTCATTTCGATAAGTGTGATGATGATGGAGAGCGGGTTTCTGATACCATCATTTAATATGGCAAGCTTTGCAATATTTTCCTGGATTTGGAGAGTCAATTGCTCTTTCTCCTGTTCAAGAAGTATCTCCTGAGTGACGTCCCTTCCCTGCGCAACCGTTGCAATCGGCCTGCCGTCTGTATTGGAAATAGTGGCAGAGTTCCATACCACGTATTTCATTTTTCCATCCCGATGCTGAATCGGTATGCTGACAGTATCCCACCTGAACCCCTCCTGGTTTGTCCTGACAAGATCCATTGAGGAGGAGACACTCTCCGGCGGGAAGAGTACATCGAGTGGTTTTCCCAGCAGTTCATCTGCATTCCAGCCGCTCAGAAGCTCAAAGGAATGGTTAACCCTGGTAATATGAAAGGCAGCGTCCCAGACAAGGATAGGGACATTGGCATAGGTAATAAGTTTTTCGAGGAATTCATTCGTCTCTTTCAAGCGCATCTCATTATGAATCCGTTCGGTGACATCCTGAATAACCGTTGCAAACTGCCCATAACGCGGTGAGTACGCCGCGACTTCGAAGTACTTGTCTAGTTCACCACTGAAATTCTCAAAATGTGCCGTAATACCAGTCAGTGCAACCTTTCCATAGATATCTATCCAGTATTGTTCAGTCCCTGGTAAAACCTCACGTACCGTTTTTCCGATAATATCCTCTTTTTTTAGTCCAGTTTGTTGTAAAAACGCAGGATTTACATCTATAAACCTATAGTCCACCGGGTTTCCTGTATCATCACAGATAATCTCATGAAGCGCAATTCCTGCAATATTATGCTCAAAAAGTAACCGGAACGTGTGTTCCTGTTTATAAATCTCCTGATGGGCTGCATATATCTCCTCCAGTTGCTCTTTGAGTTCTTCTTCAGAACTTTGTATCTGCTCATATGCTGCCTGGAGTTCGAAATTTTTCTTTGCCAGATCTGATGTTGCCTGCTCCTTCAGGAGAGAGAGGTAGGTAATGGTGCCGGCCACAAGAATAAAAATTACGACGCGGATACCTGCACCACCCAGAACCGCAGGGTCCTTTGTATACACACTGATACACCCAAGATAAACCAGAGACAAAAATACTGAAAAGAGAAAGCCCCGTACATAATAGAAGGCACAGGCAATAATTATGGGAAAATAGTATACATTTTGGAAAATCGTTGTCCATCCGGACAGGAGAGCATAAAAACTAAGGCCGATTGCACATGCTGTCGTCACAGATAAAAGAATGGGCGGGGCTTGTTTTGGTATATGGATATTCATACCCACACTCTTTCATCCCTGATCAACACTGATCATCTTCATACCCGCCATTTTCCAGCTGGAACCCTCATCTCAAACCTGACCCCGATCCCATAGGTCCCGGTCTCCCGTATTCCAATGCCGGTGATAGAGAGGATTTCTCTGATTAAAAAGAGCCCCATTCCGGTATTTTTCCCATAACCTCGTTCAAAAATCTTATCCTTCTCATCATCAGCAACACCGCCGCCGTCATCTTCATAGATAATCACGCAATCTCCGTCAGTCATTTGGTATCCGACCCTAATTGTGGTAAGATTTTGTGCATGCCGGACGGAGTTCTCGACCAGGTTGTAGAGCACTTTCTCAAACATGAGGTCAGCATAAATCTCCAGGGTGCCAGGATCGGACTCAATTCTGACATCTTTTGCAAGATTGCGGATAGGTGGCTGGATCAGAATTGTTGCAATCCGCTGCCATGCCGGGGCAGAGGTTCCCAGATCCTGGTATTCTTTGGTAAACCTGATAAGATGTTCAATATCCGCCGATGCCTGCGAGATGGTATTCAGGTATTTTCGTATCGTGGGATCGGATACAGACTCTTTAATCTCATCACAATAGAGGGATGCAATCATTACCCGGTTAAGGATATCATGCCTTGTTATGCTTGAGAGAATATTGAGTTTATTATTTGCTTTCTGAGCTGCATCATGTGCTGTTTTGATCGCACTGATGTCATGGATCTGAATCAGCTGGCAGGGTTGTCCATGGATGTATATGCCTGACCATGCAACCTCTGCAATAATCGGTTTATTCATCCCGTTCGTCAGAATCATCTCCTTTCGGAATACTTCCCCCTCTTTTCCGGAAGGGATCGTGAGGATATCCCTGTCTGCAATGGGTGATAAAACTGGCATTTCGTTTAGTTGTTTTCCCAGGACCATGGCATCCCCAAGACCGAACATGGCATGAAATCCATGATTTATTTCGAGAATTTTTCCAAAACGGTCAATGATGAAGACGGGGTCCGGAGTCTGGTTAAATATTGAGATGAATTTCGTTTCATTATCCCGTACAGCCTCCTCTGCTTTTTTCCGTTTGGTAATATCCCTGCTGACCCCGATAAACCCGACTGGGTCTCCCCATTTATCAGAGAGCGTCCGGGCAATTACTTCTGTCCAGACAGTCGACCCGTCTTTGCAGGGTTGTTCAACCTCGAGTATTTGTTGTGGAGGTTTTTGGCCCTGCTGTATCATCTCCTGCGCACGCTGAATTGTGTCCAGTACAAGAGGGAGCGACTCTGGGCTTATTGTCTCTTCCAATGAACTTTCCATTACCTCTTCAGGGGTATATCCCCGGAGATGCCAGACCGACGGACTGATATACGTAAACCGTCCGGAGAGATCCATGGTCCAGATAACATCAATTGAGTTTTCGGTGATGAACCGGTACTGCTCTTCCCTCTTTTTGAGCTCTTCCTCTGCATGTTTGCGGTCAGTGATATCATGGTGGGCTGAGAGCACGCACTGCTCTCCGTGATAGGTTATTAAGATTCCAAATCCGATTGCCCAGAATCTCCTGCCCGACGGGGTCTTCAGTTCCATCTCAAAATCTGACACAATACCCTTATTCTGCAGAATATTCAACCACATCCTTCGCTGTGTGGGATCAGCCCAGACATCAGGAGCCCTGGTATGGTAGAGTTCATCCATACTGGAAAATTCAAACAGAGACATTGCCTTGCGGTTTGCGTACCGGATGATCCCGTCCAGGGTCACAATGCTTATCGATATCGGGAGGTTATCAATAATCTTTCTGAACTGATCCTCTTGTTCTGCCAGGGCACATGATGCCTTTTTCAGCTCAGTAATATCCTGATTGACACCAAATACCCTGACAGGTCTGCCCTGATCATCTGTTTCAATCTCTCCGAATGTGAGGATATATTTTTCTTCGCCAGTTTGCGGGAGGATAATCCGCATATCGGTCTGATAGGGCTGGCCGGTTGCGAGAGCATGGGTAAATAATTCTCGTATCCTGGGCCGGTCATCAGGGTGGATGAGATCTGCCACCTCATCAAATGAAGGGGTTGCATCTGGTGGATACCCACACAATGATAACGCTTCCTCAGAGGCAGAGAACTGCTGTGTGGCAATATCAAGCGTCCAGTTTCCCACATGAGCGATACTCTGGCTCTTTTGGAGATTATAAAGTGTTCTGGCGGCCTGTTCTTCGGCAATTTTTTGTCTGGTAATATCCTCAATGATTATTCCAAACCGGTACCCTCTGCTTGTCTGTATGGGAAAGGTGACCTGCCGCATATACCGGGGATTACCGTCCGGCCCCAGAATCTCTGAAACAATCGGTTCACGAGAGACAGGAACTCCGGTTTTCAGGGAGTTCTTAATCTTTGCTTCCATCTCTTTCAGGCACCCGCTGCTTCTCCTTTCGGGAAGCATCATCCGGTACATGATGTCCCACGCCCATCTGCCCTGTGCTTCTTCTCTTCCAATTCCGGATATCCTTTCAGCAGCAGGATTCCATTCGATGATTCTTCCTTCCTCATCGACCACGATGACTGCTTCTGCAGTATTTTCAATAAATGAACGAAGCCGGGATTCACTCTCACGAAGTGCTTCTTCACTGGATTTCCGTTCGGTTATATCGACTGCCTGGACCAGAAGTAACTCATCATCACCTGATGGTATGACATCGCCTGATATGAGTACATGCAATATTTCTCCCATTTTGGTTCTGATTTCGGTCTCATAATTATGGAGATATCCTCTGGTTTGCAGTTCATGAAGCAGTTCATTCCGTTTTTCTGGTGTCAGGATGAGAAGTTCAATGGATGTTTTTCCGATGACCTCTTCTTTTGTAAAACAGAGCCTTTTGAGGAATGCATCGTTAACATCAATATATCTGCCGGTTTTGAGATCGGACAGTCCTGCAATTGCCGGATTTGCATGAAAGACTTTTGAAAAGCGCTGTTCCGATACAAGAAGGTCTTTTTCTGTCTTTCGTCTCTTGACTGCCTGCCTGATCTTGTGACTCAGCTCGGCAAACTGGGCCTTTGGGTCTCCTCCTTTTTGCAGGTAAAAATCAACCCCGTTATTTATGGCTTCAATGACGACCTCTTCCCTTCCCCTGCCGGTAAAGAGGATAAAAGGCATGTCCGGGTATTTCTCCCTAATTTTTTTTAAAAACGCAATGCCATCCATATCAGGCATCAGATAATCTGATATGATTGCATCATACGTTGGTATTGATGGTGATTCTGCAAGACCTACAGCAGTTAATGAGGTGTCAACGATATATTCTCCATTCCTCTCCAAAAATAGTTTTGCAAGGTCCAGAAGGAGTTCTTCATCATCTACATAGAGGACATGGATCATGATTGAGGGGGGATGACTTCTGATGTCTGGTTTTATAAAATCTGGATTCCTGCTTAGTATTAAGCAGATAAGTGGAAAACCATTTTGACTACTACTGATATCTCTGTGTAACTATTAACATTTTGCTTATGTTTCAGGAATTTTTCACCATAGTATTGGTTTCTATTCAAACCTGTACTATATGAAGAAAGGGGAGTATGCCGGGAAGACATAGGGCAGACTGATTCAGTTTATCAGAACCACTATGGTTGTTATCTGATCACCGATCGCCTTCATGACCGGTGTGATGGTCCAGCAGGCAGCGATACCAATGAGGAAGAGATTTAGGAACAGGACAACACCGATATTTTATTATATTTAGAAATAGTTTCGAGGTAATCTTCCATTGCCTTATATAATTTTTGATCTGGTTTTTTCATCCGACTTCCTCCTGATAAGGGTCTCTCCCCGCTTAGTGAGTTCTACTCTGCTTTCACTGGAATTTTTCATTTCTTCACAGGCACAGTGACAGCAGACGCATTTCATCCCGCTTTTTCTGCATGTACATCCCGGTGATTCTTCTCCGTCCCGTTTCAGATAACCTGTGCTGCACCACATGGATATCCAGGATTGAACTGATTTTATCGGAATACCAAGTTCAATTGCAAGTTCGGAGAGGAGGCATCCC
>Ga0116165_1001672_pt1 | contig 16781 bp, 17 predicted proteins | sample AD_JPNMR1_MetaG_FD_89885 | JGI IMG/M metagenome (GOLD analysis project Ga0116165, IMG submission 89885) | Active sludge microbial communities of municipal wastewater-treating anaerobic digesters from Japan - AD_JPNMR1_MetaG | ecosystem: Engineered > Bioreactor > Anaerobic > Digestate | place...
AGAATTTCACGTGGATTGCCATGACATTTGAATTCACCATTAATCATAACATGTCCCTTATCCACGTCAAGGTAATCAAGAATATACCCGGTATGCGTGATGACAAGCCCGCTGTTCTTCCGGTTTACAAACCGCTGGTTCTTCTGAAGAAGCAGGGCGATAGATTCTCCCATGAGATGAATATTCTCAAGATCAACCCCGCTTTCAGGCTCATCAAGCATAATAAACTGGGGGTCCTGGATCATCATCTGTAAAATCTCACTCCGTTTGATCTCTCCACCGGAGAATCCCAGGTTTATATCCCTCCCCAAAAACTCCTGCATGTTCATCCTGGCAACTGCTGCAGAGATATCCTCCGGTTTTTTTTCAGGACCGATAACATCAAGCATCTTTCCTAATTTCAGACCAGGAATGGATGGAGGCCGCTGGAACATGATACCCATACCAAGGCGGGCACGTTCATAGATCGGCATATGGGTAACATCGACGCCGTTGAAGGTTATGGTCCCTTTTGTTATGGTATATGCATCAAACCCCATGATGCACATAAGGAGTGTGGATTTTCCGGATCCATTCGGCCCCATCAGCACATGGGTCTCACCAGGTTCAATGTGAAGGGTGATTCCATGTAAAATCTCTTTTCCATTAATTTCTGCATGAAGATCGATAATATGAAGCATATTGTCCTGTACCTTTTTTTATGAACGCCAAAACGATATATTTAAAATGGTGTTATAAAAGTCTTTTTCCTGCTTCTGCGCCCGGCATACATTCGTATACTTCGGTTATCTTGAGTATAAGGAGTGACTTTGCCGGAAGATTTGGTTTTTTTTCATGGATCATAGCTTTCATCTTTGCATGTTCCTCGCCACTTGTCTTTACCGTAACATCAGCCTTAATCTGATAACATCCCTTTACTCCGGGACCATACACATATAATGCTGCCTTCGGATTTTCAAGGACATTCGCGAGGGTTTTCTGCATAAAATTATCGCCAATCCAGATCGTCTCGTCATCAATTAAAAAGACCGATCCCATAGGCGCAACATTTGGAATCCCTGATTTTGATGCTGTTGCAAGAGGAAATACCTTCACCGCTTCAAAGGCGGCTTTCATCTCAGGAGTCAGTGCAGTCATGGTACTTGAGTTTCTCTGAAATCATAAAAAGGTTCGGGTTTTATGCCTCTCTGATCATCGCAGCCGGGAAGATAACCCGAACGACTGCACCACCGTCATTGGCCAGGGTCATTGTTCCGGAGAGTTCCATTGCCAGATTTTCAACTATCGTAAAACCTGAAGTTGCGCTACCGGTTCTGATCAGTGATTCAGGAAAGCCCCGTCCGCTGTCCTGGACCTGATAAATATACCAGTCTTCCTCACGCCGCACTGACACCTCAATTCTTCCTGCCTGTCCGGGACTAAAAGCATGGCGGATTGCATTGAGTACAACCTCACCGGTAATAATTCCCACAATTACTGCATGCCTTTCAGCAACAGCGTCATCTATCGTACAGGATATGACGATCTCGATATCCTGTAGTTCATCGGCAAAGTCTTCGGTAATACAGCCGATAATAAGCCGGATGTATCTGCACACGTGAACTCCTCCCCCTCTCCCCCCGCCTGCCTCATACAGCTGCAAAAGAGATTCAAGAAGGATTTTGGCGTACCTGATATCATGCTCCGGTTCTGCGGCAATGGACAGGTATTTTTGACTGAGGACATTTCTGACCATCTGCAGGAGCGTAATATAGGTATGCCTGAATTCTTTCTGTTCCGTGCTGGAATCCGACATCGGCTCTGCATTGTCTCTTGTTTCAGGGGTAATGGTCCAGATGATAAGATCCCGATCACCACTCTGAATCTCACGGGCGATGATCCTTACCGGCTGCCATCCGCCCCGTACGTCAGGCAGATCCACCTGGTCTGCAATGGAGAGTCCTTCCCGTATCTGTTCAATAACCTCACTGCTGATAAGTCCGCTCTGCCGAAGATCAGCTCCAGTCTGCCCGAGTGGTGAGTATGATGATCCATATGCTGAGGCAGCATGGTTCATCTCCAGAATACGGAGGTCTGAAGCTGTTGTGATGATTGCCGGGACCGGGTTTCGTGCGAAGAGATCATGATACAGACTATCCCGGCTGAGTACGATATCCTGGTCATCAGCTCGTGAGGCACTCAGAATCATCCCTGCCATTCCCGCCGGTCTGAAAAGCCTGATAGTGACAGGACGGATCTGGCCGTCAGGCAGATTAACATGAAACCGTGCACTGCTTCCACCCCCGGCAAGCATCTGTGTTTTAAACTCATCAAACCGTTTCTGCTCTTCAGAAGGGAGGAGATGGGTGAATAACAGACCTGTCACGGCACCCTGATCATATCCGATAATCCGGGAGACCGAAGGGGTGACATAGGTAATCTGCCCCTCAGGACTGAGCAGCGCGATGAGTTCTTCGGTATGGGAGAGGAGCTGCTGGTATATATCAGGTGACAATAATCCGGTGGCCATATCGGCGATGGGTTGACTCAGTACCCTGATGATGTATCCTTCAAGCCCGGAAAGAGAGAGCGGTCCATTAAATACTCCCGATCCAATAAGAATTCCTTCAGCACGTGATCGATCCTTCACCTGGAGTCTGGTAAATATGACAAAGGATCGTTTCTCATTCAGTCCGGCCTGAATGGTCCTTCTGACGGTATCACGCTCCTCCGGATGAATAAGATCAGGAAGGGAGATAAGACCGGTATCCACCAGTTCTGCAGGGGTATACCCGCAAACATCCCGTGCCCCCTCATCAGCAAAGGTAAAGGATAAAGCAGCATCAGCCTTTGCCCGAAACATCATCCCAACAATATGTACATTATCCTGCATGGTCCCCCGGAGAGAATGTATAATGAATGTAGGTTTCTTCTGATGTATGATAAGAGGCGGGGTATAGTTTTATTGATCTCTGAAGTACACAAAGAAGGGCTCATTGGTTGAAACCCGTGATATCAAACGATCATCTCTCTCTGCTCCTTCTCCTGTCTCTGACCGTCATGCTGGTCATGGCCGGTGAGTCCATGCTTACTGCTGCCCTGCCGGAGATCGAACATGAATTCTCCGTTCCTGGCATTTATGAGTCATGGATTTTACCGATTGTCCTGCTTGTGGGAGCGGCAGCTTCACCATTTGTCGGAACGGCAGGGGACCGGTTCGGACATAAGCGGCTTCTCGTGATCTGTATTGTCATATATATTCTCGGTCTTTTCGGCGGCTTATTTGCACCTGATATCTGGATCCTCCTCATAGGCCGTGCCCTCCAGGGTGCCGGGATAGCTGCTTTTCCCCTCGGGTATGCACTAATCAAAGAACGGTTTTCGGAGACCGACGCTGATACGGGTATTGGCATTATCAGCGCCATGTATGGTGCCGGAACGTTTCTTGGGGTGATTACCGGATCCTTTATAACCGGATTGTTTTCATGGCGAATGACCTATATGGTTCTTATTCCGGCATCGTGCATTCTTCTCCTTTTCATGGTACTATGTATCCGCAATGATCATGGAAAGAAAGGTTCTGGTTCACTTGACTTTTCAGGATTTTTCTCCCTGCTGCTCTTCCTTCTCCTATTCCTGGTCTTCTTCTCCCTGCCATCAGATGAGCGGGTCAGTATTTCAGGGATCCTGGTACTGACGGGTGCCATCGTTGGAATGCTCCTGTTTATCCGGATAGAGATCCGGGTATCCCATCCGCTGGCCGACTTCAGGCTGATGAGAAAGCGTCCGGTTGCAGTATTCATGCTCATCGGATTTCTGACTATATTCACTTTTTTTGTCCTGCTTCAGATGATGCCTTATATCATCCGGCTTCCAACAGGACTTGCCATGCCGGCAGAAATGGTTGGTTTTATCTTGATTCCGGGTACTTTGTGTGATATGGTGGCCGGCCCACTGACCGGACGGATGATACCGGTTACCGGGTGCCGGACCCCCTGTATTGTGGGCTCCTTGTTTCTCATCAGTGCAGGAGTACTTCTTATCCTGGTTCCGGTATCAGCTATCATCCTGGTTATTGCCTGGATGCTCTTTTCCTTTGGCATGTCTATGGTGGCAACAGCCGATCTGATTGGGGTGATGGATCATGTCGGTGAAGAACGGACAGCAGAAGCAACCGGCATTATCCAGAGTATGCAGACACTTGGCGGGATGATTGGCCCCATAGTCACCGGTATTATCCTTGCCTCCTTTCAGACCGTTATGGTGATTCATGGTGAGAACTGGGAGGTCCCAAAGCCTTTTGCCTATCATTGGGTATTTTTAACCGTCATTGCAGTAAGCAGTATTATTCTGATCGTTTCATTTCTGTTTCTGCATGACAGGCATACAGAAGGATATGTTGGATCCAGATGAAATATATGAATATATGACTGAAAAAACCCTCCTCTGTCCTTTTGATAAAAAGCCCTGTGTCATGAACCGGTGTGCCGCATGGTCTGTTATACATGCCTGCTGTAGTTTTGGCATGCTTTCTGATATTGGAAAAAACTGCAGGGGTCAGGAAAAACCGGTCCGGGCACAGCAGGAGGCATCATCAGGATCAGGGAAATTCCGACCGGTTCTGTTTGAATAAGGGGTTATGGAATCTCTTCCACTTTTATCATGTTTGTTCGTCCCTCCTTTCCGGAAAAATTCCCGGCAATTATCACCAGTTGTTCTCCTGACCGGGCGATTCCTGTAGATCGGGCGATCTTTACGGCAGCCCTGAAGAGTTCATCTGCTGACTGAATCGGATCAGAAACAACCGGCAGGATACCCCACCTGAGAAGAAGTCTTCTTGCGACAGCAGGGTCCGGGGTAAGGGCAAGTACGGGGGCCCGCGGTCTGCATCGTGATACCCGTTCTGCGGTCAGTCCGGATCGTGTGAAAGCGACTATCGCCGGGCTCTCAAGTTCTTCTGCAATATAACAGGCACGATAACTGATGATTCCCTCAACATTTCTCTCATGCCAGTCGGATCGTTCATTGAGGATACGAAGGTATGGAAGATGTTTTTCTGTCTCGGTTGCAATCCGTGCCATCATCATAACTGCCTGATCCGGATGTTTTCCAACTGAGGTCTCGGCTGAGAGCATGGTCGCATCGGTTCCGTCCACAATGGCATTTGCAACATCGGTTACTTCAGCCCTGGTTGGTCTTCCTCTGCTGACCATTGACTCCAGCATCTCGGTTGCGGTAATTACCGGCTTCCCCTGCTGACTGCATGAAGTAATGATGAGCTTTTGTATATTCGGAACCTCTTCAAGGGGGATCTCAACCCCGAGATCTCCCCGTGCAACCATAATTCCGTCTGCGTCTCTGATGATATCAGCCAGTCCTTCAACAGCCCGCCTGCATTCTATCTTTGCAATGATTGGTATATCTGCCATTCCCTGTTTAGCAAGGAGGATTCTGGCATCCCGGATATCAGCCGCTGATCCAACAAATGACAAAGCGATATAATCTGGTCTGAATGCTGCCCCCCGGCGGATATACTCACCGAAGCGGGGACTTGCATATGGAATATCAGGCCTCCTTCCCGGAATGACAACCCCCATTCCTTCCCTGATGGTTCCTCCAGATAGCACGGTTGTACGCATTGGCGGACCTGGTTTTAAGATCTGTAATGTGACAGCACCGTCACCGATAAGCACCATATCACCAGGGCAAACCGGGGGGATACAATCAGGGGGCGTGACCAGAACTGAACCTGGGGAGTTCATATGTTCCCCAGCGATATGGATGATGTCTCCTGCTATGACATCACGGGGTGGTGAGCCGGTCAGCACTCTGAGCTTTGGTCCAGGGATATCAACAAGAATGCCGATCTCACGGTTTAGTTCATCTGCGAGAGTTCGAATCTGCTGAACCGTTTCCTCATGCCAGGTTGCTGATCCGTGTGACAGGTTTACCCGTGCGATATCCATTCCTGAGAGGATCATCTCCCTGATAATTCGTGGATGAGCAGATGCCGGACCGATCGTTGCGATGATCTTCGTTCGTCTTAACGTACATGACATGCAGGAATCAGGAGGGCCGGCCTTCCTCTTCATGATACGGGAGATGTGCGTTTTCGAAGGATAAAAGGGAAACTCTCACCTCACTCAGGTGAGTGGGCTATAAACCCCCCGAATGATAACTCAGTACTGCGATGGATAATGCAGAACGGGAGGATATCCTTCTTTCTCTGATGAGGCAGGCAAATCTGACCGGCATGGGAGGAAAGCCGGCAGATATTGCGTTTCATACCGGCTACCAGGAAAAGAACGTTCAGGAGATACTCGCGAACCTGGTCAGGTCTGGTGAAGTCACGGTTTCAGAGGACGGGAGGTATCACCTCTCTCCAGATGGAATGCAGGCTGCAGAAACCATTATGCGCCGACACCGGGTTCTGGAGACATTTTTTCAGGAGATGCTTGGTATGGACCATGATCTGGCACATGCAGAGGCCTGTTCAATGGAACACCACACCTCTGATGATACCATCAACCGTCTTCGCCGCTTTATCAGAGGGAATCGTGGCTGCCATGTTCCATGCCATGGTCACGCTCGGCGATGCTCATGTAAAACCCTCGCTGACTGTGCTCAGGGAGAGGTAGTACGAATTGATGCCATCCGGGGATGTGGCCGGGGCGGACGACTTGCAGACCTTGGGCTGATTCCAGGAGAGCATGTCACAATCAGACAAAGAATGGCAGACACCCTCCTTATCAGGGTGAAAGACTGTGATATTGCGATAAGTCCTGAAATTGCACGTTCTGTTCTGGTAGAGGTGGAGTATTGAAAATTGGGCTCATCGGTAACCCGAATGTTGGAAAATCGCTCATTTTTTCTCATCTGACCGGCATCGGGGTCGAGGTCAGTAATTATCCCGGAACAACGGTTGACATTCTGTCCGGTGTATTATGTATCAATCGTATTCCTGTCGAGATCATTGATCTGCCGGGTATTTATTCACTGGACGGTGAGAGCGATGAGGAACGGCTGGTTAGGGATATGATTCTTTCTCATACCTTTGACGTGCTGATAGTCATCCTTGATGCTGCACATCTTGAGCGAAACCTCTATCTCTTCCTTCAGGTTCTTGAGCACCATATTCCCCTGATTGCTGTTCTGAATATGGCAGATGAGGCTGAGAAACAGGGGATTGAGATCGATACAAAAACCCTTTCAGAGATTACCGGTGTACCGGTCCTGCTTACCTCGGCAACATTAGGAAAAAATATCCCTGAATTAATCCCTCTTGCAACACAGCAGGCCAGGGTTGGGACATATCAGGTATCATATGACCGCCATATCGAGGCAGCGGTCAGAACCCTGATGCGAATATCAGGTTCTGGTTCATCACGGGTTTTTGCCCTCCTTGCTCTTCAGGGCATCGGAAACGATCCGTTACTTCTGGAAGCAGCAAAGACCATCACCGGAGAACTGGAAGAAGAGCACCGGATGCCTGTTTCATCACTTCTGGCCGGAAACCGGCATCATGCAGCCCGGGAGATCGCAGTCCGTGTTGTATCAAAAGCCTTGGGAAAAGAGATGCGCGGTCTGGATACCTGGCTTCTGACCCCGTTTTCAGGAGTCCTGATCATGATTGGGATTCTCCTCTCCCTGCTCATCTCGGTCTTTTTTATTGGTTCATATCTTGAAGAGTGTATTGTTTTGGCATTCGACCTCTGGGTTCTTGCCCCGCTTGCGAACGCCTCCCTCGATCCCCTCGTCTATGAACTTGCGTTCTCTTTTGTCATCGCCATTCAGGCAGGACTTGGTATTGCGTTTCCCTTTGTTTTTACCTTCTATCTCCTGATGTCGGTGGTGGAAGATACCGGATATATGAGTAGAATCGCATTTCTTGCGGACCGAATCATGCACCGGTTTGGCCTGCATGGCCAGGCAATCATTCCAATGGTCCTGGGCCTTGGGTGTAATGTGCCGGCTATCATGGCTATCAGGCAGATTGGAACGAAACGTGAGCGCCATATTGCTGCATTTCTGATCACCATGGTCCCCTGTTCCGCCCGGACGGTAATCATCGCCGGGATTGTCTCGGTCTTTGTCGGACTTTTCGCAGCACTCTCAATTTATCTCATCATCTTCACCCTGATCTTGCTCTCCGGCCTCTTTCTCTCCAGGATCACCCCCGGAACCCAGATGGGGATGGTACTTGAAGTCCCCCCGCTTCGTGTCCCCTCTCCTGCCATGGTTCTGACACGTACCTGGATTCATATCCGGGAGTTTCTCATCATTGCAATGCCGCTTCTGATCGTCAGCAGTATGGTCCTTGGCCTGCTTGGATTTTACGGGGTGCTTGATGTCATCGAGTCGGCTACTGCACCGGTGGTCAATGGCATTCTTGGTCTTCCTCCGTTTGCATCAACCGCCCTGCTCTTTGGAATCCTCAGAAAAGAGATGGCGTTTGAGACTCTGATTGTCCTTGCCGGAACCGCAACCCTGACCGATGTAATGACCAGAGTACAGCTCTATGTATTTGCTTTGGTCAGCACCCTCTTTATCCCGTGCATCTCAACCATTGCAGTTCTGTATCGTGAGCAGGGACTTATGACCGCGATCCAGATCTCCCTGTATACAGTCTTTCTCGGATGTACCGCTGGTGCGATTGTTCATTGGATCAGTACGATGGTACCGTTCTTTTAACATCCTGGCGGTACAGGTATACTATGGATCCCCTTCCTTTGATCCTTGGCGGGACATATCGTCGTACTCCTTCTGTCATCCCGGTTGTGAATCCCTATTCACAGGTTCCCTTTGCCGAAGTCTGTACTGCCGGTCCCCATGAAGCAGAAGAGGCCATGCAACAGGCAGTAGAGGGAGCACGGCTCATGGCTGCCCTGCCTGCACACGAACGTTCCGCACTGCTCTTTCGTCTTGCCAGACTGATGGAAGAGGAGGCAGATCTCCTGACAGATATCATCGTCCGTGAGGGTGGAAAGGTCAGACGGCTTGCAGCAACTGAAGTTACCAGAGCGATCACAACCATCCGGATATCGGCTGAAGAAGCGGTCAGAATTCATGATCAGATGGTCCCGATGGATGGGTATCAGGCAGGAGTTGGGAGGATAGCCATGATCCTTCGTGTCCCTGTCGGCATTGTCCTGGCTATTACCCCTTTTAACTTTCCCCTCAACCAGATATGCCATAAGGCAGGGCCTGCGTATGCGGCTGGCAACGCGTGTATTATTAAACCTGCGTCTCTAACCCCGCTCACCGGGTTGAAGTTTGGCGAGCTTTTGCTCCGTGCAGGTTTTCCAAAAGAGGCAGTCAATATCATCCCCTGCAAAACGGATGTGGCTGAACAGATGGTTACCGACCGGCGTATCGCCTGTCTAAGCTTTACTGGCAGTCCTGGTATCGGCTGGTATCTTCGGAGCATAACCCCGGCCCGTCATGTCACTCTTGAGCTTGGTGGGAATGCCGGTGTCATTGTTCATGAGGATGCTGACCAGACGCTTGCGGCATCACGGATCATCGAGGGTGCATATGCTCATGCCGGTCAGGTATGCATCTCCGTACAGCGTGTCTTTGTCCAGAGGAGTATTGCAGATTCGTTCATCCATGAACTGGTTTCCCGGTGTAATACCCTGGTAACCGGCGATCCGGAGGAATCAGAAACCGATGTGGGACCGATGATCACCCCGGAGAAGGCGATTTGGGCCCATCTGAAGATTGAAGAGGCAGTCGCACATGGGGCACGGATTCTCTGCGGCGGGAGACTATCCGGTCATCTCCTTGTTCCAACGATCCTTGCTGATACCACTCCTGATATGGCAGTCAGGTGTGAGGAACTCTTTGCCCCGGTTCTCACGGTAACGGTATACGATACCTTTGATGAGGCGGTGACCATGCTCAATGATTCCCGATATGGTCTGCAGGCTGGAATATTTACGAAAGACCTTGGCAGGGCGATCTATGCTGCACAGAAGATACAATGTGGTGCGGTACTGATAAACGACATCCCGATGTTTCGTATAGACAGTATGCCATATGGCGGTGTTAAAGAGTCTGGAATCGGAAGAGAAGGTCCCTACTTTGCCATCCGTGAGATGACCGAGGAACGGCTGATTATTATCAGACCCTGATGGGTATCAGGAAGGAACCAGAGAACATAAATTATAATACTGAGATATTCTGGTATACTATTCACCGGATGGGGGTATCCGGTTGTATCAGTGCAGATGGGTTTAGGTATGAAAATTGAGAAGAAGCTGCTGATGGTCATAACTTTTATTGGAGCGTTTATAGTCCTTCTTCTCGCATTTTATCTTACGACCGGCTTTCAGTCCGGTATTAAGGATATGATTGGTGCGGTTTATTTTTCACTCTGGATTACCGCGGTAATGGGTCTTTGGCTCTATATTATCCAGCCGTATCTGAAAGGGCGGCCTAAGAAGAAGGGCCGGACTGACCTGGCATCTGAACCGGTCAAACCAATGCCGGTTCAGTCACCCAGGTCAAATCTTCCGCTTCGTGACCGCATCCGTGAATATGTGGCTGAGCGGAGAAAAGAGGAAGGACTGCCTGTTCCAGAACCACTCCGGCCGTCCGGATCCACCACGTCAATGGACGCAGGGTCACCATCCCGCTCATCGTCATCAGGGTATGCCCCGGCTGCAGCATCTGCCGGTTCTACATCTTCCGCAGTATCTGTGGCTGGTACAGCAGGAGATGGGGAACTCCCGTTGCCTGATGACTTTGATGAGAATGGATCATCTGATCTCTTCGGTGATGAGTTTACTGAGGATGAAGAAGGGGAGACATCACTGCCAGGAATCGGTGATGATGAGTTTGAGTCATATGATGATACCGGAGGTGATGAACAGCCGGTGACTGAGTCTGGTGATCTGCCAGATTTCGAAGGAGATCTCGAACCCGACATGACAGATTCAGGCTTAGGTGATTCGCTTGATGATGACTTTTCAGACACGGGAGAAGATGCAGCTGAGACCGATGAGAGCGGCGGTCTCTCTGATGAAGGACTATCAGACTTTGATATGCCACTTGATGAGTCCATGATGGATGATGACTTATCTGGCGACGGGGATCTGACCGATATCGAATTTGAAGACTTAGAACCTGATGAGGTCTGACTTTTTTCCCCGTACCGGAAATTTGTTTTTTCCGTACAAACCATCTCTCTTGTCTGATGAATCTCCCGAATAGAAATAATCTGGTTTATATCAGTACAATTTTCTTTATCGTCCTCATCCTGTTTCATATGCCGGCGGGTGCCGTTTCAACCGGCCCCTCCCTCACCATTTCTGGTCTTACAGGAGAAGAGGCGGCATATCAGGGCTATCCATACCAGGGAACAGTTACCGTCAGGAATTCAGGTGACCAGACAAGTGGCATTACCACCCTGTATATCTTTTTCAGATCACCTGATAATCCTGATTTGAATGCGACCATCAGCGCTCTCCCGGTTGATCCGATTCGTCCTGGAACTGATATCACTCTTCCCTACATCGGAACGGTATCCAAAGATCTTCCCTCCGGCCAGTATTATGTCTATGGGTATGTGAAAGGGAGCGGCCGGAATCCTGAAAAGACGGGAACCATAGCAAGAATCACATCCCCGGTTCCGGTTCTCTCAAAACCCCTCCCTGACAGGGAGGCTCTCCATAAGGAGATAATCTCCACGATCCAGACGGTTACTAACCAGAACCGGATTGAGGAAGGCCTGAAACCCCTGATATGGGATGAAAACCTGGCCAATATTGCAGAGAAATACGCAGAGGAGTCAGCCCGTACCGGCCGGCTTTCCCATACCGACAAAAATGGCGACGGACCATCAGAACGGGCAAAACAAACGGGGTATCCGGTTACAAAGGATATTGAGGGCGGAGTCAGGATTGGAATTGCTGAAAATCTCGCGTATATCGGCACCGGTATGGTTGCCGGAGTCGGATATGTAGATCCCACCAACGGCACTGCAATTGGTCAGGCTCTGATGGATGGGTGGATGAAAAGTCCAGGCCATCGGAAAAATATCCTTGATCCCCTTGCAGATAGGTTTGGCGCAGGCTTATTCTGGAATGGTGAGTATTATTATGCTGTTTCGGAATTCTGGTGATCAGAATACTCCTGTTTCTGAACAGATAAAATAAGAAATTATTTAGGATTGCTGGAAAGACGCTAATATACCAGATATCATGGAAGGTACAACCAGTCCGGATTTATCGCACCCTTTGGAATTCCTGTTGACCCCGGGGATCTGCTGGTTTGTCCGGGCTTATGAGGATCGTCTGGAGTTTTGTCTTCCGTCTGATGAGATCACTTCCTTTTCTCCGTCTTTACCAATTTCTGAATGCATGGATATTGAGACGGTTTTTCCGCCAGATATTGCCTTTCTCCTTCATGAAATCTTCCGTGATGCTTTTGATATGACTCCGGGTGATACAAAAAAGATACTGCTTTCAATTCCTGGTTCAGACAGAATATGGCCTGGTGTCATATCCCGTCTGACGTCCGGCCGTTTCTCTCTAATCTGGACGAAAAATGGCAATGGTGTTTCTGAGCCTGATTCCTGCGACTTATCAGAATATATCAGAAATGAACGGGCGGTCAGAAAGGCAAACGAGAAACTGAATTATTTCAATGCTATCGTCCGTCATGATATCTTAAACCTTATGATGGGGATAACCGGATATATTGACATCATTGATGAGATTGTGGATGACGATGAGGTCCATCTTCTTGTCAGGAAGAGTCGTGATCTGAGCAGTCGGATCCGCCGGATTGCTGAACTTACCCGCACGTATCAGGATCTGGGTATCCGTCCTCCAGCATTTATCGAAGCTGGCCCGTCTGTCCGGCGTATCCTCGACCGCCATGAATTTACCGGAAAAATAAGAGCCGATGTTCAACTCAACGGGCTGTGCATTTATGTTGACCGGATGTTTGATGTGGTCATCTATGAACTGGTTAACAACAGTCTTCAGTACGGGGGTGAAGGTGTCAGGATCAGGTTCTCATGTGACATGATACCAGAGGGTCTTGCACTCATTATTGAGGATTCAGGTCCTGGTGTCCATCCGGATCAAAAAGAGCGGATATTCTCCCGCACCTATGCAGACCGAAAAGGGTATGGCCTCTATCTGGCCTCGGAGATCCTGGATATCACCGGAATTACTATCCGCGAGACGGGGGTATATGGGGAAGGGGCCAGGTTTGAGTTGATCTTTCCTCCAGATACCTACCGGTTTGGTACCTGATGATCTGGTATATGGCGGATGAGCCCTGTCACAAAGAGCAGCTCTGAAAACTGATCAATGGTATGATCAGGTGTACATTCAGGATTAGAGTGCATAAAATAATCTCCATACCGGGCATATATGGTTAAAAAGCCAAGTTGTTGCCCGGGTATCACTTCTCTTCGTATTGAATCACCGACCAGCCAGATGGTACCGGAAGCGTTCAGTTCCTTAAGGGCCATTTGAAACGGGGTATGGTCCGGTTTTCGTTTCCCTGATCGATCAGGAGTGATAAGGACTGGAAAAAATCCGTCAATATCACATTTCTTCAATCGCTGCCTTGCCTGCTTACTTGCTGCATCAGTAACAACAGCCATTTTAATGCCCATTGATGCAAGGGATTTGAGAGTGTGATGAACACCGGGGTACGGACGGATATGTGCTATCTTTTCCTCCTCAAACAGACGAATTGCATGCTCAGCAGCAACGGGGCTAAATACCCCCTTTGCCTTCATATAGTCGGTGATATGCTGCGGGGATTCAAATGAATGAACCGGCCTGAGAAAGTACTGAAAGAGTTCTTCCATATTTCCTGTCCCCAGAAAATCAGTGACCGCCCGGCATGCTGCAAATTTTGCATCAATAAACGTGCAGAGGGTATTATCAAGATCAAAGAGGATAGCATCAGGAGAGCGACCGGATGGATTGTCCATGACGTGTATGTCATTGTCGCGGGTACCATAGTATGTTTGTGAATGGTGTAGAAGGGAGGCCTTTTCAGGCAATGTATCGGTAAAACCATATTCATGTATCGCTCATATTTTCATTCGTTTGTCTACGGAGGTGTACAGGACGTTGTTGTCCTGGATAATATGAGAAAGGATCTGACAATATCTCTTGATGAAGAATATATTAATGAACTGCTGGAGATTGCAGAACATCAGAATACGACCCTTTCAGCACTTGTCCGGGATATTATCTCGTCATATATTCAGTCCATCTCCAAAGGGGTCACACCTGATTTTCAGGATCTGACTCATTCCTCCGGTCCATCATCGGGACTGACTTCACCATCAGCAGATCTATCCAGAATGGTTGCACGGCATGAGGAACTGATTGCGGATCTTGAACGTCGGCTTTGCCTGCTTGAGGGAAGAGCCATACGTCCTCCCATTCAGCAGCCAAAGACGCTCTTTCCTGATCTGATCGATCTCACAAGTCCGGCCGCGGGTTCATCATTACCAGCGGTGATCGATTCTGATATGCCCCTGCCTGGAAATCTTGCAGAAGAAGCCCTGGTTAAGGTGCAGAAACAACCGGTCGCCCCGGTAATGGATGCGATGGAGATGGGTTCCATGAAGATCAGGACTGATAAGGAGTACAGCCAGACAGAAGCAGCAGTCGCTCTTGGTATTTCAGTTTCAACAATGCGGAAGTATATCAAGGAAAAGAAGATTACTGCACGGAAGGTTGGCAGATCCTGGCTTATTCATGGGCGGGATATTCTCACTTACAAAGCTTCAGCACAGAGGTAAACCAGAGAGTTTTTGTGCTGCGCCACTAACATAGTGTATACCGGGCATTCTCCGGTGTGACTGGTGGGGTTTTGCACCGGTGTATGCCCTGGGATGCTGCATGCAGGGGGAGCATGCGAATACTTTATCATATTCTGTTTCCTGTACTGTTTTTCATCCTGGTACTGCCGGTTCTCATTATGTCGCCTCAGCTGTCAGGGGATCCTGATGAGATTATTCCAACGAAAAATCTGATGCTTCTTTCTGAGTATCCGAGCGATATTCCGGTTGTCAGGGAAGAGACCGGTCCGGTTCTGACGTTTTCAGCCGAGGTAGCGGAGCGTCCTGCTCCGTCCATGAATGTGACCGCTCCGGTTCCGGCCGGGTTTCTAGCGCCGAACGGGAAGATGGCTCCACTTAGGGCTCCGGAGCCAGAGAAGCCGATGGGAAAAGGCTGGGTTCAGGTAAGTCTGTCCACCCTGGTTGACAGTCCGACCGAGATGATAGAGGATCGTCAGCGGTACATGGCATCCGGGCTATTTAATGTGCATGTGTACCATAATTTTGCCGGATAGAAATAGATAATCCTTATATGTTCTGAAGTATACCTTGTAAGGCGCACGGGCCTATGGTCTAGTTGGTTATGACACCGCCTTTACACGGCGGAGGTCGCCGGTTCGAATCCGGCTGGGCCCATAAGGGGGGATAATATTTTTTCCCACTTTTTATCCTGAATTTTGGTATGAATCTAAATTTCTATCAGATTTTGAAATTTATTGAACGGATTCACAAAATTGTCAGAGTTATTAATGACTTTAACAAAAAACCTAAATCTGTAAATACATCAAAATTATATTTCTGATATTAATTCATGAGTAATGTGGAGGTATTCTTATCCCACATTCGGCAGATCTAAAATCAAGTGTAGAATTTTTCGTACTCTGACCCGAGTAGTTTGAGAATTTTAAGTAGTTCCTCATTCAACCGTTGAACTGATGAATGCACACCATCATGAAAGCAAACGATTCCCGATTTAATCTCTCTCAATTTGAAAAAGTTCCACTTCAGGGTTGGTTTCGAAGTTGGTTTCTTTTTTGATTCAACACCGTCTGTTTCTCTTCTTCCAGTCTCTTTCGCATCAGCCATTCGGTATATGAATAAATCATGAGGCAGAGAACCATCACCATGCATAAAGCCTCAATCCTTTTTTCGCTCTTAAGATAGACTTCAGCAACTCTAAACGATTTGTCCTTGAGAAACTGGAATCCTTTTTCTACTAACATCTGTCCCTGCAGTGGTTGAGAACAGTTTCAGGGTCCAGCGTCAGGACGTTCGTTGCAAGAATAAATCTACCGAGGTACTCCTTTTCTTTTTCAACAACATCATGATCAAGTTCAACTGAAAGCCTCAATCAGGTATTGGGTGATCATTTCTTCTCCTTCCTTTGGTCTTCCCCGCGTACCGTTTGCCCTCTTATTGACCACTTGTATCTGTGAGTCAACCAGGCTGACCAATGGAGTTTCCGTAACATAGCGTGATAGGGCGTTTTGAGCATCCGTTTCACATGCATACGGGACCGAAGATATTGATTTTAAATCTTTCATGACTGTTTTGAATCGCTTCTGAAGGTTTTTCTCAAACGTCTTCAATTCACGAGTTTTCATTTCTTCAGAAGAGACAACTACCCATTTTTGAGAGATTCAACCATAATCTGAGTCAACAGAACAGCAAGAATACTGTGAATCAGAAGGAGGTGTAAAAGGTATATCTGATCTGATAAGGTCAGTCATTTCCTTTATCGTTGCAGGAACATTGGAAATCCATTTTGTATGATATCCCAATTTCTGGACGTTTTTTGCGTATACAGGGCACTGTCACCCATGAAAAGTACATCCGGATCAAAAGTAAAAGATTCTCTTACTGAGAGAATGGTATTCAAAAGAGTCACTTTATCTGATTCGTTTCCATCATGAGCACGAGCAAATATCGGGATCCCATGTTGGTTTACAACCATGCTGAGCACAAACCTCTTGAGATCCCAGCG
>Ga0116165_1001681_pt1 | contig 16725 bp, 14 predicted proteins | sample AD_JPNMR1_MetaG_FD_89885 | JGI IMG/M metagenome (GOLD analysis project Ga0116165, IMG submission 89885) | Active sludge microbial communities of municipal wastewater-treating anaerobic digesters from Japan - AD_JPNMR1_MetaG | ecosystem: Engineered > Bioreactor > Anaerobic > Digestate | place...
GGTCCAATTGTTAAAGGACCTGGAGAAGGTTCACTCACATCAACTGGCGGAACATTAACTGCAACAGGCCCAGGATATGTCATCGTCTCAACATACTGGGTGCACCCCAACGGCAATGGTGGAGAAGAGGAAATGAGTGCAACTGGGACGGCAAAGGTTGTGTTTGTGAGTTTGGAGCCTGTCTCTGCAGGTAACAACCCAGATATAAGCCCTAACATATGCACAAACGCACAATCCGATTACGCCACTGCCAAATGGAAGGCCACGGTTCTGCCTGAAGGAACAAAGGCAAAAATAACAACTAAAAGTTCTACCATATTATGGAATGAGCCTATTGATCCAGTTGGAAGTATGACATTTAATGTTTATGGCATCAAAAAAGGCGAATATGTTTTGAATATCTCCCATTGCGATTTAGCATCTTGTCAAGCTGAAGGCAAGGGAGTTGTTTTCGAGTTAAAACCCTCCTTTAAAAGACTTTCCGTTGGACCATCGGTTTTTGATTTAAACAGATGGCAGGAGGTTGCAAAATTATCAGAGGATAGATTCCTCATTATTTCAGCTATCGAATCTGGAATTGGAGATACTAACTTGAGTGTGACACTAAATGCTGCATCGACACTGAGTTTTTCAATGGAATCAGAACCAAAAATTGAATTGCCTTCTGGAGTATTTGTGAAGGCACCAACCCATTTTCAGGTAATAACCGGTGTAATACTCCATACATTCTCTATACCTTTCTGGTCGTTAGATACGGCAACTATTTCATTTTTATCCGGTATAGACTTATCAGGTCTTGAATCTGGTGATATTCCCGGGGCTGGGGGATCTGCAATCGCCAGTGGAGCTGGTGGTTCATATGACTCCGATGTAGGAACGTCCGTATATCAACCGGATGCCATATACGAATTAAATAAAAGGGTGAACACAAAATACACCCAGAATATATATGGCACAAAAACGGCTCCCATCCATGCCTTTGCACGTTTTGCCGCGTTTGACGGTTTTTGTTATACAAAAAGGGGGTTTTGAGTGGGAAATAGGAATAAAAAGCGGAAAAGAATATCGTTATTATATAGTTTCGGAATAATTCCAAAATATCAATAAGGTAAAAACATGCTAAAACATTACAAACTTATTTTTTTGGCCTTTTGTATTTTCTTTATGTCCTGTCCAATGAGCTATTTAACTGTTTGTGGAGAGGATAATACAAACAATCTCCAAGATAAGAATAATAAAATGATATCTCTTTTTCCTTCAGGTTCCGTTTCAAAATTTATCATGTTTTACTCTTTATCAATAGTAGTAAGTAAATTCTTTCCATTACCATTTTCTGCTTTAAAAATAAAAGCAGAGTTTAAAGTAAGTCATCAAAAAGATGCTATTATGTTACAAGGGCATATCATAGAAATTAAAGGAAATGAGAATGATGAAAGTGTAAAACAGTTAAAGGGTAAAGAATTTTCATGTAAATTATTTTCAAAAGATAATAATGAAATGGATTCTTCAATGCCATTTGGTGATTTATCTTCAATTTTTCCTCAATTTGTACCAATTGATTCTATGAATTGGGAAGATAATGAAACTATTTCTGGATGCCCCTATATTCTAAAAAACTCCTCTATCAGGAAAAAGAACGGTATGATTTCATTCAATTCCGAAGGAATTCGCAACTATAATAACAATATGGAACGGATCACGATTGGTAAAATGACTGTAAAGAGGAATATCGAATATGATATTGTAAAGAGAATACCGATTTCCACCGTTTTTCATTTTTGCACAGAGCGACATAATGGAAAAATACTTACCGAAATTAAGATTAATCTGATCGAAGAATAGGAATTAAGTACTCATGAAAAAAGAAATTATACTTTTTATTTTTGTTTCAATCTTTGCTTTCTCTTCTTTCTCTAATGAAATCCAGAATGAAAATATCACTACTTTTCTCATATTGCCTGCATCATTAACTTCGCCAGAAGACAATATATCTCTGGATTATGGATGGAAAAATGAGAAAATCGAGTTTCTCAATGAAATCCTCCATTTTTTGTATTCTGATCCACAAATTGGAAAAGGAATATTAAATCCGCTCTTTGATGCTGATAAAATAAAAGAATTTACTGGATATTTAGTGGAGTTCAATTGGGATTACTGGAGGAAGAATGTTTATTATGATATAGCAACTCAGTATTTTGATAGGAAACGAACCGGTGTAGATTTTGTCGTTGAAATAGTTGAACCATATGATAAAAAAAACCAAGATTGGAGAATATCAATTTATGCTTATAAAAGCATAATAGGAATTAAAAAAACTGAGGTTAAAGAAAAACTTATAAGTTTATTAAAATCTATTTCAAATCAGACAGATGATGAATATAAAAGAATAATGTATTCTCGTCTTTCTAGTTTTACCCCCGAATCAATATCAGAACGAGAAAATATATTAAAATATAAAGGAAAAAATATTGATGATATTCCTCCTGATGAGGCCTTCAAAATAAAACCAAGAGACCTTTCCTTTGGAGGTGTTAAAGTGATATATCCTACCATCGAATTTGTTACAGATAACGACTTACTAAAGCCTCTTGTAGAAAAATTGTCAGATTCTCTTTCCAACTCAGAATTACATGTTTTGTTACCTGATCGAAGTAACAAAAGTAAACGGCACTTCACATGTTATCTCAGTGAATCCCATCAAGAAAAGGAGGCAAATGGCACTAAATGGTGTATTGCGCGCATTGATCTTAAGATTCCAATTGAATCTGGAGAAATATTTTCCGATTATCATGTTGTTATTATGCCTGTTCAAAACAAAGATTTTACGAAAATAAAAGATCTTGCGATAGAAAAAGCATCTAATGAGATTGTTACTAGATTTAAACCCCGTTTCTTTGTATTTATTGACAGTTTGCGCTACGATCAAATGAGAAGAGATTTTGAGAAAAAGACAAAGAAAAAACAAATAGTTCCCTCATCAAATAAATAGCTTCATGAATTTGATCATTGGATTGTTTTATTTTTTTCTTTTTTGTTTTGAATCGGAATCTTCAGAATTTTCCCTTCGCCAGCTTGAATTGAAGGATGGGAAGGTTCTTGAGCTCAGGATCTTTATTAAGGTCGCGGATAAGTTTCTTCAGGTTGAAACCATGGATGGAAAGAAGATGCAATTTCGACCTGAAGACCTCTCCGAAAGGGAGCGCCAGCGCCGATTTGGTGTGAGTAACCCCACTGTGAAAGTGCCATCTATTGCAGTGATTCGTCCATCCACATTCACAATAAAACAGCTCACACTAATCCCTACGTAAAGCTATACGGCGCAGTTGACTCAAGAAGTCAGATGAGCGCCCATTCTTGCGCGAGCTTTCAGAAAATTCTACAGCAAAATGCGACCTCCTCAACCAACATATCAAAGTGAAACCAGAAGTTACTCCTCCTTTCAACTTAAATACCAAATGCTTTTTCTTAGGATAATAATTTTTGAAAGATAGATTTTTTAAAGAAGAGGGAGATTATACTATCCCAGCTTTTTTTTCAAGTACTTCAAGTTCTACTGGTTGATATCCATATGGTTCCATTGTAAATGAAGCTCTACCACCGCTGAGTTTTGGTAGGGATTTGCTAAAGCCAAACATTTCAGAAAGTGGGACTTCGCAAACGAGTTTTTTTAATTCTCCTCCTATGCTTTCAATTCCATTGATGAGGGCACGCCTTGCTTGCAGAGAGCCATTTATATCTCCTATATATTGTTCGGGGGAGATTATTTCTACTTTTACAATTGGTTCGAGAACTTTTGTTCCTGTTTTTATTGCTTTATTTACCGCATCCATAACTGCTGCAGATACAGCAGATTCATTTGTACTTTCATTTCCTGTTAGTTCTATGATAATTGCGCGAAGATATAGCAAGGGATAACCAAGATTTCCTCCCGTTTTCAAAGAATTTATAAGGGTTTGTTCTGCTGCTTTTATCCATGATAGATTAATGGATTCTTTATTTTTTATTTGTATTATAGCTTCAAGGCCATTCTCGAGTCTCATTATCGGTTCAAATTTTATTTTAACGGTAGCATAATATCGATTTTCCCCTATCATTCTATCAAAGATACCTTCTGTTTCAACAATAGACGAAAGTGTTTCTCTATATGCCACCTGCGGTTCACCGCATCTGAATTCTACATGAAATTCTTTTCTTAGTTTATTAGTACTGATTTCAAGATGAAGTTCTCCCATTCCTGATAAAATCATCTGTCCCGTTGCTTCATTTTTCTTATAAAATAGAGTAGGGTCTTCCCGGCAAATAGTATTTAAAGCAAATTCAAGCTTATCTTTATCTTTGCTATTTTTAGGTTCAAGGGCCATTGATATTACTGGCTCTGGAAAAATGATTTTTTCAAGAAGAACTGCTTTATGTTGGGAACACAAAGTGTCTCCTGTAAAGGTGTTTGATGGACCTATCAAGCCAATTATGTCGCCGGGACCACATTCATTAATTGCTTCGATATTTTTTGAGAAGAGTCTGAGAAGTCTTTTTGCTTTTACTTTTTCCCCTGTACGCGGGTTAAGTAATACGTCTCCCAATTTTAAGTTACCGCTGTATGTCCTTAGATAAAGTAGGTCTCCACTGTTTGATGCAATTATCTTAAAAACTAACCCCCTGAACTCATTATCCTTATATGAACATTCGATTAGTTTGTTTTCTTTTAAGGTATATGCTTGAAAAACAGGCCTATCTTCAGGGCTTGGGAGGTAGCGTACTATAGCATCGAGAAGAGGTTGAATGCCGATATTTTTTTTTGCGGATCCGCATAGTACAGGAACGATTTTACCTTCGATTACAAGTTTGCGAATTTCGCAAAAAAGCAGTTTTTCATTAACGTCCCCGGTACTTAAAAATTCTTCTGCAATTTTATCTGAGAAATCAGATAAGGCTGATAACATATCATCAAAGGCTTTTTTAAAGTTAGCCTCTTCGATTGAAAGATCTGTTTCTAGTAATTTAGAACCATCCTCCTCTAAAAATTTAATATTTTTTTTACGTATTAAATCGATAATTCCATTAAAATTATTTTCCTCTCCATCTGGAATTTGAATAGGTATCATTACTTTATTCGGGAATTTTTTCTTCATCTGTTCAAGTGTCCTTTTAAAAGATGCCCCAAATCGATCAAGTTTATTTATAAAGGCGATTCTTGGAAGGTTATATTTATCTGATTGCCTCCAGACTTTTTCGCTTTGCGCCTCTACTCCTTCGACAGCGCTGAAAATAACTATTGCTCCATCAATTACGCGTAAGGACCTTTCAACTTCAGCGGTAAAATCAATATGTCCAGGCGTATCTATGAGGTGAATTAGGGCTTCTTGAGAATTTAACTTCCAGTTAAAGGATGCGCAGGCTGATACGATTGTAATTCCTCTTTGTCGTTCTTCATCCAGATAATCCATTATGGTATTACCTGCGTCAACTTCTCCTAATTTATGTGTTTTTCCTGAGTAGTATAGGAACCTTTCGGAGGTACTTGTTTTTCCAGCATCTATATGAGCAATAATACCTATATTACGAATATTCTCTATCATGTTTTTAACGTCCTTCTGATTTTATCCAGGAATATTTTAGTCTCTTTTAAGAAAAGTTCCAGTAATAAAAACTTGCGAACTTATAAAAAATGGTGTATAATAACAATTCTATGGATAAAAAATTATTTGTGAGGCGTTATGGATTTGTCACTCAATTATGATTCCTTTAAAAAAGCATGGAACTTGCTTTCATACTTTAAATTTCCTGAAGATTCGGAAAAAAAAGGTGAATTATCAGAAGAGATTCCCGAAGATGTAATTGCTTACTTTCCACTTGTTGGAGCTTTTATTGGTTTTCTTGCCTATTGTGGAGCATGGCTACTTGAAAGAATTATGGGAGTAAAACCATTTGCCGCAATACTCTCTGCTGTTCTTATAGCACTTGCTCTTGAAATTTTAACTCTTGGAAAAGATTTAGCCGTATTAATGAATTTTTTGAAAGCGCTTGCGAAGAAAGCTGATAATGATGAAATGTTGATGATGATAGAGGAAAAGGAGGGAAGTGCAGCTTGTGGTATATCAGATCTAGTTTTGCTTTTCTCTTTATTCCTCGTTAAAATAATTTGCATTGGAATTTTGATATATACTGGAAATTCTTTGTGGCTTGTAGTAATGATGTCTCTGGCTTATTTGATTCAGGGATTAGTTGCAGGTGCACCGGCTTCCATTGTTGAATCCTCCATTTTGCCAGCCAACTCAGATGTAATGAGAAATGCATGGATAATAACGTTTATAGTTTGTCTTGTGGCAGGAATTGCCTTTATTCCTGCTGTAATTCTTGCATTTATTATAAGTTGGTTATTTTACGATAGGTTTATGAAATATTGGGCGAAAAAATTCAGAATAATTACCGGGAAAACAGTTGGTCTGGTTGGAATTCTCCTGGAGTATATACTTTTAGTCCTTGGCACAATTCTTCTGGCAAAATAAATGAATCCTGCTTTCTTACAAAATCTCTCCACAAGACTGGCTGAGAACTTCAAAGTGCCTTCCAATGAATTTTTTATTTTTCCAGAAATACCTCCGCATAATATCGACGCTGATATCACTATAAATTGTTTTCGTCTTGTTAGTTTTTTGAAGGTAAAACCTGAGCTTATTGCTGAGAATGTGGAAGAAATATTGAAGACAATGCCTCAGGTAGGAGGAGTTCAGAGAATAAAAGCGTTTGTTAATGTAAATTTAAAACCCGAAGTTCTTCATCAGGAATGTGTAGAATCTGCTCGCAATACAATTGTAAATTCAATTTTAGCCCCTGATAAGCATATGCGAATTTTGATAGAGTTTTCTTCTCCAAATACTAATAAGCCTCTTCATCTCGGTCATCTTCGTAATAATGCAATAGGAAATTCAGTTGCTGAATTGTTAAAAAAAGCAGGCCACACGGTAATAAAAGTAAATTTGATAAATGACAGAGGAATTCATATTTGTAAATCAATGCTGGCATATAAACTCTTTGGCAATAACATAACACCGAAAGAGGCAGGAAAAAAAGGAGATCATCTTGTTGGTGATTTTTATGTTAAATTTGATCAGGAACTAAAGAAACAGATTGAGGAATTAAAAAAGACAAATCCGGAACTACGAGAACTTGGAGAAGAAGAACTTTTTCTGAAAACTCCAATTGGTAGTGAAGCTCAGGAGATGCTCAAAAAATGGGAGGAGGGAGATTGCGAAGTTCGCAACTTATGGAAAAAAATGAATTCCTGGGTAATGGAAGGATTTAAAGAGACTTACCAGCGGATGGGAGTTTTTTTCGATAAGTATTACTTTGAAAGCAATACATATTTGTATGGGAAAAAAATTGTAGAAGAAGGACTGCAAAAAGGTATTTTTTCAAAAAGACAGGATGCTGCGATTTTCGCAAATCTCGAAAAATATTCACTTGGAGAAAAAGTTCTCTTACGTCCAGATGGCACAAGTGTATATATTACCCAGGATATAGGCACAACCTTAATAAAACAGGAAGAATTTTCTCCAGACCAGCAAATATGGGTTGTTGGAGATGAACAAATCAGGCATTTTCAGACTTTATTTGCAATAATGAAAGAACTTGGTTATTCGTGGGCGGAACGTCTCACTCATCTTTCATATGGTATGGTAAATTTGCCTTCAGGAAAAATGAAAAGCCGTGAAGGAACAGTAGTCGATGCTGATGACCTCTTTGAAGAATTATTCAACCTTGCAAAAAACGCGACTCTCAAACGTATAGATTCAGAAATCCCCGAAGATATAAATGAAAGAGCCGAATTAATAGCAATGGGAGCTCTTAAGTTTATGTTACTTAAATTTAATCCAAAAACCACAATTACGTTTGACCCTCAGGCTTCGGTGAAATTTGAAGGAGATACCGGACCATATGTTCAGTATGCTTGCGCAAGGATAAATTCTATCTTAAAAAAATGTTCTGAAAGTGGATTTGAATATAATCCGGAATCTACTAATTTTGCGTTAATGTCATCGAAGGAAGAACGAGAACTTTCAGTGTTTTGTTCTCTCTACTTTTCCAGTCTTTATTTTGCGATAGAGAAACTTGATCCTTCAATACTTTCATCTTACTTGCTTGATCTGGCAAAAAAATTCAGTAGGTTTTATAGAGAACACTCTATACTTAATGCGGAAAATGACTCACTCAGAAACGCAAGAATTTCCCTTGCGCTTACTGTTAGGGATATTCTCAAAGAAGGACTTGCAATATTGGGTATTCAAGTGCCCGAAGCAATGTAAAAAAAATGTCAGAAAAAAAAATAAATTTAACCCAAAACTTCTTTAGGATAGCTGTTACTGTAAAACCTAAATCATCGAGGCAAAAGATAACCGCAGATGATGAGGGGAAAATAAAGATTTTTCTTAATTCACCACCCGAAAGTGGTAAGGCAAATGAAGAACTACTCTCTTTTTTAAGTAAGAAGTTGCGAATTTCGCAATCGTCAATAAATATTGTAAATGGCTTGAAATCGAGGATAAAAGTGCTTGAATTAACCGGCATATCTGAAGCTGACTTTAAAAAGATTATCAATTGTAAGTCCTGAATTTTTACTTGAAAGGGAGGTGAAAAAATGTTTCAAAAACGAGGTTTTATAGATCACAATCTGATTAAGATTAAAGATAAACTGGCAGAAGCAGGTGGTAATAAAAAAGTGGACATACCTTCTGAAAAATTAGAAGAAAACGAAAGTAAGTCGAAACATTTTCCTATTAAAGAATTACAAGAAGAAGATGTATCTACATCATCAGCACTCCCTTCGGAAAAACTTAAAAATCCTTCATTAAAAGATGAGATGAAAATCGCTTTAATGAGGAGAAAAGAAGAATTCAGATTGCTAAAGAGAGATATTTGTGAAAAAATGACAGAAAAATTGTCTGAATTTCCGGAGGATATAAAAATAACAGAAAGAAGAACAGAAGAATTAAAAAATGCTATTGAAAGATTTGCGTCCATAATAGACGAATTAAAAGCAATAGATGAAAATAACTGGGATGAAAATACCCCTCATTCGGAAATAGGAAGAGCCTGCAGAAAAGCAGAAAATGCAAGATTAGAATATATCAGAATTTGCGGAAGGCTTTCCACGTTACAAAGAGAAAGTTTTGCTGCGGAAAATGAGCAAAATTCAACATCTTCATCACTTTTAATTCATGAACTTTCATCAATCTCTTTAAAACAGGGCTTGAAGATAGGATTATTTATTACCTTGCCTGTGATTATAACAATTATAATTTCCGCGTTAATTATCTCAATTGCCTATATTATTGCATTAAAATTATGAAAAAAAGAGTTTTTACAGGCACTGATTACAGCAAACACGCTGAAAGAAGAAAAAAGATGGCCCACTATCTAAAATCTGCCGAAGGAGGGTTTAAACAGATATCAGGATATATTTTGCCTGACAGACGAACGAAGAAATACAGGCTTATCCTTATAATTTCAGCTTTAATTTTAACAATTATTGGACTATATAATGCGCTTTTTTGAAATTTTCGCCATCGCTATAGTCCTAATTTCAATCTCTTTTTTCTCCTATTGTGAAAATCGCAAAAAGTATTTTTTACTTTTTATTATTTCATTATTCACGGTATCAGCAGGAGAATTTATAAATATGAAAAATTCAACTACAATATACAATAATTCTTTTTTTATGTTTCCTGGAACGAAATTGCCACTTTTTATAATCCCTTTAGGCGCAATTATTTCGGTCTGGACATTTTTTTTTACTGAAAGGATTGCTAAATTTTTTAAAAAGAATTATTTTCAGTTTTTTTTCCTTTTTTTAGTGAGTGTTTTTTTTCCTTTTTTATCCGAATTAATTGGTGTAAAAATGGGTATTTGGAAATGGAATGTAAGATTTGAATTATCTTTCTTTTTTCTTCTTGGAATATGGAAATTTTACTTCATATTTATATTTTCTCCTGTTCTACTATTTTCATTATTTTCCATAAGGAAAAATTGAAAATGACTTTTGCTGATGTATATTAATTTATACATCATTTTTGTCCATTGATTTGCGCCCGTAGCTCAACTGGATAGAGCGTCTGGCTACGGACCAGAAGGTTTGGGGTTCAAATCCCTACGGGCGTGCCATCATTTTATTTTAACGGTAGAGGATTATTTTTTTAAGATTTCTTTTACTTTTGGCAGGAGTTTTTCTGCGTATTTTTCATATCCTTTAGCTGTCAAATGGACGTAATCATTTCTTATTAATTTTGTGGATATTGAGCCATCAGCTTCAAGAAACTCATTCCCAAAATCGATATAAAAAATATCTTTATTATTTGCGAGTTTTGCATATTGTGCATTTATATTTTTTATCATTTGACGTCTGATATCTTCGGGTTTTTCTCCTACGGGGAATATTCCGATAAGCAGAATTTTTGTTTGTGGAGACATTTTTATTATGGTATCAATCAAATTTTTAGTTCCCATAGCGATATCTGTAGCATCGGAGTTAAACAAGTTATTCACGCCAATCAAAATTGCTACGAGTTTAGGTTGAAAATCATTTCCAATGCCTGAATGCAATACTCTCCAAAGGAGGTGTTCAACTCTATCTCCTCCATTTCCAAAAGAACATGATTTGAGGTCTGCAAAATTTTTTAGCCATGCATCTTTTCCTTCAGCTTCCCACGCCGCAGTTATAGAATCTCCCATTATTATGAAATCCGGCTTTTCCTTTTTCATTATTTCAACCATTCTATTATGTCGAGGCAACCACCAATTATCAGGTCTTGGAATGGGAATCATTGTTTCTGGAGTATATTCTGACAGAGAAATTTCTTCTAGTTTTATTGAGGAAATGTCGAGAGTATTAGGGCCCGGCGCATAGATGATGAAACCGACATTTTTTACATCTGTCGGTCCACCTGCAAGTGTTGCGCTGTAATCCTTCCATTGCTCTGTAGTCTGGATATCCGCTGATGCAAAAGATCGAGGAGTACCCATTGCCTGAATTAGAAACTTTACTGGTGCTTTTGAAAGGCTTTTGGCTCTTATAGATACTTTGAAAGCTTTTCTTTCATCGAAGGCTTCCATTTTATGGAAGAACTGGATTTTACCTTTACCAGGACATAGAACTCTCATGAAGCCGACAGAGCTTTCAATCTCGAAGGAATATACACAATTTGCTTTAGCCCACGAAGATTCATCGTGCCAGCCATCCGGGATTGAACCGCTCACGAACTCTTTGTTTACGATTTGCTTAAAAATCTTTGAATCTCCAAAATCATATTCAAAAATTATCTTTCCAGCAAATAGATTTTGAGAAATAATGATAGAAATAAGAAACAGCAGCCTTACCCTTAATGAAATCATAGGACCTCCTATATTTTAATAATTAAATTTAGGGTCAAAATATTTTCCCGGTGTAGGAACATCAGGCAAATATTGAAATTTATTAAAAGCATCTTTTTCTAATGAAATATGTCCATCGCAAAATGTTATATTTGCAGATTTTTTATGCCGACTCATTATAATATAAGGGAAACCCAGTGAATTCTTTGATCTTGAAAGAGTTGAAACACCTGTTAGTGGTATATCAGGGAGTCCTGGACTGAATAAATATGAGGATTCTGCTTTGGCAGAGTCGGCCAAGAAAATTGTTAGAGCAGGATTCGTACATGGTTCTCTTTTTGTAGCTCCATAAGGAGGAGTTGGATTACCCCTTAATCCTGAATCTCCTCCGAAAAAAAGGTTCATTCCATAATGTATATTCCACCACGTGTCAGCTAATGTTGGAGCTTGCCATGTTCCAGTGCGGAAATAGTTTTTTGCAGAAGGACATATAAAAATATCGGTTTGTTTTAGGGATAGGTAGCCTTCACGATAAAGGAGAGATGGCCAGAAATAACCACTTTTTGCGGAAGGAGGCCAATTATCATTGTCGCTTTCATATAAAGAACACAATAGATCAGATTGGTGTAATTGATTGGCACAATAATGGATTTTTGCAACCTCTTTTGCTGAATTTAGAGATGGCAGGAGTATTGATGCGAGAATTGCGATAATTGCCACTACCACTAATAATTCAATCAGAGTGAAGAGGCGATGATAATTATATTCTAAATATTGTTTTATAAGTTTTTTATTTATAATCTTCATATTACCTTACTTTTTTAATAAATCCATTGGATCTTTTGTAGGTGAAGGAGTTGTATTGGCATTATAGAAGAGACGAGGAATTCCAGGATTGCCGATTTTGTCATACGCACACGCGACGAATGGTTTTTGGATGTCAAGATATTTGGAAATTTCTGTATTCTGAATGCTCCATGAAACAGGAACTGAAATTTCTTGCATATCAGGGTCCCAAATAATAATTTCTCGTAGTTCGCAAGATTGACCATTAGCAGAAGATGCTGTCATATCACCTTCCCAACCGGTAAATTTCGTTCCTCTCATAGGTATCCAGTAGATTTTTTCAGAATTTTTAGTTGTAATAAATGCATTCTTTTCAGTTTCAATACGACGTCTTTCCCAACGTGAATCGACGCGATAATTTTCCATTTCAGAAAGGTATGTGATTTTTATACTGGCTTCTGAAGATGTTCGAATGCCAATCCACAGGTTCTTTGCTTTTTCACATATTACTCCGGTGACATAAAATCTGAATTCCATTTTTTCCTTTAATGTTCCTTTCTGATCAAGTTGTGAAATATTACTTATTTTTATTGGTCCCGTTACAGGAGATGAAGGTGTCCACCTCAATAATTTTGACTGTATTAATCTCATTTCTATAGGTTCTCCTGATCCCTCACACCATCTCCATTCAAGATTTTTTCCATTGATTTTAGATGATTGAAATATGGGACCGCAATCGCCAATGATGGTGTTTCCAAAAAGTTTATGACGAATTAAGGGATCAATTTGTTCGCGTTTGGGAAGTGGTGCAGGGGTAAACGATTTTCCTATAGATGCAGCGGTTATACGACAGTACTTAAAGGGATCGCCATTAAAGCCATCATAGTCCCATGCTGGTTCAATGAAGCCTCCTTCTTCGAAATCATTCCATTGAGTTACAATTACGAGATCAGGATTTAGTTCTTTGGCCATTTTCAAGCCTTTGACATAGAACATTCCATCTTCAGCATCTATTTGGCCTCTGCCTGGTTGTCCCCTATCATTGTTATTATTAAATTTTGCATATACCAGGATGCCAAATTTTTTTCCAAATTTTTTTGTCATTGTTTTTGTTCTTAATAAATCCTTCCTCAGGTCGTCCCACGGATGAGGTCCTACTCCATAGGGAGTGGTATGAAGAAACCAGCTATTATTGGGACCCAAAAGCATCTTTATTTGAGGAATTTTTAAATACTCATCTTCAGCTCCCATTTCAACAATCCAGTAAATAGGTCCTGCAATTTTTTCCACTGTTGTCATATAAGTAAACATGTCATTTGCAGTCATCCATTTATTTGAGTTCTGAAAATAATATACTGGTAATCCGTCTATTTTTTTCCATCCAGGATGAGAACCATAAATTTTTATAAGAGAGGCTGTTCTGGATATAACATTCTTCAATTCTTGAGATTTTGGATTATTTGATTTACGAAACATTATTTCATCATGAACGGCAATAGGATAATTCATTTTTTCTGCGATAGAAAGAGCCTTATCGAATATTGGTAATGGGGTAAAATCAGTTCCTTCGTCCCAGAGTGAAGGCCAGAGGTGAATATGAAGACAATCGAGTCCAGCATTCTTTGCAGTTTCCAATTGCCATCGGATAATATCTTCCTGTCCTGAGTCATAAGGACCAATCAAAGGGTAACCTACACAGTTTAAATAGCGTCGCCATGCAGATCCAGGAACTGTTTCTTCAATTGTGGTAGTAGGATCAAATTTTCCAAATCTTTTTAATCCTTTCCAATGTTCCCATGTTGGCACTGATGGATTTAAGCCGAGAGGCGCTCCCCACCATATGTGCCATTCACGTGCTTGAACGGGAATTTTAAATTCTATTTTTGAGGCGGCTTCTATGGCGGAATCATACTGATTTAGCTTGATATCGTTTTGTGCATCTAATGGAGTGAAAAACAATATTAATCCACCCAAAAAAAAACTTCTTTTAAATAATTTTTTATAAATCATTTTATATCCTTTTCTTCCACTGCTGCAACCTTTCTCACAAATCCAGGTCTTTTTCCATTCTTAATTTCAGTGATATTCTTAATACATGTATGAAGAAGAGTTCTGCAATCAAATCCTATTCTTAAAACACCTACTGGAGAAGGCTGAGAAAGCGGGAAATTGGCGTGAGCTATAACATCTATGTCATTTCCTATTAAAAGTCCAGACATTGCAATACCTTCAGCCGCAAATGGAAGATGATTTTCATTTGCTATAATCAGTCCATCCGGTCTCTCTCCATTAACACCTTGCATCATCAAATGTACAAGATTTTTTACCCACGGAAGGGAATATCTATCTATTCCAATTGCTTGTGACAATTGAGGTTTCGATGATAAACCAGCCTCTTTTAACTTCTTGTAAAAATGGCTTAGATGCTCGGAAGATAAATGTACTCCTGATAAAATGGCAATATTTTTTCTACCGCAAAGAGCAAGTTTTTCGATAGACTTATCAATAAAAGAATACATATCACAACAGACCGAAGAAAGACCAGGATCATATAAAGTCTCTTCGAAAAGCACTATCGGAATAGATGGATTTTCAATAAAAACCCTGTTTCTTATATTTCCTGCACCGAGTAATATAAGCCCCGAAATGCAATTAGAACTGATGTCATATATGAGTCTTTGATAATCACTATTTTTATCATCATTAACAACACCACGGTACACATTGAATTTTATTCTCCCTTCAGAATTAAACTTCTCAGCCGTAGCAGCCATTGTCAACCAAAAACTGTCACAGTTTTCAGGTATTGCCTGGGGGATTGCAAGACCATAGCAGTGAAGGTGAGGGGGCGTCTCTGAAACTTGCGTACCAAAAGCGCCTTTTGATATAAGAAACCCATCATTAATTAGAATGTTTATTGCACGTTGAATCGTTCCTAAACTTACCTTATAATTTGAAACGAGTTCACTTCTATGTGGAATTCTTTCTCCTGGTTTTAAATTACCTTTAACGATTTGTTGCCTTAATTCTCTGACTATAATTTCTGATTTCATAATTTAAATAAAATATCATTTTTCTAATAATTATATTATTTAAAATAGAAATTTCAAGTAAAAAAATAGAAAAATAATAAAAAAAATTGAAAACAAGCTTAAATAAATCTGCATTTTGTGATTTTATCAATTAAATTTATATGATTATTAATGTAAAACGATGGTGATTCATGAAAATATAGATATAACTTTTTTAAAAGATTGAGCTTGCAAATACTTTGGTTATTGTAGTAAATATACTTAGCCAAGGAAGTAATTGGAGTTTTTGTCCCATACTATTCTTATAGTTTATTTTTTACTTAACAAATTTTCCATTAACGGATTATATCAAAAAATTGTACCCAAAATATATTTTTAGGGACTAGCAATCGAAAAAAGAATGTAAGGAATAAGAATTTTTTACAGTTTTCGCGAAATATTTTGTTACAAAAGAGATTATCTGGGTATATTGTAATGGAGAGAAAATTTGCCCATTAATAAGACAATGAGAGTAAATGATGCTCAGACTAAAAAATAGTAATGTTAATTTTACATTAATTGAATTGCTTGTTGTTATTGCTATAATTGCAATCCTTGCTGCACTATTGTTACCGTCTCTTCAGAAATCAAAAGCCTACGCTAGACAAATACAGTGCGCATCTCAACTCCGACAAATCGGTTTAGGTATAAGTATGTATGCGTCAGACAACGATCAGTGGGTGATGCCGACTAATGCGTGGGGAGATTATGGTCCCAGAGAGAATGACTGCCATTGGTTTTTTTTCCTTGGCACATATATTGGTGTGCCGCGACTAGCTAATTACTATCCTGGTGGGCCTAATGACTCGTGGGGTATTGCCGATCAGTGGAACAGTAATATTCTTGTTTGTCCGGATTTTAAGAACCGGGCGCCTATTACCAATGCGCCATGGAATGGTCGTCTAATTGCTAGATTCAATGGCGGTTATGGTAAGAATCGACGCTTGCCGCCTCGTGACTTTGATGATGCTGATTGGGTAGCACAATACCGTAGTCACGGCAACTTGAGATTAGTTCATGATCCCAGTTATCGCATACTCGTGGGTGATAGTAAAGCCGGCAACAGCGACTTGGGTACTTATTGGCAAGCACAAAATTTTGATGACTATGATATTGACAAATTTCGTCATATGAACCAGGGGGCGAATTTTGTGTATGTAGATGGCCATGTAAATTATCTTTCCAATAGAGAAATTGTTCAACGTGCCCGTAATGAACTTATCGGCACTGGTAATCCATGGCTTTTCAGAGCCAAGCAATAAAAAAAATTCAGTTTTTTTTATTGCATTATTATAGAAAATTTATTTGTTTGTTTTGTCTGAGTTGGAAACTAAATTTTGTGGTTTAATCAGGAAATAGATATTATCATAAAAATGTTATGAAATTACTCTCGATTCATTTTTTCAAGTTTTTGCCTAATTAAACACGTATGTGTTTGCTTGTTGTAACTAACATATACTTCTTACCAATGCCAGAAAAGAACTTAGAGTTGATAAGTTGATAA
>Ga0116165_1001689_pt1 | contig 16686 bp, 10 predicted proteins | sample AD_JPNMR1_MetaG_FD_89885 | JGI IMG/M metagenome (GOLD analysis project Ga0116165, IMG submission 89885) | Active sludge microbial communities of municipal wastewater-treating anaerobic digesters from Japan - AD_JPNMR1_MetaG | ecosystem: Engineered > Bioreactor > Anaerobic > Digestate | place...
AGGGAACCCCATGGCCATCTGGCAATTGCCCAGGAGAAACCAGGCGTTTCCGTTGTTCGGGTTGGCCTCCACGGCAGCCAGAAGATGTATCAGGGCATCGGGATAGTCGCGCGCTTTCAAAGACAAGTTGGCCAGAAAAAACCGGGCAGCGAAATGAGTCGGGGCATAACGTAACAATTCACGGTAAATGGTCTCTATGTCCCGATCATTGGCATTGGTCGAGACCAGCGCGTCGGAAAGCATGGAAAGAAACTGGATTTTCTGTTCCATGGTAAGGTTGTTCAGATCAAGCCCCCGATGGCACCAGTTAATAACTGCCGGAAAATCCTTTCGAGCGCTGGCGCGTCCCGCCATGAACAAACAACCAGAGGAACTCTGGAGGATGTCCCTTGTATCCACGCGAGCCTCAAAATCGTTCAAACTTGATTCGCCCACAAGCCTGCGGACTGCCTCCGGTTTGTACCAAAACCACCGTTCCCAGTCGTCCTCGTAGTCGATGGGGATCATTCTGGTGCTAACCCACAGGACAAGCCCGCAGGAAAGGGCGGTAATGGCGAGCATGGGCCGGGTCCTGAGATGGGTCAGCGCGGCGCAGACGCCTCCCGCGCCCATCATGGCCAGGAAGGGAAGGATGGGTACACGGTAATGTCCGGCGAAGTAGAAGACGGTGAAGGGCAGGTAGAACACCAGGCTGTAGAGGAACGGAAGCATCCAGCGGAGCCGGGTCAATGGATCCGCGCGACGGAAGGACCACAGGCCCATAACGGCAGCCACGCCCAGCGCGCCCAGGATTTCCGGAAAGCCACCGGGCAGCCAGCGGAGAATCCGGGACATTTTCTTCAGGCAGTATTCCTGAACGTTGTGGCTGATTTCCTTGGGCTGCCAGTAGATCACGGCACGTTTCAAAGTGAGTTCCAGGAAACGCTTCGGATGTTGACGGATCCATCTCAAGGCGAATTTTCCAGATTCCACGGACATGCGATGTGGTGGGATATGCAGCCCTGTTTTTTCAAAAATCAACCTGCTGTTCAAATCTGGGTTACCCGTATCATCTATGCCAATGAGCGCTTTCTGAGGGTCATGATAGTACCCATTTGCCCCATCATGATTCCCGATGAGAAGCATGCTTCCTGCTCCCTGAGATACAAGCGAGATCAAGCCGGTGGCCCGCCAGTTGGACCATGTCACCGGGCTGACCAGAACGGCCGCGCTGATGGTGGTAATCATGACATGACGCAACGCGGGCAGCAGCGTGGCTTTCCATGTGGGACAGGTCGCGCGCAGCCACAACAGCATCCACAGCGCGGCCACGGGAGCGAACAACGCGGAAGAGGGCGCGACCAGCATGTTGAGCGTCATGGTAGCGCCCACGGTAGCCGCCCGGGCTAGGGAAGGTCAGGTGGACCAGTATTGAAGGGTGTTGATGCACAGCAAGGCCAGAAAGGTCATGAGGGTCAATGCGTGGTACACCCCCTCGTAAACCAGTAACACCCAGTAAAAAAGCGTAAAGGCAGCGGTCAGCAGCGCGGGTATCCGCCCGCCGACGTGCCGGGCCAGCCGCCAGGCCAGCAGGGCGTTGATTAATCCCAGCACCATCTGGGCCATGATGGGCACCAGGAGTTGATTGCCAGAAAGCAGAAATAATCCGGCCAGAAAGAAAGAATATCCCGGCGGCCGCATGAAGCCTTCATTGGAAGATTGCGTCCAGTTAACCGGAGAGGGGGGCAGCGGGTTGGGCTCAGGCTTGGGTATTCCCAGAAAATCCCGGCATTTCGCGGCCAGATCCTGGCCGTAGTTGTAAAAAAAGGCCATGTCGACCTGGTCTTTGTCGGGGACCAGCCACTCGGGGTGCAGGGCCAGTTCCTGGAGACGTAACAGGCGGACCAGGATACCCAGACCCAGCAGCAGTATCACCAGTAACTTTTCCCTCCTTGTCATGCGAATTCCCCACAGGTCAGGTTAATCTATTTGACTATTTTTCCAGGTTGGTTGAGAGCCATGCCCACGCTTCTTCCGCCGCCAGACGACATCCTTCCGCATTGCCATGAAAGTTGTCCACGAAACAATTTTTTCCTGCCGCAATGAATCTCTGCGCGGGGTTAATAAGAGAACACCCCTCTTCCAGTGCCGTATTTTCTACCAGTCTCTGGTAGCCGTACAAATCACGCTGCCGTTCTTCTACCTGTGGACGGGATGGCCAGACCAACAGGGCCACGTGGACATGGTATTGCCGGCAGAGATGGATGATCTGCCCCAGGCAGTCCGTGAACTCCTGCTCGCTGAGACGTGGGCGCGCGTTCCCCGTGGCATGCCTAACCGGTGATCGTTCTGCCCAGAGTTTCAGTAATGCCAGACGATTGATCCATGCCATGGGGGATCCGGCGCGCGCGAGCAAGCGGGCGGTTTCCACGTCGCTCCGGCCGGTCCAGGTTGCCTTGTCATTGGCCCAGAATCCCGCCACAAGGAAATCGGGAGGAGAGTCGGTTTCCAGTAGTTGTCGTAGTTGTTGTAACCCCTGCCAGGCGGTATAGCCGGGCACGCCATAATTGAACACGTTCAACGGTTGTTGCTGGTCCAATGCCATCAATGCGAGACGTGCGGGCCATGCCTGGTCGTCATCCACGCCAAGGCCAAAGGTGGCGGAATCGCCAAGGGTCCACACGACGGGGGCGCCAGGATCGTCCGACATAGGCGTAACCCGACGGCCCTTGTTATCGGTTGAAACCGTGAAATCAATGGGATATCCCTCGATAGTTCCCTGGACGCGGTATTGCCGCAAGGAACTTCGTAGTTTCCAGAATCGTTCCGGGTCCGGTTCGAACAGGTCGGCAAGGGCGGGCAGCCCTTCTGCGGTGATGACGGCCCGGGCTCGTTCCAGGGGCGTGCCTGATGGGACAACCTGGCGCGCGCCCAGTTCCAGCATCACCAGGATCACGGCGGTGGTTACCAGAATGGCGACAAGGGTGATAGCCCTGGATGAAAAAGTACCAGTTCCTGGCGGGGTGGAATGGACTGGGTGGCTGCCGGGTGTTTTATGGAACGCTTTCATGCCTGTATTTTGCTTTACCGGGAGGCGGAGAATACAATCAGGCGTTGTCTGGATCCCGAAATGGACACGCACGGGAGCGCGCGATGGACTGGAGTCAGGTTTCGCTGAAAGAGGCATACCGGCAGGAGAAACCGGCCGTATCGTTTGAATTGTTTCCGCCGAAAACCGCCGAGGGGCGGGAAAGTTTGCTCGCCCACCTGCCGGAACTGGCCGCGTGCCGTCCCGCGTATATCACCTGCACGTACGGGGCGGGCGGAACCAGCCGTGACCGAACCCTGAACCTTCTGCGGGAAGTGCGACAGGGATATCCTCGGATTCCCGTGGGCGCGCACCTGGCCTGCCTGGGCGCGAGCCGCGCGTACCTGGAAAGGTTTCTGGCGGAAGCCGTGTCGCTGGGGGTGGACCGGATCGTGGCCCTGAGGGGAGATCCTCCCCGGAACGGCGTGGAATTCCAACCCGCGCCGGATGGCTTCCGGCATGCCGTGGAACTGGTCCGCCTGATCCGGGAGACCCACCCCGATCTTGGGGTCATTGTCGCGGGGTATCCCGAGACCCACCCCGAGGCGCCATCCGTGGCAAAGGACATCGACTATCTCAAGGAAAAAGTGGATGCCGGGGCGGACGCCGTCATTACGCAGATGTTTTTCGAGAACATCGATTTCCTGCGATTCCGCGACCGGTGCGTGGCGGCGGGCATCACCGTGCCGATCATTCCGGGGATTCTGCCCGTTACCAGCCTGCCCCAGGCACTGCGCATGACCGAACTGTGCGGGGCGCGGATGAACCCCGAACTGGTCCGGCGTCTCGAGGCCCACGCGGGAGACGAGGAAGGCCAGTACGCCGTGGGGGTGTATTACGCCGCGCGGCAGGTTGAGGAACTGCTCGCCCACAACGTGCCAGGAGTTCATTTTTACGTGCTGAACAAGTCGCGGGCGGCGGCGCTGATCTGTCGCGCCCTGGTGCTGTTCTGAATCGCGCGGATCAGAAGTAGATGACGGTGGACGCGTAGAACTGGTGGCGATCCACGTCGATATCGGTATCCGGAAGGGCAAAGGTGTCGCGGCGGGCGTCGCGTCCCCAGCGGTAGATGTAGGCGAAGTCGAGGTTGACCCGGTCACCGATGAGCACGCCCGCGCCGAGGGTAAGGCCGAAGTAATGGTCCGGCTGACCGGTTCCGCTGTCGAGTCCGTACCACCGGTCTTTTCGATGGGACGCGGGTTCCGGGTCGTAAAACAGCCCGGCGCGGATGCTGGGCAGCAGGTTCTGTTTCGGTTTCCGGTCGTTGATGAACAGGTATTCCATGCCGGCGCGGACGGTCCAGGTACCATCCACTTCCGCCTCGTCGGGATCGAGTCCGGTCACGCCGCTGACCTTGCGCCGGGCGAGGAGGGGATTACGCGGGTCGCGCACGATGAAACGGTCCCAGGCGCGGTAGGTTATATCGGCGGAGAAGATCAGCCGGTCATTGGGGTGACGCCACGCCGCGCCCACCCCGATGGCCCAGGGGAAGTCGATTTTTTTCCGCCGGGACTCGAAGGTTGACCCGGCCCCGGCGCCCGCGTTGAAGACGCCGACTTCCCTGGAGTAGTCGACTTCCGCGGTGAACGGCGTGTGATACACCAGGCCGAAACTCCACCGATCGTCGGGACGGTAGAAGGCGCCCAGGGTCAGGTTGGTTCCCGAGAAGTCGCGATACTTTTCGGTGACCCGGAGCACGGTCCGGGATCCCGGCAGGAAGCGGTTGTTCACCCACGCGAAGCGGCGTTCCTCCGTGCGTATGGTCCATTCATTGGAGGGGATGATCGACTGGTCCCACAGGTTAAGCACCGCGCCCACGCTGAGGGTTTCGGTGAGTTCGATGCCGAAGGCGGGAGAGAGGGCGCTGAGTTGGCCTTCCTGTCGATAGCGGATCCGGGCCCGGATCGCGGCGATGTTGCCGCCGGTGAGCGCGGCGAGGTCGCTGTACCGCAGGTCGAAGGCCCGATCGAAGTCGTATTTCCGCTGGTAATTCAGGCTGAGCACGAAATTGCGTCCGCCAAGGGTCCAGGGGAAGGGATAGGCCACGCTGAGGTAGTTGACGCCGTCCAGGGACAGGCTCTCGTCCGTGTTCAATTCGGGGTGGCTGCCCGATCGTACCGATTCACTGAAACGCGCGAAATCGTAGACGAAGGAGATTTCCGGTCGCTCCAGCTGGGTAAGTCCGCCGGGGTTCCAGGATGCCGCGGTGGCGTCGTCGGCCACGGCGATGAACGCGCCGCCCATGCCCAGGGCGCGGGCACCGCTGCCCACCGCGTTGGGCGCGGAGGTGATGGTGAGCGACTGGGCGCGCGCGACCCCGGCACACGTCACCAGGTACGCGCACAGCACCACCACGCTACATGGAAACCACGGGCATGCCTTTTTCAATGGATGCGGTTCCGTCTGGCTGTTCCAGGGCGCGGGCCCGGGTGGTCGTGTCGCCCGGCTGTTCCACGCGTCCCCGGCATAGGGGCACGTATTCCGGTGGGGCCAGGACCTCACCGGTGGCTTCATCGATCCAGGGCGGTTCCTCGCGGACGACCAGAACCGGCGCGCCGGGCTGGATACCGTCCTCCCGGGTCCAGTTGAGCAGGAATTCTCCCCCGCGCGTGGCCATGACCTCGCCCGACAGGCGGGGGAACCGTTGTTCCATCTGTTCCGCGATGGACTCGGCGCACCGGCCGATGGCCTCGGGGGAAGCCTGTTCCGCGAAGGCGTCGAAGATGCCCAGAATTTCGGAGGTTTCCGTGCTGATGGCCCGGGCCTTGACCTCGAAGCCGGAGGCGTCCCGTGGGAAGATCTCCGCCACCAGGAAAACGTGCGCGGTGGTGAGGCGTCCCAGCGAAATGGCCTGGTCGGGATCGGCCAGCGCGGCGGCCAGTTGCTGTTCGGTCAGCACGGACTGCAGGTACATCCGGTCCAGCACCCGGAACCGTCCCCGGTTGAACATCCTGGTTTCGGTTTCCGCCCGCAGGCTGGCGGCGAGATCAGCGACCGGTCCCGCCCCGGTAAAAGCCAGGGTGGCCACGGGCATGCGGCTTTCCGGGGCGTCGAGCAGGACCGGTTTGACGGTGGCGGTGACCTCCCGGGTGATGGTTTCGCCGGAGGCCGTGCGGGCGGTGACCTGTACCGGGACCTGCTGTTCCGGGCGGGAAGGATCGGCCTCGATGGGTACCCGCCGGGAGAAGGTTTCCCGAGGCGCGCCCGTCACGGGTTCCACGGGACGGCCATTGATGGCGATCTCGCTGAGGGCGGTGGGCGCGATGACCTCTCCCGCGACGGTGATGGCGCGATTGTGGCGGACCGGCTGGTCGGGAAGGGGAGATTTCAGTCGGATTTCCCCCGGGGTAGCGGTGTCCGGGGCAGGCAGGGACTCCGGGGTGGCCCCGGTATCCTGGGCGAAGAGGAAGGCCTGGCTGCCGGCTACCTGCTGGCGTCGCCACGTCCGGGCGGCCGTTTCCCCGGGGGTTCCCCGGAACACGGAGACCAGCGTTCGGGTTTCATTTCCGGCCAGGTCCCGGGCGGTGACGACCACGTTGTTTTCCCCCGGTCGCAGCATCATCGGGGCATTCCAGTCCACCCGTTTCTGTTTCCCGTCGCCGGAGAATACCACGGTTTCACCGAAGCGGACTTCCCGCACGCCCGTGGCGTCGGCGGCCGCTCCGGAGACGGTGACCGCCTCCTCGGGGGTGACCAGGCCCGGCTGGGGCGTGAAGAGACCGATTACCGGGCCCGTGAGGTCGATGTCCAGTTCCCGCGTGACCCTGGTTTCCCGTCCGGCGAGATCCACGGCCACGACCTCGATGACCGTCGCGCCCTCGTCCAGCGCGAGTTCCACGGTCCGGGTGAATTCAGTTTCGGCTCCCCGGGCTACCAGGGGCGCGCCATTGAGGCGGATCACGTCCAGTCCGGTGTCATCCCGGACCTTCAGCCTGGCGGTAACGATATGGGTATTTCCCGTGGCGGGCACGTCGGTTTCGAGGGCGATTTCCGGGGGAGCGGCATCGGCCCGTTCGCCCCGGGCCAGGCGTTCCCGGATTGTCCTGTCCAGGTAATGCCGGCACCGCTCGGTGTCCACCATGTCCAGGGCGGCCCGCAGGGTCGACTCGGCTTCCGCGTACCGTCCAAGGTGAAAGAGGGAGATACCCAGTTCCCGGTTGGCGAAATACTCGGTGAAGTGCAGGCCGTAGGTCCGGGCGCGCCAGGTGTCGCGGCCCCGGACTCGCAGGGCCGCCCGGAAATCGCTTTCCGCCCCGGCATAATCCTCGGCAGCCAGCCGGAGCGCGCCCCGTTCGTAGTAGTTCCACCAGCGCCCGTGGAAGATGCCCCGTTCCAGGTCGGGCGCGCCATTGCCCCGGTTGCCGGCACACCCAATCGTCCCCACCATCACGCCCATGATGGCACCGCACAACACGAGCGGTATAAAAAAACGTGACCTCCGCAACGCGTTAACGCCTTTCCTGTTACGGTTAAACTATACCACACTTCCATGTCCCGCGCGGAGAAAAGTATGAATACCCGGATGGGACCGGGGATGCCCCGTGGGCATTGCGGGTGTGCCCGGCGGGGGTCTATAATACTGACTGACCGACCAGTCGTTCCTGTTTAATGTGGATCGCTTTTCGCGGGGTCCAAACCGCCGTACGGAGACGTTTTCATGCAGACACGCCGTACCATTTTCGACACGCCTTTTGTGACGGTTCTGGCCCGACTGTGGGCGCGCGTCTTTTTCTGGTGTATCGGCTGGCAGCCGGAAGGCGAGGCACCCCGGGTCCGTTGCGTGATGATCGCCGCTCCCCACACGAGTAACTGGGACCTGCCCATCATGCTGGCCTGCGCGTTCCTGTTGCGGGCCAAGCTGTTCTGGATGACCAAGGCCGAAGTGTTTCGGATTCCCCTGTTCGGCCGTTTCCTGAAATGGCTTGGCGGCATTCCCATCGATCGTTCCAGGCCGAACGGCGTGGTGGGCCAGTGCGTGGAGTTACTGAAGGCCCACGAAGACCTGATCCTGGCGGTTCCACCCGAGGGCACCCGCAAGAAGGTGAAGGCGTGGAAAACCGGGTTTTACCACATTGCCCTGGGGGCAGGGGTGCCGATAGCGCTGGGATACCTGGATTATGGGAGGCGTCGCGGGGGCGTAATGGGTTTCTTCCATCCCACCGGGGATTACGAGGCGGACGTTCGGGCGATTCAGGAGCGGTACCGGCACATCACGCCGAAATACCCTGAACTGTCCTCACTGGCCGACGAGGCGGAGAAGGATTGAGGTTACCGTGCTGGAGGGGTCCTGACAGGGCGGGGCATAAAAAAGGCGGAGCTGCGGCAGGGGAAGGGGAGGGGAGGAAGTGGGGGGAAACCTGCAACGGCTCCGCAAAATTTTTGCGAAATCTGCCAGTTCTGGCGCAGTTTAAGCATTTTTCAGAACAGGCCGCTTTCGCAATAGTTGTCGAATTCAATTGTCATCGAGGGACGCTTCAGGCCATCACTGGTGTGATTGACTTGCCTTTATGGCCTGTCTCCCCAGTTCATCGATAGTATAACACGTGGATTCTGAAAAAGTCAATAGGTCTCCCCCGATTTTTAATAAAATGATACTTCCACCAAATCGGGTTGGGCGCAAGCGGGGAGGTATTTTCCGGATACAAATCACCATGTAGTTGGAAGGGGCGGATATTCCGTTCATTTGTCGCGCGCGGGTTAACCTGTACACAACATGTGGTGTTCATAGCTGGGCGCGATTTGGCTGGTCCGGGCATAAAGGGAGGGTGCCGGGGGTTATGTTTGACTGACTAGTCAGTCAAAAAAAGGAGATGCCCATGACCCGGTATCGGCCCGATAGAACGGAAACGCTTCAAGATGTCGCCCCGGAAGTAGAACGGCAACTGCCCCAGTTGCTGCGGGACGTGGACGCCTGCTGGCACAGCGCGGATTTTCTGCCCGATTTTCAAGGCGAAGCAGGCCTGGAGCAGTTGCGACGCCTGCGGGAAGAAGCGACCGCCCTGGACGCGGACACGCTGGCCGTGCTGATCGGCGACATGATCACCGAGGAAGCCCTGCCCACCTACGCCGGCTGGCTGCACCGCATGGAAGGCGCGGGAGACGGGGAGGATCCCGATTCGCCGTGGCGCAAGTGGATCCGTGGGTGGTGCGCCGAGGAGAACCGGCACGGGGAGGTCCTGAACCGGTACCTGTACCTGTGCGGCCGGGTAAACATGAAGGAAGTGGAGATTTCCATACAGCACCTGATCCGGGACGGAGGCGACACGGAAACGGGATCGGATCCATTCCGGGGGTTTATCTACACGAGTTTCCAGGAGATGGCCACCCGGGTGTCCCACCTGAACGTCGCGCGCCGGGCCCGGGAACGGGGTGCGGAGATGCTTTACGCGCTGTGCGCGCGGGTCGCGGGGGATGAGCACCGGCACGCCCGGGCCTACACCCGTTTTATCGGAATGTTCCTGGAGCGGGACCCGGACGGCGTGCTGACCGCCTTTGAAGACATGATGCGGCGGCGGATCGTGATGCCGGCGCGGTTTCTGCGGGAGCGGGGAGGAGAAAAAGGGGAGACATTCAGGAAGTTCGAGGTGGTGGCTACCCGCGCGGGCATCTACACGGCCGCGGATTACGTGGAGATCCTGGAAGCGCTGTTGCGGGCGTGGAACGTGGCGGGGCTCACGGGACTGACCGAAGCGGGACGCCGCGCGCAGGATTACCTGTGCAGCCTTCCGGATCGGTTGCGGCGGGTAATTCCGCGGTTGCCGGCGCCATCCATGGAGCCGGTGCCTTTCCGGTGGTTTCTGCCGCCAGGAGCGGCGGTACCTGCCGCGTCCGTGCCGGCCTGACCTTATCGGCCGGGCGGGGGAATCCGGAACAGGGCCGCGCTGTGCCCGGGCAGCGACGCGGAGATCCTGCCGTCCTGAAGGACCAGGTTCCGCCGGCGCCAGAGATCCCGGATGGTATCGACCCGGGGGATACCGAGATCGGTGAGGGCCACCTCGTATTCTGTCGGGATCCGCGCGAGGTTGAACAGGCCGACGGCCCAGCCGCCGTCATCCAGGGGTTTAACCCATGCCTGGCGCGCGCCATCCCGGGCGACCCGTCGGGCGGGTTTACCCAGGCGGTCCTGGTTCACGGCGAGGACCTCTTCGTTCATGAGCAGGGCCCGGGTGAAGTCGTCCAGCCGGGTCAGGTCACAGGAAACGAACAGGGGCGCGGCAAGCAGGCACCAGAGGGTGACCTGGGTGAGTTGTTCGTGCCTCGTAAGGTTGGAGGGGCGGGGCGTGGCGGACATGCCCAGCAGGCCCACCTGCAGCATGTCGGGGTCGTTCCAGCCGCCGGGACCCGCCCAGGGGGCCAGGGGTTCCTGGCGCATGCCGATGCGGATCATTTCGGCCCAGCGATCGACCATGTCGCCGGTGGTGCGCCAGAGATGTCCGCCGACGGCGCGTCCCCATTCCCACACGTCGGCTTCGCCGTACTGGCAGATGGAGAAGACGATGTCCCGGGACTGGGCGCGCAGCAGGTCGCCCATTTTCCGGTAGGGGGCCATCCAGGATTCCCGGGAGTTGTCCGGGGCGTACTTGCCGTAACTGCACCAGTCATACTTGAAGAAGTCGACGCCCCAGTCGGCCAGGGCCCGGGCGTCGGTTTCCTCGTACCCGTAACTGCCGGGGTACCCGGCGCAGGTACCGGGGCCGGGAGAAGAATAGATGCCGAAGAGCAGTCCACGGTCGTGGACGTGGGCAGCGAGCGCGGGCAGATCGGGAAACCGTTCATTGCCGCGGAGGACGCCGTCGTCTCCCCGTTTTCCCTGCCAGCAGTCGTCAATGACGATGTAGCGCCAGCCAAGAGCCGCCATGCCGGAGGCTTCCATGGCGTCGGCGGCGTCACGGACTTTCTGATCGTCGACGTGCCCGGCCCAGACGTACCATGAATTCCAGCCCATGGGTGGCGTCTGGGCGAGGGCGTTGTCCCCCACGACAAGGGTCAAGGTTCCGGCGTCGGAGCCTCCCGGACCGGTGACGCGCAGGCCGATGTCATACCGGCCGGGGCGCGCGACCCTTCCCGAGAGGATACCCCGGTCGGGGTCCAGGGCCAGGCCGTCGGGGAGGTCGTCGGCTTCAAAGCGGAGAGGTCCCCGGCCGACGGCGGCCACGCGGAAGAAGATCGGCTTGCCGGGCGAAGCGCCCCAGATGTCGGGACGACACAGCCGGGGCTGGTCCGGGACGGTTACCGGCGCGATGTCGGGATCGGTTTCGTCGCCGAAGTTCGGGACGCCGCGGGGACGACTGGTCGTTCCGGGAACGAGGTGGAACAGGCCGCCGCCGAAAACCACGGGCGGGTACGCGTCTTCGGGGGTACCTTCCGCGATATCCGCGGCCAGAATCAGTTTACTTGCCCCGGTCAGGTCCAGGGCGACGGGCAGGACGGGACTGTTCCGGTTCATCGGGTCGGTGGTGACCACGTCCTTGCCATCCACCCATACGCGGAAAATGACGGATGCGGGTGGGGGCGCTTCTTCTTCGACGCCGAGGGCCAGTTCCAGCCGGTCCACCGAGCCGTTGAGATCGATCAGCCATTCCATGGGGGCGCGGCATACCACGCCGCGGGGGAAAGTGATGCCGCCCGCCCGGATGGGACGCCCGGACATGTTCCGATCGGGCTGGGGCGCGCCCGCGCCGACAGCCATCCAGTTCATTTCCACGTTGCGCAAGAGGAGAACCCCTTCCGGGGCGTCCTTAATCACGAGGTGTCGCGCGAGAGAAGGATCCGGAAAGATCGGGCCCTGTTGATCGTCCGCCAGGGAAGACAACACGGCCAACACGATGAGCCCCGTAACCATCGTCCAGGCGCGCGCATGCCGCGGGTTACCCATGAGAGATCCTCCATATTGTTGAGACCGGGCGCGTAAAGTTACATCCGCCGGGCGGTAAACCGGTAAGAGCCGGACTGGAGCGTGCAGGTGAAATCCTTATCCCCGGGCCGGAGGTCGATCACGCCTGGGGCGTCGGCGGGCGGCAGATCGCTCTCGCGCACCGAGCCAGGGTCCACGCCGGGGAGGGTGAAGCGGGCAGTGGATCCGGGGGGCACGTCGACGTTAACCGTGACCATGCCGTCCGCGATGTTCCACGCGCAGGCGATACGGCCGTAGGGGGACAGGTGGGATGCCTCGACGCGTCCCAGGCCGCTTTCGATGCCGGGGCGCAGGATGAACTGGCGGAATCCGGGATGGTCTTCGTCGGGCCGGATGCCGCCCAGTCCCTCGATGAACCAGAGCATGGGAGACAGGAGGGTGTTGTGAATCTGGGAATTCTCCCCATCCCATTCTTCCCATATGGTCGTGGCGCCGTTTCGGAACATGTAGCCGTACCCGGGGTACTCTTCGTGGCCAAAGATTTTGGCGAGCAGGTCGTTGCGTCCCATTTCGATCAGCAACCTGGTCATGAAGTAGGTGCCGTGCATGCCGGTGTTCAGTTTTCCGCCCTGGGTCTCGACGATGTCTTTTTCCAGGGCGCGGAAGACGGCGTCGCGCCTGTCCGGCGGGGTGATGCCGAAGAGCAGGGGCATGGCGAGGTAGGGCTGTTCCCCGTTGGCGTAGGTGACGCCGTCCGGGTTGAGGAACCGTTCGTGCAGGGTCGCGGCGAGTTGTTCGGCCCGGTTCCGGTATTGATCGGCGTCGTCGGCATGGCCGAGGTACCGGGCCACGCGCTCGGCGGTTCGCAGGGCGTAGACCAGGTAGCAGTTGTTGAAGAACAGGGTGGAATGGTCGTCGACGCGGTTGGATCCCTGTTCCCGTCCGGGGGGGACCCAGTCGCCGAGGAAGTTCCACTTGGCGGAACCCGCGCAACCGATGCCGACGTAGGGCTGGAGGATGCCGTCACCCATGCGGGTTTCGATGAAATCGAGCCAGCGTTTCATGACGGGATAGCCTTCACGGAGAGGCTGGTCGTCGCCGTTGACGAGGAAGGTCATCCAGGGCATGGTGATACAGAAGCCGCTCCAGGCGGGGCCGCCCCCGGCGTCCTGGGCATGGGGCGCGGTATAGGGGACGTCCCCATTTTCGGCCTGGGCGTCCCGCCAGTCGAAGGCCCATCGGCGATAGAGGGGACCGAGGCTGAAGTTCATCATGGCGCCTTCCATGGACGTGCCGGAGTCGCCGCCGTAACCGAGGCGTTCGCGGTGGGGGCAGTCGACGGTGTAGCCGTTCACGCTGAGGCAGCGGAAGGTGTGGCGCATGGTTTCCCAGGTGCGCTGCAGCAATGGGTTATCACAGGCAAAGGTGGCCGCCGAGGCGTACCCCGTGGATACCTGGATGGCGGTGGCCTCTTCCGGTCGCGGGGCGCGTCGGAGTCCCCGGACAAGGGCCCACCGGAAGGCGTGATAGGCGAACCGGTTTTCAAAGACGTCGCTGCCGTCCCCCCGGGCGGTGTATTCGTCCCGCTGGTTGTAGGTCTGCCAGGTGCCGTCGGGGCGCTTCCGGTCCGCGTATTCCAGCGAGACCTGGTCTCCCGGGACGACCGCGTCGCCAAGGACCAGCCGGAGTCGTCCGGTGTAGTTTTTGCCCATGTCGATGAGCCACAGTCCCGGCTCGGGTGCCGAGACGTCGACGGCGGAGAACGTGTCGATGACCTGGTTGGGTTCACAGGCCTGGGGCGTGAAGGCGATATCCGGGGCGGTCATGACGGGAGCCGGTTTCCATCCGCTGTCGTTGAAATCGGGGGCGGACCAGTTTTCGATGACCTTGCGCGCGTCGATCCGTTCACCGCCGTAGTTGCCACTGGTCATCTCCCCGATGGGGGTGACTTCGCTGGGCGCGATTTTCCAGTCGCTGCCGGTGACGAGTTCGATGACTTCGCCGTTTTCCAGCCAGACCTGCAGGCGCGCCCGGACCACCGGGGAGCGCAGTCCCGCCCGGGTGGAGAGGTTGTTGTGCCAGCCACGTCCCAGGCGGATGCCGAGGGCGTTGTCGCCCTGGCGCAGCAGGTCCGTGACCACGAAAGATCGGGTGAGTCCTCGCTTGCCATAGTCCGTGACGGCCGGATCGAGGGGGGCATTGCCGACGCGGTTACCGTTGATCCAGCTGTCGAAGTGGCCGAGGGCGCACACGTGCAGCACGGCGTGGCGAGGGGAAGCGGGCAGGTTCAGGTTTTTCCGGAACAGGGGCAGGGGGCCATTGAAGTCTTCAAACCAGTCCGCGCCCAGCCAGGCCGCTCCGTTCCAGTCCGCCTCCGTCGCGATGCCGGCCACGAACCGGGCGGGCTCGCTCCACGCGGAGGGTACGTCCTTTTCGTTCCACACCTGGACTTTCCACCAGCAGGTTTCACCCGGGGCGGGACGATGCCCGGTATAAGGAACCAGGTGGCTCTGGATGGAGAAAACCTTCCGGGTGTCGAGCAGCGACCCGCGATCCTGGTCCAGGTCTTCCCGGGTGGACGCGGCGAGGATCCGGTAGGCGGTCTGGGCGCGGCCCCGCTCGCCGGGGGGCAGTCGCCAGCTGAGTCGAGCCGAGGCGGCATCCACGCCCACGGGATCCACGAGGTCCTCGCAACGCAGGTCCACGGGCCGGGTCGCGGAGAAGTCGGCGCCGTCGGATGCATCCGCCAGGGCTGGTAGTGGGGCGATGCACCATGGCAGCAGTGCCGTCAGCAGGAGCCTTCGCCAGGAGCAGGGCAGCGTGTTCATGATGGATCCTTTCCTCGTCCGCGCGTTCCATGCATCATGTTTTTCGGGTCATTGTGTCAGGATTCCGCGTGCCAGTCAAGCGGGAACGACCTGTTATCCTATAATCCGGCGTGGTTTCCGGCGGAAGGAACCGCCGGTGGAAAGGATTTACGCACATGGCCGGATTTTTCAGCAGGCTTAAAGAACGGCTTACCCGGAGCCGTGAAGTGTTGAGTTCCGGGGTAGCCCGGATTTTTTCGGGCCGGAGCGCGATCGACGACGAGGTATTCGACGAACTGGAAGAACTGCTCATCGAGGCGGACGTGGGGGTGCAGGCTACCCAGGCGATTCTCGAGGAAACGCGGCAGATGACGCGGACGAAACGCCTGCGCACGCCCGCCGAACTGCAGGAGGTCCTGAAAGACGCCCTCGTGGAAGCCCTGTCCGCGGCGGGCGAGGAAGGAGTTCCCCTGTGGGAGATCACCAGCCCGAAGCCCCACGTGACCCTCATCGCGGGAGTGAACGGTTCGGGCAAGACGACCACGGCGGGCAAACTGGCGCAGAAGATCCGCGAGCGGGGGATGTCGGTGGTGCTGGGTGCGGCGGACACGTTCCGGGCGGGGGCGATTTCGCAACTGTCCATCTGGGCCGAGCGTACCGGGGCGCACCTTGTCCGGCACCAGGAAGGGGCGGATCCCGGGGCGGTGGCCTACGACGCGGTAGCGGCGGCGATAGCCCGGAAGGCGGACCACGTGCTAATCGACACGGCGGGACGGCTGCACAACAAGGCCAACCTGATGGAAGAGTTGCGGAAGATCCGGCGGGTGATCCAGAAACACCTTCCCGAGGCACCCCACCTGTGCCTGCTGGCGATGGACGCGACGACGGGTCAGAATGGCCTGCAGCAGGCGCGGGTGTTCACCGAGGCCCTGCAGATCAACGGGATTGCCCTGACCAAGCTGGACGGCACCGCCCGGGGCGGGATCGCGGTGGCCATTCGACGGGAACTGGGCATACCGATCCGGTACATCGGCGTGGGCGAGTCGGCGGACGACCTGCAGCCCTTTGACCCCCGGGAATTCGTGGAAGCCCTGTTCGGGGGCAAGGGCGAGTGAATACTGTATAACCCCAGGGAAAGGAGGATGTCATGATGGCGCGATGGGCGATGGGCTGGTGGGTGCTGGTCGTGGGTATCGCGGCCTGCGTGGGACCCGGCGTGGTCCTGGCGGATGGCAATGACGCGGCGATGCTGTGGTACCGGGCACCGGCACGGGAATGGGTGCAGGCCCTTCCGGTCGGCAATGGACGCATGGGCGCGATGGTCTTCGGGGGGGTACCCCAGGAACGGATCCAGTTCAACGAGGAGACCCTCTGGGATGGCTACTTCGGACGGAACCAGGTGAATCCCAGGGCGAAGGAATCCCTGCCCAAGGTACGGGAACTGCTGTTTTCCGGTCGGTTCGCCGAGGCGGAACAGCTGATCGCCGAGACCATGCCGGGTGTGCCGCCGCGGATCCTTTCGTACCAGACCTTTGGGGATATCACCATCACGTACCGGGACGGCCGGCCGGGGAAACACTACCGCCGCGCGCTGGATCCCATGGAAGGGGTGGCGGTGAGCCGGTTCGAGATCGGCGGCACGCCCGTGACCCAGCGGGTATTCGCGTCGCACCCGGACGACTGCGTCGTGATCCGGATCGAGGCGGAACGGTCGAAAGACGCGGTGGACTGCCTGGTACGGATGAGCCGGGAACGGGACGCCCAGACCGATGTCCTGGGGGATCATGCCCTGCTGCTGCACGGTCGGATCAATCGTCCCCACGACGTGACCGGGGAACCGATGGGCCTGTTTTTCGCCGCGCGCCTGACCGCGTACCCGGAAGGGAAAAAAGCCGCGGCACGGCCCGAGGAAGGGGGCTTGCGGATTACGGGGGCAAAGGCCGTGACGCTGATCCTGG
>Ga0116165_1001698_pt1 | contig 16649 bp, 12 predicted proteins | sample AD_JPNMR1_MetaG_FD_89885 | JGI IMG/M metagenome (GOLD analysis project Ga0116165, IMG submission 89885) | Active sludge microbial communities of municipal wastewater-treating anaerobic digesters from Japan - AD_JPNMR1_MetaG | ecosystem: Engineered > Bioreactor > Anaerobic > Digestate | place...
AACACCATGAACACCATTCACTACATGCACGACAAGTATGCCTATGAAGCGGGGCAGATGGCGCTGCACGACCCGCACGTCCATCGGTACATCGCCTTCGGCCTGGCGGGACTGTCCATCGCCGCGGATTCCCTGTCCGCCATTAAGTATGCCAAGGTGAAGCCCATCCGCGATGAACACGGCATCGCTGTGGACTTCGCAGTGGAAGGCAGCTTTCCCAGGTACGGCAATGATGATGACCGTGTGGACAGCATTGCCATTGAGATCAACCAGTATTTCATGGACGCTCTGCGCCGGCACGCCACCTACAGGAACGCGGAGCCTACTTTGTCCCTGCTCACCATCACTTCCAACGTCGTGTACGGCCAAAAGACCGGTGCCACTCCCGATGGACGCAAAAAGGGCGAACCTTTCGCTCCTGGCGCAAACCCCATGAACGGTGCAGACAAGATGGGGGCCCTGGCTTCCCTCAATTCCGTGGCCAAGCTGCCCTACCGCGGCGTCAACCAGGACGGGATTTCCAACACCTTTACCATCGTCCCCGGCGCCTTGGGCAAGAACATGGAAGAGCGGGTAACCAACCTCACCAACATCATGGACGGTTACTTCGGGCGCGGCGCCTTCCATCTCAATGTGAACGTCTTGGATCGGGATCTGCTCATCGATGCCATGGAGCATCCTGAGAAGTACCCCAACTTGACCATTCGGGTTTCGGGCTATGCAGTGCGCTTCAACCGGCTGAAGAGGCAGCACCAGCTCGATGTGATCAACCGCACGTTCCACGAGGCGGTGTAAGGAGAGATTCCTATGCGCGGCTATGTACACTCCATTGAAACAATGGGTTTGGTGGACGGCCCTGGGACCAGGACTGTGTTCTTCCTGCAGGGCTGTCCCCTGCGCTGCGCTTACTGCCACAACCCCGATACGCAGCGGAGGAGGGGCGGCGAACCCTACACTCCCGAGCAGATCCTGGGAATCGCCAACCGCTATAGATCCTACTACGGCCAGGAGGGCGGAGTGACCTTTTCGGGCGGCGAACCTTTGCTGCAGGGAGAGTTTCTCGCGGCCTGCTTGCAAATTCTTAAGCGGGAAGGTTATAATACTTGTGTAGATACTTCGGGGTTTGGCAACCCCAGGTTCTACGCGGAAATCCTGCCGCTGGTGGATACGCTCATCCTGGATGTGAAGGCGTTTGATCGGGCTTCCTTCGCGGAGCTGACTATGGTGGACGGTTTTGAGCTCTATCTAGATTTCCTTACGAATCTGGAGCAGAACGGGTTCCAGGGCCAGATCTGGGTGCGCCATGTGATGGTTCCCGGCTTTACAGATAGCGAAGAGTCCATGCGGAGGTTGATCGAGATCATCCGGCCCATCTGGCCCAGGGTGGATCGCCTGGAGATCCTGCCCTACCACACTTCAGGGGTGCAGAAGTACGAGCAGTTGGGTTTGCCTTACAGGCTAGAGGGAGTTAAGCCGATGGATAAGGGGAGAGCTAAGGAATTGGAGGTCTACGCCAACAAGGTCTTGGCTGAAGGCCTAAGGGCCCAACGTCAAGAACAGACTGTAAAGCTGCAGGAGCAATCTGCACAAAGGCAGGCAGAAGCCGCCTCGGATCTGGGCAAAAGTGCACTGCTCTCAGTGCTGCGCGGTCTGCCCCTGTTCAATGATCTAGCCGAAGAGGATGTGCAGGATGTGCTCCAGCAGGTCATCCTGGCGGACATCAAAGCGGGAGAGTATATCTTCAAGACCGGTGATCCGCCTGAGAACATGTACCTGATCTACCAGGGCCAGATGAAAATCTTCATCAACACCATGGATGGAGAAGAGCAGATCTTCTACATCTACCGGGACGGAGACTTTGTAGGCGGGCTGAACCTTTTGGTGCAGACCCCGTACCGCTATATCGGCCAGGCCCTAACCGACTGCAAAGTGGTGGTCATTCCCAAAGCGGCCTTTGACAAGTATTTCTACGACTCGCCGGTGGTGCTCAGGAGCGTTTTGGTCAAGAGCTTTGAACGCATCCGCTGGGCAGAAGACTTGATCCAGAGGCTGGCCACGAGCAACGCCTCCATGAAGACCGCGGGGCTTTTGCTGAAGCTAGCCAAAAGGATTGGCGTGGAAACAGAAGAAGGCATCAAGCTCGAGCTGTCCATGAACCGGGAAGAGCTGGGCAGCTACTCCGGGCTGCGTAGGGAGACCATCACCAGGAAGCTGGGTGAGTTCAAAGAACTGGGTTACATCGAACTCGTAGGGAGCAGAGTAATCATCATCAAAGACCTGGAAGCCTTGGAAAGCTATGTGCTGTAAGCTGAATCCCGCCTGCAGCGAGGCGGGGTTCTTTCTTTGGAGCCCCCAAAAAAAGTTCAGACGGTGGAGACCAAGCGGTAAGCGGGCTTAAGGATGGTTTGGAAATTCTCGGAAACAAACGTTGGCAGGAGAATCGAACTTTACGGTGAATCATGATCATGATTGTTAAGAGTAAAGCAAAGGAGAGTAGATTGCAATGAGAAAAACAGCAGTTCTTGTTCTAGCACTAGTACTCATGTTCTCTGCAGCAGTCAGCGCTCAGCAAAAAGTGACTGCCTATACCACCCTTTTCGAGCCAACGGCGCGCTTGGTCTTTGAAGAGTTCGAAAAAGATACCGGCATTAAAGTGGAATGGGTACGTCTCTCTGGCGGTGAGGCTGTGGCCAGAATGGATGCGGAGCGGAGAAATCCCCAAGCCAGCATTTGGGTAGGCGGCGTGGGTTTGGACCACATGACCGCTAAGAATATGGGCTTGACCGAACAGTATTTCTCGCCCAACGCCGAGAACATTCCCGAACAGTTCAAGGATCCTGAAGGCTACTGGATCGGCCTGTATGTTGGTGCCCTGGGCTTTATCTCCAACAACGAGCGTTTGGCTGAGCTCGGCATCGAGCCTCCAACCTCCTGGCAGGATCTGCTCCGGCCTGAGCTGAAGGGTGAAATCCAGGTGGCCAACCCCGGTACCTCCGGTACAGCCTATAACTTCGTCGCCACTCTGGTTCAGCTCTGGGGCGAAGACGAGGCCTTTGCCTACCTGAAGGAGTTCCACAAGAACGTTCAGCAGTACACCCGCTCGGGCAACGCCCCCAACCAGGCCGTTGGTTTGGGTGAGGTGGCTGTAGGTATCGGCTATGCCCACGACCAGGTTACCGTTGTACAGCAGGGTTATCCTGTGACTATCACCTTCGCCAAGGAAGGTACGGGTTATGAGATTTCCTCCATGTCCCTGATCAAGGGAGGCAAGGAGATGGAGGCAGCCAAGATCCTCTACGACTGGATGCTCAGTGAGCGGGCCATGAACCTGCTTGCTTCCACCAACGTGGTGCCCGTAGTGGATGTACCTCTGGTAGAAGGCGCTGTGCCCATTTCTGAAGTGAACGTGATCGATCAAGATGACGTCTGGGCCGCTTCCCAGAAGGAACGCCTTGTTGAGAAGTGGAACAACGAGGTATTTCGCGGCCGTTAACTCAGGCTGAATTGGCAAGTGGGTCCCTCCTGGTGGGGGACCCATTTTTAAAGGAGGAATGGCTATGGCCGTGGCACAACCCCGCCGGCGCAGGCCGCGCTTGGGAGGTGTGGGCTGGTGGCAGCTCAAGCAGGACCCCATTCTCCTGCTGACGGTGCTGCTGGTCAGCGCTGCGCTGTTGATCTTCATCGTCTATCCCCTGGTGCGAGTGTTCTGGCTCAGCATCAACCCCAGGGGTGAATTCACTTTAGATGTCTATCGGCAGATTCTGGACTCCTGGTGGCTGAGGCAGAGTTTCTACAACAGTCTGCTTCTGGGAGTACTTACTGCCACCTTTTCCACGCTTATCGGTTTCATCTTTGCTTTTGCACTGAACAGAACGGATATGCCCCTCAAGGGTTTCTTCGGCCAGATGGTGCAGCTGCCCATGATCTCGCCGCCTTTTATGTTCACCCTTTCGGTCATTTTGCTGCTGGGCAGAAACGGCATCGTCACCAAAGCCCTGGGGCTGAGCAACTTCAACATCTACGGACTCAACGGTCTGGTGCTGGTGCAGACCATCAGCATGTTTCCCATTGCCTTTAACACGCTCAATGGGGTGCTCCAGGCCATCAACCCCGACCTGGAAGAAGGAGCGTTGGACCTGGGAGCGAGCCGCTGGCATGTATTCCGCAGCATTACTCTGCCCTTATCCATTCCGGGTTTGGCCAGCGCTTGGCTGCTGGTGTTCGTGAACTCCCTGGCAGACTTTGCCAACCCCATGGTGCTGGGGGGCACCTTCGATGTGCTCTCGGTCCAGGCTTATCTGCAGTTTACTGGGATGTTCAACTTCCCCCGGGGCACAGCTTTGGCTGTGATGCTGCTGCTGCCAGCCATGACCGCGTTTATGGTCCAACGTTACTGGGTGGCCCGGAAGTCCTATGTGACTGTCACCGGCAAACCGTCCAGCCCCAGGATCCTCAAGGTCAGCCCGTGGCTGCGCTGGGGCCTGTTTGCGTCCTGCAGCTTGATTATCCTGGTGATTCTGGCCTTTTACGGCACCGTGGTGGCTGGCGCCTTTGTGAAGACTTGGGGTGTGGACTTCACCTTTACGATGGAACACTGGCGCTACGCCTGGGATGTGGGGGCAGACAGCATTAAGTCTACACTGACCCTGGCCGCCATCGCCACTCCCATCACTGGCGTCTTTGCCATGGTCGTGGCGGTGATTTTGGTGCGCAAGCAGTTCCCAGGGAAGAAGATTCTGGCCTTCGTGTCCATGCTGGCCTTTGCCGTCCCCGGCACGGTAGTGGGTATCGGCTACATCTTGGCCTTTAACGAACCGCCTCTGCTCTTAAGCGGGACTGCGCTGATCATTGTGCTCTGCTTTGTGTTCAGGGAAATGCCCGTAGGCATCGAATCGGGCGTAGCTTCTCTCATGCAGATTGACAAATCTATTGAGGAAGCGTCCACCAACCTGGGGGCATCCAGCAGTTACACCTTTGCCAAGATCACCCTGCCCCTGATCAAGCCAGCATTCCTATCGGGGCTGTTCTTCGCCTTTGCCCGGTCCATGACCGCGGTGAGCGCGATCATTTTCCTGGTCTCCGCCAGATGGCACCACCTGACTGTGCTCATCCTGTCGCAGACGGAGATCATGCGGCTGGGTGCGGCCAGTGTGCTCAGTCTGATTCTGATTATTATCGTGCTGGGTGCCTTCGCCCTGATGCGCCTTGCGGTGGGCGATACCATTAACCGGCAGCTGGCGAAGTAAGGGAGGATTGACAATGCCACAGAGAGTTGAATTACGTGAACTAGTGAAGATCTTCCCCGCCCCCGGTGGCAGCGGAGTCAGGGCGGTGGACGGTGTGAACTTGACCATCCAACCGGGCGAGATGGTCACCTTCTTGGGACCATCTGGCTGCGGAAAAACGACCACTCTGCGCATGGTGGCGGGTTTTGAAATGCCCTCTTCGGGACAGATTTTCATCGGTAACGAGGATGTGTCCACCAAAGCTCCCAATGAGCGGGATACAGCCATGGTGTTCCAGAGCTACGCCCTCTTTCCCCATATGACCGTGGAGGAGAATGTGGGCTACGGCCTGCGTTTCCGCAAAGTGAGCAAGGCAGAAGCGGCAGAGCGGGTACAGCGGATTATGGACCTCGTGGGGCTGAAGGGTCTGGGCAAACGGGCTCCAGGCCAGCTGTCCGGCGGCCAACAGCAGAGGGTGGCCTTGGCCCGGGCCTTGGTTGTGGAACCCCAGGTGCTGCTCTTTGACGAGCCCCTGTCCAACCTAGATGCTAAGCTCAGGGAGTACATGCGGGAGGAGATCCGCCGGGTCCAGCAGGAGCTGGGGATAACTGCCATTTACGTCACTCACGATCAGAGCGAGGCCATGGCCCTATCTGACCGCATTGTGGTCATGAACGCGGGCCGCATTGAGCAGGTGGGCTCGCCCCAGGAGATCTACCTGCGGCCTGCCACCAGGTTTGTGGCAGATTTTATCGGGAAAGTGAACTTCCTGCCCTGCAAAGTGCTGCGCCGGGAAAACGGAAGCGCTGTGGTGGAGAGCTTCGGACGCCAGATCACGGTGCACGATGCGCCAAAGATTGACGGGGAGGCGTCGCTGGTTGTGCGTCCGGAAGCCATGTTCCTGGAAAAGGAGGCGGGGATTCCCGTATCCGTGGTGAGCAGGGTGTATCTAGGCTCGGCTATGGAATACCGCGTGAAACTGCCTAATGGGGACGAGGTAACTGTGTACCAGAGCAACCCCAATCTGGCCGAAGTGTTCGAAGCCGGCCAAGAGGCTTTCGTCAAACTGGATTCCCATGCAGTGCATCTGCTGCCCAATTAGGTGACCCTGAAGAAGAGGGGCCGGTCGTTGGACCGGCCCTGTTTTTATGCTTATAGGTCGCGTGTAAAGACGAATCAAAGGTTTGATTTCTATATTTGGCCACGGTTTAATGACTTTAAACTCCACAAAAAGGTACGGTTAATATACAATTTACATAGAGATGCGCCAGACGCGCTTTGTTGCCCGGAAGCAAAAAACAAACAACTTTTTAGAAGGGAGTATGAGTGGATGATGCGCAGAAGATTGCTTGGTTTCTTGGTAGTGTTGTCCTTAGTGCTTGTGTCGGCCGCAAGTAGTCTAGCAGCCGGTAAGGTCATGCTCTATTCGTCGATGCAGGAGGATCAGCTGTTGGCCATTAAGAAAGGCTTTGAGGCGAAGTATCCAGACATCACTATGGAGTACTACTTCGCCGGAACGGGGCGGGTTATGACCAAGATCGCCGCCGAAGCCCAAGCTGGTGCCGTTGGGGCAGATGTAATCTGGGTAGGTGACCCGGCGGACTACATCTCCTTTAAGGAACTGGGAATTTTGGAAGCCTACGAGTCTCCCGAAGCTGCCTTCATCGACGATGCCTACAAAGATCCGGAAGGCTATTTCATCGGGGCCCGCATGATGAACATGGGCATCGCCTACAACACCTTGCTGGTCTCGCCTGATGAGGCGCCGACAACCTGGTTTGACCTGTTGGATCCCAAGTGGAACGACCAAATCGTCCTGACCGACCCAGGTACATCTGGTACCTCTAAATTCTGGCTCAACGCCATCGTCAGCCATGAGAAATATGGTATGGACTATATCGAAAATCTCCGGGCCAACGGCTGTTATGTGGAAAGCGGAACTACTGCCACCCACAATCAGCTGGCCGCGGGAGCCTATAAAGTCGGTGTCTGCCTAGATTACGTCACCGCAACCTTAGCCGAGCAGGGATCGCCCATTGCCTTTATCTTCCCAGAAGACACTGTATCCATCTTCAGCCCCATTGGCTTGGTGAAGAATGCCCCCAACGGAGATAATGGCAAGCTGCTCTTCGACTTCATCCTTTCCAAGGAAGGCCAAGAGATCTTGATCAGCCTGAACCTGATCTCGGTACGCAACGATCTGGAGCAGCCAGGCGTTAATGTGGAAGAAATTGCCGCCAAGGCCCTTTCCCTGGACCTGGAAGCCATGGTAAGAGAAAGCGACGAGAACCTGGCCGCCTTTGACAAACTCTTTGGCATCTAGCACATGCCAGCTTGGCAGCAGCGTTAAGTCAACATCCTGGGCAGCGGGTTCTACCTGCTGCCCAGCTTATATGGGGAAGGGGAGAGAGTTGTATGTCCTACGTAAGATTTGAAAACGTCTCTTTTGCCTACGGGGACAACCAGATACTTAAGAACTTCTCCCTAGCTTTAGAGAAGAACGAAATTATGTGTCTGGTTGGCCCTTCGGGCTGCGGAAAAACAACGTTGGTCAGATGCCTGCTGGGCTTGAATCGTCCAAGTGAAGGTGAGATTTATGTCGGGGACACCTGCGTGTTCAGCAGCAAGAGGCGGATCAACGTGCCGGCCGAACGGCGGCGCATTGGCATCGTGTTCCAGGACTATGCAGTGTGGCCCCATTTGACCGTGAAAGAGAACATAGCCTATCCTCTGCGCAAGCGCAAGGTGCCCAAACCGGAAATCGACCGCAGGGTGGAAGAGGTTCTACGCTTAGTACGGATGAGCGAATACATCAACCACCTGCCCAGCCAGCTCTCGGGCGGGCAGCAGCAGCGCGTGGCCATTGCCAGGGCGCTCATGACCAGTGATGATCTGGTGGTTATGGACGAGCCCATCACCAACCTCGATGCCAAACTGAGGGAGCAGATGCTCTATGAAATCCGCGAGCTGCAGCACAACATGGGAACCACAGTGTTCTACATCACCCATGACCAGAGAGCAGCTCTGCAGCTGGGTGACCGCATCGCAATCATGGATCCCCAGGGCGAGTTGGTGCAGGTGGGTTCCGATGAAGATATCATTCTCAGGCCGAGAACCAGGTTCGTCTTTGAGTTTATCGGGGTGACTAACTTCCTGGCTCTGAAAAGGGTAGATGGGCAGTATCGCGTGGACCTGGGCAGTACCTTGGCCCCTTGGCCGGCACAAGTGCCTCCAGAACTGCAGAACGTCGCAGTGCTGGATGTCGGCATTCGGCCCAATGACATTGTCTTCGACAGTTCGTCGCCATTTCGCGGCGTAGTGCGGCGGGCAGTGTTCTTGGGCAGCGAGTATGAGTACTTCGTGCAGGCCGGAGACAAGTCTCTGCGCATTCAGCAGGGCGCGCTGGATGCGTCACTGAACGGGATCGCTGCCGAAGGCAGTGAAGTGGGGCTGAACTTCCTGAATCCCCAATACTACGAAGCTGCCCGGGAGGAGGGTGCAAGATGATTAACCTGCGCCGCAAAACCAGGGATCTGGCAGTGCTAGACGGACGGCGCCGCGTTGGGCTGGACAGTATCATGACCGCCCTCAGTTTTGTGCTGCTCTTGGTGATCGTTGTTACTCCCATCTCTATGATTGTCTATCACGCCTTTTTCCATCAAGGCCAGTTTTCTCTGGACTTGATCATTGATCAGTTCACCCGGGATACCACCGTTTCCGCCATGTGGAACACTATCAAGATTGCGATCCTGGTGACCATCTTCGGAACCATCGTGGGGGTGTTTTACGCCTGGCTGCTCGGACGCAGCAACATTCCAGGCAAGAAGCTGATGCGCTTTCTTTTTACCATACCCTACATGTTTCCTCCCTTTTTGGGTGCCATGGCCTGGGATCTCTTGTTGAACGGGCGTTCCGGGTATCTCAACCGGTGGCTGATGAAGACGTTTGGCCTCTCCTCGGCACCGTTTAACATCAACACCGTCTGGGGCATCGTGTTTGTGGAGCTTTCTTACTATTTCCCCTTTGTGTTTATGCAGGTGGTCAGTGCTTTGGAGCGGATGGATCCCACTCTCGAAGAAAGTGCGCGAATTGCCGGTGCCAAGCAGGGGACGGTGATCTGGAAGATTACGCTGCCTTTGGTCAGGCCGGCCATTTCCTCTGGCGCGCTGCTCATCTTGATCAGTTCACTGGCGCACTTCGGAGTCCCGTCCATTCTGGGGTTCTCCCAGGGCATCTTTACTCTGCCTACCAGGATCTACGCGGTCATCGCCCGCTCGGGGGGAAGCTTCGAGGGGATTCGCCAAGGGGCTGCCCTCTCCATTTTGCTGGTAGCCGTTGTGGCCCTGGCCCTCTGGATCCAACAACGGGTACTGCGCTCTGGAGGCTATGACATCATCAAAGGCAAGAGCATGCGTCCCACGGTGATCAACTTGAGAGGCGCGAGAATCCCCCTCTTTATCCTGGCCTTGACAACCTTGGTTGTGATCGTGTTGGTCCCCTTGGGTATGATTTTCCTGGTGGCTTTGGTGCGGGCCTATGGGCTCCCGCTGATCCCGGCCAACTTTACCTTGGCCAACTATCAAAGGATCTTTACGGCCAGCGGCACCTTGGAGTCCATCAAGAACTCCATGATCTTGTCGCTGAGTGCCGGCGTGATCACCATGCTGCTGGGTACAATGGTTGCCTACGTGGTGCAGAAAATCAGGCCGAGAGGATCCAGTGTGTTGGAAATCATGTCTGTGCTGCCCTATTCCATACCAGGCACCGTGCTGGCCATTGGGGTGATCCTGGCTTGGTCAGGCAGTTTAGGGCTCAACCTGTACAACACTCTGTGGATCATTCTGGTGGCCTACATCGCCCGCTATCTGTCCTTCTCTATGAAGACATCATCGGCAGCTCTGCTGCAGGTGCACCCCTCCTTGGAGGAAGCGGCCCGCACCTGTGGGGCATCGCACACGGAGAGCCTCAGGGACATCACTCTGCCCTTAATCAGACCCGCCATGGTCTCGGGCTTCTTCTTGATCTTCCTGCCTGCTATGCGTGAGGTGACAACTTCGGTGCTGCTGTACGGTCCTTACACCCGCACTTTAGGGGTGCAGATCTACTCCCTGCGGGATGCGGGCATGATGCCGCAGGCTTCGGCCCTAGGCTCGGTGGCCATCGTACTGATCATCGTCGTCAACAGCATCGTGAACGCCTTGAACCAGACTCGCAAGGGGGTGTAATCAATGGCGCAGGTACAGGTGGAATTGAGACATGTCACCAAGAAGTTTACCACGAAAACCCTCGGCGATATTGTGGCCGTGGATGACTTCAGCTTTCAGGTCTACGAAGGCGAGTGCTTCTCCATTCTCGGGCCATCTGGCTGCGGGAAGACCACTTGTCTCCGGATGATTGCAGGTTTTGAGGACTTGACAGAAGGGGAGATCTACTTAAGCGGCAGGCCCGTTTCCAGCAGTAAAGCCAACCTTTATGTTCCGCCCGAGGAGCGGGACTTAGGCATGGTGTTCCAGGCCTTTGCGGTGTGGCCGCACATGACCGTCTTTGAGAATGTGGCCTTTCCACTCCGCATTCGCAAGGTGAACCGGGCTGAGGTAGAGCGCCGCGTGAAGCAGGCACTGCAGCACACCAGCCTGGCGGGGCTGGAAGATGTGTATCCTTCCGATCTCTCCGGAGGCCAGCAGCAGCGCATTGCCCTGGCCAGGGCCATCGTTACCAAACCTAAGGTGATGCTCCTGGATGAACCCCTGTCCAATCTGGATCCCCATCTGCGCGAAACCATGCGTTTCGAGCTGAAAGAGCTGCAGCGCAAGTTGGGCTTTACCATCATCTTTGTGACGCACGATCAATCGGAAGCTATGGCTATCTCCGACCGCATGCTGGTTGCCGATATGGGCAAGATCATGCAGATTGATACGCCGGAAAACCTCTACAACAGGCCCATCAACCGCTTTGTCCACAGTTTTCTGGGGGAAAGCACCTTTCTAAAGGTGGTCATCAAAGACGGGCAGGTGTATGCGGAAGGGGATCTGGAACAGCCCCTAGGGGTGGCACCTCCGCCCGACGCTGAACCGGAGATGATTTTGGCCACGCGCCCCAATGCCATTGAAATTACGGGAGATACGGGCTACCAGAGCCGCATCGAAACCCGCATTTTCCTCACCGACCGGACGGAGTACCTGATTCCGCTGGGCAGCCAAAAGGTGAAAGTGCAGACTCCCCACCGCATTGCCTTCTCGCAGGGGGACAGCTGCCGAGTCAGATTTGTGGATCCCATGTGGTACCCCGTGGAAGATAGTGATGCAGAAAAGGAACGGGCCCGTCGACAGCTGATCTAGAAAGCCAAAAGACCTTGCTGGTAAACACCGGCAAGGTCTTTTTGTCAGCACTGCTTTCCCTGAAAGGAACGGCGGAACTCCATCGGGGTCATGCCCACCAGTTCCTTGAAAACCACGAAGAAGTACTTGCCATTGGCAAAGCCCACTTTTTCGGCTATCTCTTTCACTGAAAGGTCAGTTTCCTGGAGGAGCTCCCGCGCCTTGGCTATGCGGACTTGCTTTACGGAATCGGCAATGGAAAGGCCGGTTGCTTCCTTGTACTGCCGCCCCAAATAGGCTGGGTTCATGCCCATCTCATCGGCAATGCTGTGCACCGACAGGGAGACATCGGTGTAGCCGGCGGCAATTCTGGCGTCCACTCGGTCCGCCAGGCGGTCCAGATGCATCCTGCGCCGTTCGTGCTGTTCCGCGACGATCTGCTCGAAAACTCCCTCCATAAGCTGGTGAAGCTGAGCCACATCCTCCAGGTTGTCCAGGATGTGCGCGCCTTCCGCAGGGGGCGTCAGGCCGAGTTCGCTTTGGAGTGTCTCTAGGTTGCGCAGGATGGAGCGCACGAAAAAGCGGAAATCATTGAACTTGGCATAGCGGATTCTGTCAAAGATGGCTTTCCAAGCGGTTTTGGCATCATCTAGACTGCCGGCGCGCAGTGCGCTGACCAGCTGCTGCATGTCTTTGGGAGAGAACTCCAGAGTCTCGCGAAAAGAGGCCGCGAGCTTCTCTGACAAGACATATTGACCCGCATAGAGAAACCGCATCTGCCACAGTTCGAGCAGGGCTGTGTAACTGCGGCTCACTTCCAGCGCCGAATGCTTCGGCGTGCCGTACAGGCAGCGGCAGCCCAGAGCATCGCTGATGGTGAGGCAGAGTTCCAGCACTTCCTCTTCGTCAGCAGCACTCACCAGCACAGCACAGCCCAGGGAAGCGGCAGCGGCAAGCACTGTGCGCTGTGTGGATGCGCTCACGACCTGGCGCACAGAATCAGGCTCGGTGCAGTCTACGAGAATCAGGGAAACGGGGTACTCGATATGGAGCAGTTCTTCGCCTTGGAGGAACCTGGTCACTTGTTCGGAAAGGTGCTGTTCCATTTGGCTGGCAATTAAGCGGTCCATTTCCTGAGCCACACTGCCAGGGCTGGAACCCAGTCTGTGTAGTGCCTGGCGCACCGCCTGCAGCGGCGGATAGAGCACAAACACGGTGTAGAGGATGCCTAGGGCCAGCAGGCTGGATACAGCCAGTAAAGAAGCTAGGGCAAAATTGCGCACCTTGGTCAGGCCTGGCAGCAAGGTGGCGGTATCGAACGGCCTCAAATAGTACAGCCCTAGGTTGCTGAGCTGTGAGTACATCCAGCCGCTTTTGCCTTGCGGGTCTAGGATAAAGCCATGGGAACCGCTCTTCTGCAGCTGGTCCAGGAGCTGCGGCCAGACCTCCGCGGCCTTCTCGCTCAGTGCCGGATCACTGGCCGCGAGAACCTCACCTTGGCTATCAATGACTGCGCTGCTGTAGCCTGTTGCCAGGCCAAGTAGTTGGTGTTCAAACCAATGGGCCCGCACGTTGAGCAGCAGCGAACCGCCCTCAGGTATGTTGGGCTCAAAAAACAAAAAGGAGTAGGTTGCTCCTTCCTGGGTCTGACGCTTAATGGGACCAGAAAAGCCGTGCTTGGCCCTGGACACCATGAGTTCATAAGTGTCTTGATCCGGGAAGGCGTCAGCGGCATGGGGCACGTGTCCTCCTCCGGAGGTGTACACAGTATCAGATAGGGAGTTGTAGATCAGAGCGCTGGACAGAAATGTGCTGCTGCTCACTGCGCTGCCTAAATCGCGCATTCCGGCGATCCGTTCAGCGTTGGTCACGTGTTCCAGAGTACGCAGCTTGATCAGGGAGCGGGAGTAGAAGAGGTGCATGGCGGCGTTGTGGATGATCTCGAGCAGTGTGCCGGAAATGGTGTCCACCTGTTCAACAAACTCATTGTTCAGCTGAGTCAGGGACTGGATCAGCGAATCCTGGGAAAGCTGTACGAAAAACAAGAACATGCTGAGGATCAGGGCAGTGATCACGAGTACTGCAGCAGAGCGGCGTAGAACGGGTTTTTGAAAGAGCTTCATCCCTATTATCTTCGGCATGTAATCACCATCGCTGCTTTTTCTTAACAGATCATTTCTTCACCGGCCGCTGCATCCCTGCCTACTAGTTCTTTCCGGAGAGATAGGCTTTGGCCCGCACCAGTTCCGCCCTTAACCTTTCTGGAGTGTTGTTGGGGATAAAGCACTCCAAGGACAAGACGCCCTGATAGCCTGCGGCGCGCAGGGCTGAGAGGATGCCCTGAAGGTCCAGGCTGCCCTGGCCTAGGCCTAGATGGAGCCTTCCGTCCGCGCAGTCGCTGAGGTGCACATGGGCTATGTGGGCTGCGGCCTGCTCGATGAAGTCAAGCACGGCCTGGGTATGTCCCAGGTGGGTGACATCCAGAGTAACCCACCGTTCGGGGGTGCCGCAGTGCGTAAAGAGCCGCTCCAGGTCAGCCCACACTTGCACCGAGTAGACCTCTTTGTGGCGATCCATGTTCTCCACAGCAGACAGAACGCCCTGTTCCTGCGCGTGACTCAAGATTTTAGTGAGCGACTCCACCTGATACCTCCAGTGCGCTTCATCCGCCTCCAACCTGGAGTATTTGTGCCCTGGATGGAGCACAACCAGCCGGGAACCCAGCTCGCGGGCTAGGTCGATGGAGAGGCAGACCTGCCGTACCGATTCTTCCCGAATGCCCCGATTGGGACTGGCGATGTTCACATCCAGAATGGGGCAGTGCACGGTGGACTGCAGCCGATGCTGGGTCAGTGCGGCCGTAAGCTCAGCTGGGCTCGCCCCGTTTTGCTCATCCCAGACGTGGTCCGCCCAGATCTCTACACAATCGAAGCCGCATGCGGCGATTATCTCCACCGCCTCTACGATAGGGCGGTGGAAAAAGGCCATGGTGGTTACTCCCCAAAGCATGCGCGAACCGCCTTTCCCTCCAGAATGTCAGGCACACGGACGCCCAACTCTAGCATTCTTTCTGGGCTGTCCTGGAAATCTCCTCTTTACCTGGGCAGAAGACCTTGTCTGCGGTGGCAGGACTTGACAGAGGGCTGCAGAAGTAAGCGAACAGACCGTTTCCGCGGTGTGGCTGCCTATAGACGCTGCTTGAAAAGGAGGTGTCTCCGTTGATCACAAGGGAACAACTGGCGCTGGTAATAGCTGAGAAACTAAACGGCGTTCAGGTTGTGGATATGCACACCCATCTCTTCCCGGCAGACTTCACGGGACTCTTGCTGTGGGGTATGGATGAGATTCTTACCTATCACTACTTGATCGCCGAGTATTTCCGCTACAGCCAGCAGCCTTACCAGGAGTTCTTCCAGCTGCCCAAAGCTAAGCAGGCGGACTTGGTGTGGCGAACGCTCTTTGTGGAACGCTCGCCGGTCAGCGAGGCCCAGCGGGGAGTGCTCACCATTTTGAGCCGGCTGGGGCTGGATGTGGGGGCACGTTCCTTGGATGCCTATCGGGAGTATTTTCGCAGCCTGGCGCTGGCGCAGCATGTGGACAACGTGTTCAGGCTGGCGGGAGTGCAGGCAGCGGTGATGACCAACGACCCCTTTGATGCACAGGAACGGGAGTTGTGGCAGCGAGGAGTGCAGGGGGATCCCAGGTTTAAGGCATCGCTGCGCATCGATCCCCTGGTGCTCAGTTACCCCCAAGCAGCCAAGGTGCTGCAGGCAGAAGGCTATGCCGTGGATGGCACCTTTAGCGGGAACTCAGCTGCAGAGGTACGCCGATTTCTGCGGGATTGGGCTCTGTACATCGATGCCCTCTACATGGGCGCATCGCTGCCGGCCAACTTCAGCCTCAGTCCGGACTCCTTGAGTACACGGGTGCTGCAGGAGGCGGTCCTGCCCACCTGCCGGGAGCTGGGTATTCCCTTGGCTTTGATGCTGGGTGTGAAGCGCCAGGTGAACAGGGGGCTGGGTCTCGCCGGGGATTCCCTGGGCAAAGCCGAGATCGGAGTCGTGGAGCAGCTCTGTGCGGAATATCCTGAGAACAGGTTCCTTGTGTCCATGCTCTCCAGGGAGAACCAGCACGAACTGGCTATCACGGCGCGCAAGTACAGAAACCTCATGGTCTTTGGCTGCTGGTGGTTCCTCAATAACCCCAGCCTGGTGGAGGAGATCACTGCTCTGCGCTTGGAGACGCTGGGCTTGTCATTTATACCTCAACATTCAGATGCCAGGGTGTTGGAGCATTTGATCTACAAATGGGAGCACTCCCGGGCCGTGATCGGCCAGGTGCTGGTGAAGAAGTACGCAGAGCTTCTTGAAATGGGCTGGCCGGTAACTGAGGAAGAAATCGAGAGGGATCTGATCCAGCTTTTCCAGGGGAACTTCCAGACGTTCCTGGCGCGTTAGCAAGTCTCTCTTGTTGCTGTAGTGCTGTTAGGAGGCGGTTAGCCCCATGCGGAGCTTTTTCCTGAAAGATGGACCGATAGACTTGACTCGAGTAGAAGATACCCTGAGAGATTGGCTGGAGAGCCTCGGCAGGCCATTGCGCAGGGTGCTGCTCATCCCGCCTGATGGAACCAGGGCCCACAGCTGGGCCGGCCCCATAACCAGACTGCTCTACCGTCTGCTGCAGCCGGCTGAAGTGAAGGTGCTGCCTGCCCTGGGAACGCATGCGCCCATGACCGCGGAGGAGAAGGCGCGCGTTTTTGGGGAGGAGATCCCGGCCGCGGCATACATTGACCACAGGTGGAGGACGGACGTGAACAGGGTGGGGATTGTCCCTGGGTCCTTTGTGGAAGAGGTATCCGAGGGGCTTGTGGACTACCCCATTGCTGTGGACATCAACCGGGAGCTTGAAGCTGTTCGGTGGCTTGCGCCTGCAAAATCTGGTTCAATACCGATTCCAATAGCGCTGACACGCCGGCATCCTTGTAATTTCCTAAAAATAGACGGTGCAAAAGTTCTTGATCTACGGTAATCTGGTATTGAGCCATTCAAATTCCTCCTCTTAGAATTCTGGTTTGTCCAACTTCTATTCTAACTGAGGAATTTGTTAA
>Ga0116165_1001763_pt1 | contig 16240 bp, 14 predicted proteins | sample AD_JPNMR1_MetaG_FD_89885 | JGI IMG/M metagenome (GOLD analysis project Ga0116165, IMG submission 89885) | Active sludge microbial communities of municipal wastewater-treating anaerobic digesters from Japan - AD_JPNMR1_MetaG | ecosystem: Engineered > Bioreactor > Anaerobic > Digestate | place...
CCATCGCTCCAACAAGCCATGAGGAAAAGGGAAACTGGGCTGATTTTGCAAGTCCGGCAATAGCAATGAGACCGGCCGGGATAAGAGCAATCCCAGGGCCAGCGGCAACCAGTTCATGAAGGCCGATATACCGGGATCCCTGGCTAAGAAGGATGGCCAGGAATGCAACCGGAATACATACCCCTCCGGCGAGGTTAAAAAGAAGTGCCCTGAATGCATTTTTTATGGCTTCATCAGTCTCCGGGTATCTGATGAGCAGGAATGAACAGAGTGTGGTGATCTCCCAGAAGAAGAAAAGCCAGAGGAGATTGTTTGAGAAGACCACCCCAAACATGGCCGAAAGGAAGAGAAACATGATTCCAAAGAACCGGGGCCTTCTGTCCGGACGGTCCGGGTGCTCTGCATGATACTCCCTCATGTATCCCAAGGCATATACACAGATGAGGCCGCCAATGACTCCGATGATCGCAGCCATGATTCCGGAGAGTTGGTCTGAGAATAACTCCGGTATGCGGGCGTGATCTGCAAGTGCCAGCCATTCCACGACACACAGGAGAATAAGCTGAAGTATAGTGATACCAGTCACAAGGTACTGCCGTGCTTTCGTGCTGACGAATATAATAAATCCGCTGATAATAATATCGCCGATAAAAATGAGTACACCAATCAGATCAACCGGGACTGAATGATATACTGCCTGGGTGGTGATACTATCCGCGAGGGTGATAAGAGAGGCAATCCCAATCAGGACTGCTCCACATATGACTGCTGCTCTTCTGAAATTCTCGCCCTGAATGAGTGTCAAAAGGCCAGCCATCAGAAGAGGAAAGAGTATCAGGAAGATGAGCAGTTCCATGCATTACGTTTGAGACCCTGGATATTTATCATTATTTATCATGACAGTTGGGAGGAACCATGATGAATACGACAGTAATTTATGTGTTGTTATTTATGTCCGGGTCATTATTATTCATTATTCGTGATTTGTCGATTGAGTTTTGCTCCATTGAGTAAAATACGTCTCTTTCAATGGCAAGCACTCTCATATCACATGTTTGTTTCTCATAGCTGCAAATTACGCCCTCGCTTTCGGAAAAAAAGAATTTATGAACACATGTCAATAAAAATCCGATCACGCAGAAGAAATGGACGTTGATTATTGACGTATTTTCGATGATCTGCAAATATATTGTTTTTATATAGGGTCGCTATGAGAGGGTCCGATAAAGGCAAGGCATACCATGGGGAAAGGGATGAAAAGGGAATAGCGTTGCTCTATTGAAATGTCGATCATAATCAGAATTGGCAGGGTTACCATAAATGATATCGCTCACACTTTCCATCTGACAAAAGCCGGCTTCCGGTATGGAATGGTATACGGTCGCAGTGCCGGGTATCCAATCAGAAGAGCAGTCTGTGGCAGAGTATCCAAAGGAAGATCCATGGCAGCCAGAACCTCTGGTGACCGCTCTGCTGCCAGTCTGATTACCCCTGCCCAGCAGGTTCCGAGGTGGAATACCGGTGCAATGAGATCAAGATAACTGGTAGCAATAACAGCGTCGGTTGCAGCGGTGTATCCTTCTGGTCTGGCATAGGTAATGAGAAGATGGGGTGCCCCATGTGTTATCAGATCCCTTCCTTTTTTCCATTCATGCGTGATATAAGGAAAAGAAGATCCGATTACGAACTCCTGAAGTCTTTGCTCATCCATTATCCGGCTCATCCAGGAGATGATGGTGGATCCAATTGTTCGGACATCTTCGGTTTCATATATAACTTGCCATGAAACAGTCTGTAGGTTCATCGCCGAAGGAGCATACCTGACTATGTCAAACAAATTCTCCAGAACTTCGCGGGGAACCTTCTTTTTCTGATACTGCCTGACTGACCGACGGGAGAGGACAAGATCCCGGATGTCCTTTTGAGTGATCATGACCCTATCGGGAAGAGAGGATGTATTCCCTTCATCCCCCTGCATGTGTAGTGCTGATACCGGACAGTATGCCACACAATGCCCGCACCGGTTGCAGGGTGGTGCATGGGGCGATATGACTGGAAACCCGGTCTCTTCATTCATGATTATGACAGAAAACATGCATACCGTACTGCATACGCCACAGGAGATGCAGATTCCCTCTTGTATTGATATCGGATGGTCTTTTTCAGGAGATGTTTTCATAATCGGCCTTCATTACTGGTTATACCTGACATGTATTACCTGTCCTGGTTATGGGTTTTATACCTCTTGCGTGAAGTGATGGCTTTATATGCAGTATCATGTCTGACTGAGTGCTAACGGCACACTGCCTGGGTCGGTAGTTTCGTATTGAAAACTGGTGATTGGACAGCTGCACCGGTCAGGAGAACGAGGATGTTGCACATGATGCCCTTTCATACGGAGCGGATTATTGCCTGACCGATTGTATCGACCTGAAACTAGAGCATACACGGCTGATTCATGTGATAAACCGCCTTGTTGAAGCCCGAAAATCCAGGCGGGCATTACAGGAGAGTATTGCGCACCTATCACGCAGAATTCGTCGCTGGTCTTGGTCTCTTTGCATATCCTCTTTCATCAGGCAAAATATCAGCATCACTTGGTGCACGGGCGATATTTGTATACCGAGACATGATGAAGGAAACAGCCCATGACCCACATCTGGCTGGCATTATCCAGAATAATATGCAATGCACTGAGACGATGAAGTCTCATATTGAGTTTACCAGGACATATGAAGGTCTTGGTCTGCATGAGCCACAATGGCAGGACCTTGCCGGATGCATTCACGAAATACATCTGCCTGAATCAGTCAGTCTGATCCTGGATATTCCAGATATCTCTCTCTATGCTGATCCGATGCTGCAAAAGGTATTTTAAATCTTTTTGACAATTCAGTCCGGCATGGAGGGATGGTCACTTCCATTCGTATCTATGCAGAGATATCTGGTGAGGATCTGTTCATTACGATTGCTGATGACGGGGTGGGTATCTCCCCGGAAAATGAGGAAAAGATTTTTGAACGTGGGTTTGGAAAAAATACCGGGCTTGGATTATTTCTTGTCAGGGAGATCCTATCATTTACCGGCATGTCTATCCATGAGTAAGGTCAGGAAGGGCACGGCGCCGTATTTGAGATTCGTGTTTCAAAAAGTGGATGGAGGATAAGTGAATATATCACACCGGCTGCATAATCATCGGTATGATTTATTCAGAGAAGCTTCGTTTCTTCGGTCGGTTTAGGAACCTTCACAACCAGGACTCTGAAGACATTCTGACTCTCATTTATCCACCGGTGTGGAATTCGTGCCGGGCTCTCCACCAGGTTGTCTTTCGTCACTTCTGCCCGCTCATCTCCGATTTCAACGATTCCTGTTCCTTCGAGGACGTAAAAGAAGACATCAACCGGGGTGATGTGTTTTTTCAATGATTCTCCAGGCTGAAGGGTTATGACCACAGCCATTGCATGGGGAGAGTCGTAAATCTTTCTGGCATCCACGTGGTGGGGATTGGGGCCTGATACAACCTGTGCTACGTCGGTAATGATCATGGTTACATCATATCCAGTTCAATGTATGATGGCTCTCTCAATAAGTGCTCTTCAAACTCGGCATGTCAGAGACCCGGATAATGGATAACATGTACTGGAATTATCCGCAACTCAACCCGTATTGGCATATCAAAATGTGAATTGAGTGCCTGATACAAACCTAAAGGAGAGGGTATCTCTCCGGTCCCCATAATATGGAGCGTGAGGTTCTGTTTTCGCAGGTCAAATCTGGATATCTCATATCCGGATCCTGAGAGCCATGTTTTTGTAATATCCTGCGCCTCCTTTTGGTAATATGCATGTTCCAGTGTCTCATACCCGGATATGAAGAGTGGTACTGATATCAGGATGACACAGATGACTGCTATTGTAAATGCCTGTTTGCGTTTTTTTTCGCGGTCATGATCCATCCACCACGGATTTATTCCTGAGATCCAGAAGACTGCCCCTCCCGATACCAGAATGGCAAAAAAGTTCGTAAGAAACAGAAGGAATGCACCAGATGCATCTCCCCACTGGAACTTTGAGATTGAAATCCCGACAACACTCAGCGGGGGAAGAAGTGAAATGGCGATCGCAACCCCGGAAAGTGAATCACTAATCTCTTCTCTGCTTACGGCATACGCTCCTGCTGCTCCTGATGCAAGGGCAACATAGAGGGCAAACATGTCTGGTGCCGTTCGTAAGACGATCTCCGGATTCCCCTGAAAATCAATTGCAAGGGGTGAGATACTGAATGTCAGAAGAGCAGCCAGGATGATAACAGTGGCGGTGCTGACAATGACCAGGATCATCGACCTTCCGGCACGATTGGTATCACCAAGCACTATGGAAAGTGTCGTAGCCATAATCGGTGTCATCAGTGGTGCGATGATCATAGCCCCAATCACGGTGGCAGTCGATCCGGCAATCACTCCATACGTTGATATAATGGTGGCAAGGGTCAGGAGGACACCATAATTGATCATAGCACTTCCTGCACACTCCCCCTCAAAGCAGAGTTTCTTCTGCAATACCGGAAGATATGCCTGATCAAATGTGCTACTAATCAGCAGTTTTTTAAGCATACCCATTGGATGATAGGTTTTCTCCCATTATCATCCCTTTGGTACGGGAGACTATAGCCGGGAAAAAAGAGGACTGGTATTATTCTTTTGTATATGATGCCATATACCAGGAATATACCATATCAAAATAATGTTTGATGTCATCTTTTCCTTCAAGACCGACAGGACCGATGTAAACGAGTGGAATATATGCTTTATCACGGTTATAGGTCTCCGTGAACTCCTTAAACCGGTCCATATGAGCCCCTTCTTCAAGACTAACCTGCTCAAGTATGGTGTCTGGATGCTCTTTCAGGTAGGTCTTCCAGAAGTCCTGGGTCGCACTACAGGATCCGCACTGCGGGTCGTAAAAATAGATAATGACCGGTTCCTGAAATGCGGGTGCCGGTGTCTTAAGGTACGTAATCAGGCCTTCCTCATCCAGTTCAGTTCCGTTTATGGTAAAAATGGTAGCCGAAACAGGAGAAGAGAAGAGTGCAAGGCCAAGGAGGATGATGCCGGTAATAAGTATTGAGCAAGTCTTTCCATTCATAATCTGCATAAAGTACCTCGTAAGCGCTTGGTAATGTACGATTTCTGGCATCTGAAATTTGAAGGGGCAAGGATATATATCTTTTTCATATTCCAGGTTTTTCTCTGGAATCGAAAAAAGGTGAAGATTTACTCTGTGACAGAGGGCTGGTTAGACAGGTCTGCAGATATTTTATCGATCGTATGGACGATATATGCAAGAACAAAGAGAAGGAGACCGTTTATCACAATGATCTCTGCATTCAGCATACCTGGCATGATACCTGGCATAAGCATTGATATACCAAATGCGATTGAGACAAGATTTAAAATCGTCAGAGTAATATTCAGTTTTTTTAGTATCGGGAATTGTGGGACCGGTGCTGCAGGAGGGTTTTTCATTGCTGCAAGAACCGGCAAAAATCGGCCGGTAAGCAGAATTACACCCCCCAGAATATTCAGCAATCCGAGTAGTATCTGAAGCAGCCCGGTCAGTAATCCGGGGACAATGCAGGACACCACCCCAAGGGTCGCAAAGATCATTCCGAATATGGTCATTATCCAGGTTCTTTTAAATGCTCCGAGGGGGGTTTCCCCAAGGGCCATCATCTGGATTGAAAAGATGACCAGAAGCATTCCCAGAAGGCCGTCCTGAGAGAAGGCTATCATGCCAAGGTTTACGAGAATAAGAATAATTCCTAAAAGCGTCAGGAGCACCGCAACCATAAGAAGAATGGAAAGAGAGAGGGAGAGTGATGTCTCCTCAAGCAGCTGCCATACCCCGTTCATCTGTTTTTGATCAGTACCTGATTTCATGCCCTCCTGGTGAGATAACGGTATTTCTCGTCTGACCTTCTGAACACAATATGCCAGATAAAAAAAGCTCAACGCAAACAGAATGAGAATTACGGCTGTCTGTTGATCCGTGGTAATCCCTGGGAAAAGTGTAATCAGGCCACATATGCATGCGATAATATATATCAACCCGCAGGCAAGGATCAGATGCTGGAGTACCCCTGATACCTTTCTCCATGTCCATGCCTTGTCTTCTCTGATAAAAAGTTGCAGGAAAAGGGCTATACCACCGAAAAGCAGCCCTCCTCCGACGATAAGTCTGACTGGATCAGAAAGATAACCCGGGACAAAAGCAGCAGCCATTCCTAGAATTCCAACGATAATACCGACAAGTACGAGAAGCCAGGACCGTTTGAGATCACCAAAAGGCGTCTTTCCCATCGTGATAATCTGAAATGCCATAAGCAATACAAATAATCCGTATGTGCTATCCGGTGCGTATGGAAGGACGCCAGTGTGGATCTGAAAGAGCAGAAATCCGAAAATAAGCATGAATATCCCGAAAATGAGCAGGATAACAACCTCTATAGTAAGATCTGATTCTCCGGTCAGTTTCAGATGTTCTTTTTTGGGATGCTTGTCTTCGTCAATCATTCAGCATTTTTCCTCTAGTAAAATAATAGCACATTACATAAGAAAAATTATCCTGTTATACCTATTCAGCCACCTGGCCCTCCTTTGACCGATAAGAAAACCGGTCTGCCTCATTTCCTATCATATACAGTCATTTCCGTTTTATCATCAGGTATGGCCAAAACATACTCACTGCTTACCGGTATGAGTTTTTGTAGCATGCTTCTTTGTATCAGCGGGCCTAAAATGTCATGAAAAACGAATTATTCATCCTCCTCAATATCCGGGCGTGCTCATGGATGTCTCAGTCGGAATAAGGAAGTTCATGGAATACCTGGTTTATGAAAGGGTTCCTGTGTTATTCTTCTCAAAACCAGAAGCACTTTATTATCTCTGTAAAAACGGTATACGATGTTCTCTGCTGTGGCCGAATCCCGCGTCCTGAAAGCTTTGGGACTTGTTTTTGGAGATATCGGGACCAGTCCTATCTATACCATCGGAATCATTCTTCTTGCTCTTGTTCCGAATGAGGAAAATATCTTCGGAATTATTTCGTTAATTTTCTGGAGTTTATTTCTCATCATCACCGTTCAGTATGTTTGGATTGCGATGCACGTGGGAACAAAAGGTGAGGGTGGAACCATTGTTTTAAAGGAAGTTCTGACAGACCTCTTGAAAAACAGCCCGTTGGTTCCCTATATCTCACTCCTGGCAATAGTCGGAGTATGCCTGTTCATGGGTGATGGTGTCATTACTCCGGCCATTAGTATCCTCTCAGCCGTAGAAGGCATTCGGCTGGTCCCCGGGCTTGAAGAAACGAGTGGGACCGTTCTCCTTCTTATTGCAGCTACCATAGCTATCTGTTTATTTTCCTTTCAAAGGAGGGGAACAGATAGTATTTCCTGGGCATTCGGGCCGGTTATGGCAATATGGTTCTTTTCTCTGTCCATTACCGGTCTTATAAGTCTGGTTTCGGCACCCCATATTCTGCTTGCATTAAGCCCGCATTATGCACTTGGGTTTTTACTTGAAAATGGTCTTACGTCTCTCATCGTCCTGTCTGCCATTGTATTATGTATCACCGGGGGTGAGGCACTCTATGCCGATATGGGACATCTTGGTCGTGAACCAATCGTCAAAGGCTGGTATTTTGTATTCCCTGCCCTTATGCTGAGTTACCTGGGTCAGGGGGCATTTGTTCTGGAACATGGATCGACAGGCACTGTCCTCTTCTCCATGGTTTCCTCCATAATAGGCCCACTCTATATTCCGTTTCTCCTCCTCAGTATCTGTGCAACCATTATCGCCTCCCAGGCGATGATCAGCGGGATGTTCTCAATCGTTTATCAGGCCATGACGACCCGGATCATACCCAAAATGAAGATAGATTATACATCTTCAGCACTCCGTTCACAGATTTATATTGATACGGTTAACTGGCTTCTTCTGATGGCTGTTCTTCTGGTTATGGCTGCATTTCAGTCATCTGAAAACCTGGGTGCAGCTTATGGTCTTGCCGTGGCAGGAGATATGTCAATATCGGCTTTTATGCTGCTCTTGATATTCGTGATAAAGAGGGATTTTTTAAAAACCGGAATCCTCTGTGCACTCCTTGGAATAAACCTGACATTCTTCATGGCATGTCTGACAAAGCTGCCACACGGTGCTTACTGGTCATTCCTCCTTGCGTTCATTCCCTTTGTTATCATTATGATCTTTATCCAGGGTCAGCAAAAGCTCCGCTCAATATTCCAGTCGATTCCGTACGAGGAGTTTATCGATAAATACCATCAGTTATACCGGGAATCCTGCAAAATATCCGGTGCTGCCCTGTATTTCACATCAGATATCAGATCGATATCACCGTATATCGGGCAGATCTTCTTTCAGAATAATATCATTTACAAACAGAATATTCTGGTATCAGTCAGGATCAAGGGATACCCGTTTGGGGTAACCTCCGACTACCAGGAAGGACTTGCCGAAGGGTTGTCTGCGTTCATTATTGAGGCCGGGTACATGGAGATTGTTGATATCGAAGCTCTGCTCCGGGAACGGGGCATATTTGAGAAGACGATCTTTTATGGCATCGAGAATATTATCAGTGACCGGATGATCTGGAACCTCTTTGGTCTGATGAAAAAGGCATCTCCACCTTTTGTTCAGTTTTACTCTCTCCCGCCGGAGAAGATTCATGGGGTGGTGACCAGGTTTGTTCTGTAAAACCGAAAAAGAAGAACGGACTTTGGTTGAGAACTGGTACGAAATATTTTCAATACCTAAACTTTTTCAATTGTATTTTAACCATCTGATCGTACCATCAGATCTGCATGGCATACCATTAATTGATCAGGAACCGATTACCCTGTTTGAGCCCAGGAGATTCAAAAAAGTGGGTGGATTGTATGGATATAAAAATCCTTATGGTCTGTTTTCTCTGTCTGTTGATTACGGTTTTTTATAGTGCCTGTGCAGAGGTTGCAAGTCCCTATCAGAAGGTGAGCAGTTCAACCATTCCGGTATACCAGCAAGCAACCGATATCCTGGGAACAACCCTGGAGGGGATTGCCGATGGTTATTCAACCATATAGCAGAATCGGATGGAAGATCGCCATAAACGGCATTGATGAGTCAAAAGAAGATATGAAGACCGAATGCGGATGGGGGTATATTACCGGCTATGATAGTTCAACAGGAATCTTATTTGGAATGGGTCAGATGTATGCGATTTCTCCCGGAAGTTCCGCCGGGAGTCCGGTCGTGCATTCTCTCGGTGATGCATCGTTGAGTATTTATGGTACCGAAAACCAGGTCAGCATCTCATCTGGTGGGAGTGACCCTGGCCACGGAACTGCCTGGTCAACGATAGTCGGAACCTATTCCAGTCTTCAGAATGGTGGTAACCGGATATTCTACGGATTTGGAAATAATCCTGATTACTCTGCATCGATGTGTGTTCTGATATTTGCGAATCTGCAGGGAGTCAGTTCAGGAGCTCAGGAAGATGAGGGTATTGGGTATATCGGACCGCGGTATGAATTTACGACCGTTACTCCTACCCCGACACCGACCGGCAAAAAACAGGTGAATCTTCAGTCTCCTAAATTGGAGACAATTTAAGTCTATTTTTTGAATTGATCAAAAACCCCTTAAAAGAATATTATGCCAGATTCTTATACCAGATATTCATACTTTCAAATGTTCCACAGATATTTGTATTCTTAATGAGCGTCCCCCCAAACTGATACCCGAATCCTGAAAACACCGGTTTATCTGAAGTGGTCCCGCTCTGCAGATGGTAAATGCGGTTTTCACCTGATTCTCTTTCATATAGGTCTCCATCTGCGAGAGTATTCTTTTAGAAATACCCTTCCCCCGGAATTTTGGATCTACGGCAATATCACTCATTTCAACAGCGGAAGCATGGGTATCTGTCTCACAAGAACCTGCAGCAATTATTTTTTCAGCGGTTTCCGCAATAAAGAATGGAACCCCGGAGCTCATGATCTTTTTCAGATAATATGGTTCATGAATGGGAAAGGGGTATGTCTCAAACACGTTCCTGTACAAGGAACACATGTCAGGAATATCAGATACTTCAGCTTTTCGTATGAGAAAATCCTCTGCTGAAGAATTTTTTTGAATGGAGGGCAGATGCTGACTTTGGCATGATGTCAGATTTTTTTGGATAATACCATATGCATCTTCTTCTGCCCGGTTATGATCATAAAACCTGGATAAAAAAAGAGCATCTTCTCTCCCCTGATAATAACCTCGGATAGTAGCCTCAACCCGTGAATCCGGAGTCTGGAAATCTCTTAAAAATGATCGTGGGATTTTCAGGATAATTTTTCCATATGAGAAAACGAGTTGCAGATAATTAATCCGCTTCATGATTGCTTCCACATCATCTGGATGGAAATGTATGAGGTATATGCGGTTATTGAAATACCCATGTTGAATTAGGCTTTTGCCAATAGGAACTATAAGATCAGTCTCCATCTGTTCTCCGTGTAACCCTATCCAGATCTACTGGCAGGATGGTGATTTCATTCTCATAATCTGACAATAATGCTTCAATGCCCTGTGCTCTTTTTCCTGCGGTATCCTGATCGATTGAATGCTGAAGAATACATGCTTTACATTGGAGATCACAGGTCACTCCCTGGTACGAATCAGGTTCCTGGTATGTGGTAAACATACCCTCGTAGTTCCGAAGAACTACCTTATTTGAAGACCATGATACCAGGTAATAGGGCATAACCGGGATCTTTCCTCCTCCTCCGGGAGCATCTATTACATACGTGGGAACTGCAAGACCTGAAGTATGGCCGATCAGGCTTTCAATTATCTCTATTCCTTTTCCCACCGGGATTCTGAAATGAGCAAGCCCCTCGGCAAGATCACACTGGAACAGGTAATATGGTCTGACCCGGTTTTTCACAAGTTCATGCACCAGTTTTCTTATGATAACCGGACAATCATTCACACCTGCCAGAAGAACAGACTGGTTTCCAAGTGGAATGCCGGCATCAGCAAGTTTCGCAAGAGCAGCACGTGAATCATCCGTAAATTCCTTTGGATGGTTAAAATGAGTATTCAGCCAGAGCGGGTGATATTTTTTGAGAATTGAAACAAGATTATCAGTTATCCGGAAAGGAAGAACAACGGGAACCCGGGAACCAATTCTGATAATCTCAATATGAGGTATTTTCCGTAACCTGCTTAAGATCATGTCCAGCTGATGGTCTGAAAGCATCAGTGGATCTCCTCCTGATAACAGGACGTCACGGATCTCAGGATGGGCCTTAATATATGAAAAGGCTGCATCCAGTTCCTCTTCCAGGGGTATTGACGATACCTGACCTACTTTTCTCTTTCGTGTGCAATGTCTGCAGTACATGGCACAGGTGTTACTGATAAGAAAGAGGATCCTGTCCGGATACCGGTGTGTGATGAGAGGGCAGGGACTGTCTTCATCTTCTGCCAATGGATCATGGATATCATAATCCTCAATGATGAGTTCTCCGACAGAAGGGACTGCCTGTTTGAAAATTGGATCATGAAATGGATCATCAGTGTCTATCAGAGACAGATAATAGGGGGTGATAGACATGGGAAAGAGATCACATGTCTTATGCATCTCTTCCCGTTCAGATGCGGAGATTTTTAAGTCAAGCATCTGTTCCAGGGTGGATAGATCGGTAATACTATGTCCAACCTGCCATTTCCAGTCTTTCCATCTGGCATGAGTATGTTCCGGGGGTTGCGGGTCTGATGCTGGTATTGATTTCACAAATGTCATAATAGATCATAATATTCTGAAGTATCTCTTCAGAAGTGGAATAATTTTCTAATCAAACGATCCTGATCTGCTCCCTTGATAGGAATCAAAAAAGACTTAGTAGGTTGCGGTCCCGCTATAGGCAGCAGGATCATGGTCAAACAGCCACTCCCTGATCGGTCCGGTCCCTGGCGTAAACGGTTCATAATCATCAAACCACCGTGCATGGGCATTTGAGCAGGAGATCATAAACTTTTCATAATTTTCAGGATCGGCTGCCTGATGATACCTCATGAAGATATTATGGTTATTCATACCGACAACCTCTATCTTGCCGGTGCTATGTGACATGATAAATCTGGCCCGTTTGGCAAGTCCAGAACATCTTTTAAATGCCTTTTGCAAAGTCCAGAACGACTCTTCAACCGGAACGGAATAGATATAATTCCCGATGGTCGGACGGCACTGGAAGACATAATAGGGTGATACTCCCACAAAAGATAATTTTTTAAAGAGATCTGCCAGGACAACTGCATTATTGTTCACGCCCTCTATGATCGGCGTCTGATTCACGATTATTGCACCAGCCTGCTGAAGCATTCCTATTGCCCTGACCGATTCTGAAGAGATCTCATTCGGGTGATTGAAATGAGCCATGACATAGATCTTCTTCTCTCCGCCTGAAGCCCCCCTGATAAGATCGATGAGATCAGGATCTTCGGTGATCCTATAGGGATTATAGGCCAGCATCTTTGTCCCTATTCGTATAATCCCGACATGGTCAATCTCCCTGATTTCCCGGATCACCTGCTTGAGACGGGAAGTTGCAAGAATGAACGGATCTCCACCAGAGAGAAGAACATCGGTTACTTCAGGATGGTCCCTGACATAGCCAAGGGCTGGTGCATAGTCCCTGATGGTCTGACGCTCACAATCCATAAAGAGGCGTTTTCTGAAACAAAATCTGCAGATCCCTCCACATACATCAGATAAGAGCAGAAGGGCAGTCTGGGGATATTTATGCTGAAGTCCATGCTGGACAGTATATTTTTTCTCCTGAGACGGATCAGGACTTCCGGATCCATTCAGCTCACCCGGGTCAGGGAAGATGATCCGTTTTATTGGATCGTTTGGGTATTCCAGTCGATGAGTGAGAGATAATGTTCTGATGCCCGAAATGGGAACTTCTCGGTCACTGTGAGCAGTTTTTTCTGTTCGCATTCTGGCATGGACTGAAAATATGGAATCTGTGTAATATCTGTAATGTATGTCCCTTTCATCATGTTCACCTCCTGGTGTTCGACAATTAAAACCCCGATTAAGGGGGGAGGAAATATCCGGGGCAATTGTGGTCCAGGTATAGAGTCAATAAGATAAGGTTTAAGAAAACCAGGTTATGATATAATTAGGAGTACTTATATTTATACTTTCTTTGTTTTGATTACTACTAGTACTAATCTTAGGTTCTCCTCTTCGGAATCTATATCCATTCTTTTGATAAACTATCTTAGTTTAAGGGAGTTCGGTTTTGTCTGCCGGAACATATGAGGAACAGGTCTACTCTCTTCTGTGTCAACACCGGGAAGGACTTACAATAGAGGCAGTATCACGGTCATTGCAGATTACCCGGACCACTGCGGCACGGTACCTGGAGTCTCTCTATCATGCCGGCCGGGCAGAACGGCGTTCACTTGGACCTGCGAAGATATACCGGCCATCATTTCGGGTTTCAGGTTCTGATATACTTGCAATTCTGGATGAAGGAATCCTCATCATCAATCCTGATGGAACGATCCGGGAAGTGAACCCTGCCTTTGGATCTCAGGTTTTTCTCGCTCCTGCTGACCTGAAAGATAAGGCATTACAATACTCTTCTCTCAACCGGATTTTTTCCGAAGATATTATCAAAACCCTTCTGGATCCTCCGGAGCAACCGATAGAAGGGATTATTCACATTTCAGATCAAGAGACAGAACGATATCTGCATTACCGGATTTTTGCAATACAGCTCCTGAATGGGGAAACCGGTTCTGCAATGATAGCCCAGGATCAGACAGAAGTAATCTCATGTAAGGAAAAAGCCCGGAGTCTGGTATCTGAATATGAAAACCAGATCTCCCTCATTCATTCAGATCTCACCAACAATCTTGAAAAAGCAAAAAATTCGGTTCGTGAGTTATCGAGCCGTGAGCGGGCCATCCGTGACCTGCTCCAGAATGTTCGGGCGATCATCCTGAAGATAAATACAGAAGGACGAGTGGTATTCTGCAATCACTATGCATCAGAGATTGCTCATCTGCATGACGGGGAACAGGATCACCCGGCTTTATTACATAGTCTGTTTCCAATAATTGACGAACACGGGGCCCTTATTGCAGATAAAATTAATGATGTCAGGGCTGGTGATACAGATTTTTCAAACTGGGATTCTCCACTCATGTTAGAAAACCGGCTAACCGATCAGGTGTATTCATGGAACCTTATCAGGCTTCGGAAAGGGAAAAAGGGGGCCTCGATGATCCTTGCCGGTTTTGATATTACAGACCTGATTCATCGGGAACGAGAGGTTGTCAGATCACAGCAGCGGATGAAATGGATACTTGATCATCTCCCTGATCCCACCTTTGCCATTGATAATACCAAGCAGGTCATTTTATGGAATAAACAACTGGAGGTTATGACTGGTCTGCAGTCTGAGGAAACAATCGGAAAATCAATCGATCTTTTTGTGCCGGCAATCTATGGATACAGACGTCCGGTTCTCGTAGATCTGATATTTAACCGGTATGATCCATCAATACCTGCATTTTTTAAAAATGTTGTCCAGGAAGGAGAAGCTCTGACAGCAGAGACGATTGCATACCGGCAGGACGGGACCTCCCGTATCTACTGGGTGAAAGTAACGCCGTATTATTCAGAATCTGGGGAACTTTCCGGAGCAATACAATCGATTCGGGATATTACCTCATTTCGCGAGGATGAAGCAAAAATCCGCGATGAAGGAGCGCTTCTCCGGGGTATCGCCGAGCATCTTCTTGATGATATACTGGTCATCAATCGTGCTGGTACTATCCTGTATGCAAATCCTTCTCTCGGAAGATTAATCGGAACCAGCCCGGAAAAAATCATTGGCTCACATATCAGCGAGGTTCATGAGATACGGAAGATCTTTCCGTCCTGTGATCGGTTTAAGTCGGTGTTCATCACCGGTGTTCCTCTTCATGACCTTTTTACCATCCAGAATGACGGCATGGAGATCCTGATGGATGCCATGTTCATTCCTGAGAAGGATCAAGCTGGGCTTATATCAGCGATTTTGATTGTGCTTCGCGATGTTACAGCAATTCGGGATGAGATAAGCCGTATGCAGCACCGGACAGCAGAATATACCGCCCCCTGATTCTTTTTTCTATTCTCACCCTCAGATCCCGGGTTACGTTTCTCTGTTTTGTCTGTTTTCCCTGTTCATCCCTGCTTTAAGAATCCTTTCTTCACGAATTACCCTTCATTTATATATAGCATCATGTAGTTTAAAAAAACTGATCGGGTGCATTCAGGCAGGATATCCGGGGCTGTTTTATGTTCATGAACTCCCAAATCTTAAGGCGTGAAGGCACGGATAGAAGAAGATAAAGTCCTGCTGGGGTCAGAGGGATATGCCCTTTATGAGCAGAGCGGATTTGGCAGACCACAAAAGGACGGGCTTCGGCTCTCTCCGGTAGAAGCACTCTATCTCGTGTACCGGGGAAGAATTGAGATTCCCGGATATGATTTTGACACGCTTCTGGTCAGGTTCTCTGAAGACGCCCACATGTTCAGATCTTTCCTGGTGTACCGTGATATCAGGGAACGGGGATACGTGGTCCAGACCGGCCCTCATGACTTCAGGGTATTTAAGCGGGGAGAAAAACCAGGAAAAGGAGAGTCCCAGTATATGGTGCGGGTACTCTCAGAGCGTGACCTGATTGATTTTTCTGTTGTCCAGGAGGAGGTCAGAACCACGCTGAATATGAGAAAACAACATATTCTTGCTGTTGTTGATGACGAGTTTGAGATAACATACTACGAAGTCAAACTCCAGACACTTCCCAAACTTGAGGGGACCCCTGAACCGCAGCCGGCACAGGGTATCCTGTCACATATTTCAGCCATCATTACCGCCGATGCCGACCGCGGGTATGATCAGGCATTTTATGGAAAACGTCTTGATGAGTCGAGGATAGTGCTCGCAACCGTCGAAGCAGCCTACCTTATGGAACAGAAACTGGTTACGATTTATCAAGGGAAAGAGCTACTGACCCCTGAACAATACCGTGAACGAATAGGAGATTCAGATCCCGAACTTGATAAGAAGATTACGGTGTATCGTCACCTGCGATCTCTTCAGTATATCCCAAAGACCG
>Ga0116165_1001777_pt1 | contig 16146 bp, 9 predicted proteins | sample AD_JPNMR1_MetaG_FD_89885 | JGI IMG/M metagenome (GOLD analysis project Ga0116165, IMG submission 89885) | Active sludge microbial communities of municipal wastewater-treating anaerobic digesters from Japan - AD_JPNMR1_MetaG | ecosystem: Engineered > Bioreactor > Anaerobic > Digestate | place...
AAGCAATGGCTTCCTGATTTTGATTACCTTTCTTTCTTTTGTTTTTTTCCTCTTGACTTAGATTTTATTTTTAATAATATATTCTTAAGAAAAGGGTATACCATGTCTGTAAACTTCCCGAATTTTTAATTTTAATGGAAAAGAACAAGCAGATGATGGAACAGCAAAAATAGCAAAATTTTTTTATTGATAAAAAAATAGAATTTGGAATATTTCGATAATAATAATAAATTTGTCATTAATTATACACTAAAAAATTTTTTTAAAATTCACCATAAAAAAATAAAATAAAAAATCTTAAAAAATTTTTTTAATTTTTATATAATGTCTGATTACAAGTAAATGTATTTCGATTTTTCGAAAAATAGAAATGCCAGGATGCTGTCATATCATTTTTAAAACATCTACTTTCTTTTTATATTTTTCGGAATATTAATTTTTTCCTGTCTGTATAAAATAATATGAATTTTCCAATTATTATTTTGATTTTTAAAATTTTTACTATAATATGATTTGTATTTCATATACATAATTATTTTTTTGACCGTTTAAAATTTTTTAATTTTTTAATTTTAGAATTAGCATATTTATTATATTTTCATAATATTTTTTTATTCTTACTTTTAAGCAGTATTTAATGATTTTTTTAATAAATGTAAGTTGTTATTAAAAATGGATTAAAATATTTTTTAAAAAAAATTTAAGTTTTTTTAAATTTTGTCGAAAATAAATAATGAAAGCTATAGCTATTTTAAAATAGGTTTTGTCACATATATGGATGTATGTGATTTAAATTTAATCACTTATCAAGGAAGATAAAAAGTGATTAGGTTAACGCCATTAAGTTCTTATTTTAATTATCGAAATTTTAATAAAGCAAATTCTGTCGTTGCTAAATCAATTAAATCATTAGGCACTGGAATAAGAATTCAATGCGCTGCTGATGATGCAGCCGGAATGGCGATTTCCGCTAATATCAAATCTAAAATCCTATCATTAAAACAATCTATTAAAAATGTCCAGACAGGACAATCTATTTTACAAACAGCTGATGGGGGATATGAAGGATTACAGGGCTTGTTAAACAAGGCATTAAAGTTATGTTTGCAAGCAAAAAATCAGACACTTACTGCTGATGAGCGGCAGTATTTACAGGATGAATATTTGCAGGTTTTGCGTGAGATGAAGAATATTACTGATACCACAAAATTTGCTGATGAACTTATTTTTGGCGACCCAAATTATGCTTATTTTCCAATATCGCATACTTTAAATATTGAACCATATAAATCGCCAACAAGAAATACAGATACCGCTTCACGAATAATTGATGACCGCGGGACAGCCGTAACTCAAAGCAATGGCACAATTGAATACTATACATTGCCATCACCACTACCCCCTCCTGCCAATCCACAATATTTAAGTTATGATAATATTGGAACAACAGAAATTTATCAACCAGCTACTTCTACTACTACTATATCTGATGCTGATGTTGGTAAAACAGATACTATTAATACTAATCTTGGCAAAACTGATAATGTAATTACATTAGGAAAGACAGAACCTGTAATTAATGTTCAGGGTTATGACGATAGTATTGCTTCTTTAAAAACAAACGGTAATGTTGTGCAAGAATCTGATAAATTACGAGGTGTGACGCAAACAACAGGTTATGCAAATATAGATTATTGGAATAATCGTGTTGTTAATTTTGCTAATACTATTGAAGATTATGCTGGTAATAATACAAGTTTAGTTATTAAAGCAGAAAGTTCTGGAATGTATTTATCAAAAGGAACTCATTATGTCGTTAATCCTGATAAACAAAGTATTACATTATTGGATGAAGCATTTACTGTCGCAATGCAACATACTGATACATTGACAATTGAATATTGGGTAGAAGGTTCTCGAACAATAACAACAACAGAAAAATTTATAAATGGCACAGAAAAAGTTTATCTGAATTATAATGGAATAGATACATTATTAACAGCCGGTGTAAATTATACAACTTCAGAAAGCGGTGGTGCTGGCACTGGTTATGATACAATAACAATTTTAAATGAATATAGTGGAAATAATGGTTTAGCAGAAGGTAGTAGTGCTTATACATTTAGAATTACTTATGTTAAAGAAAATGGAAATGTTTTTAATTTAACAGAAACACCTGCTAATGATGGTGGTTCTTATAGTTCTGAAATTGTTAAATTAGATAGTGTAACTTTAACAAAAGATGTAGATTATACAATAGATTATTTGAGTAAAAAAATAACATTAACAGACCCAACAAAATTAAAAATAAATCCAACACAAATTGGCGGAACAACTGACCATTCTATTACTATTCAATATATTGATAATGATGAAGAAGATAATGATGATAATACAATTTTTGAATTTACACCAGGTTCATATATTTCTGATACAGTTAAAGTGAAAAAAGATAGTACTACATTAACAAGAGGTGCAAATGGATTTGATATAATTGGTGATAAAATAGTTTTGACTGGTTCAGAAAGATTAACTGGTAAAGGCGGCTGGAATTTCACTATTTCATATCTTGAAACAGAAGACTTGAATATGAATGGTGTGGCAGATGACCTTGAAATAAATTTTGAGGAAACACCAAAGGATTATTATCCAGCTGATAATTCACAAATTGGTTCTGAAGAATTTTATTATAATGGTGTTCTCAAAAGTTTTGCTGATAATTATTATACAGTTAATGCTGACCAACAATCAATTACTCTTGATTCAACAAAAGTTAAAGGTGGTGATACAATTCAATTAAAATATATTCGCGCAACTGATATTTTAGGAACAGGTTCACTAACAGTAAATGCAACAGAAGAATTTTTAAGAAATTCATTAGAAGTAAAATTAGGTGGAGTTACCGTTGATCCTTCAAAATATACAATTAATGGTGGTGATGGTATTAATACAGGAGATAGTATTACTTTTAACGATGGTTATTTAGTTGGAGACCCAGATGATACTGTAACACTTTCTTATATAAGAAAAACAGATATAGCAGGCACGAGTTCTATGACTGTTACTGCAAATGATACATTTTTAAGAAGTTCACTTGTTGTTAAATTATCAGGTTCAATAGTTGACCCATCAAAATATACAATTAATGGCGGTGATGGTATTAATACAGGTGATAGTATTACTTTTAACGATGGTTATTTAGTTGGAGACCCAACATCAATTACTTTAGAATACTTTAAAGAAACAGTTCGTCAATTTAATATTAACTACGAACCACTTGATTATAATGGTGATGGTGATAGATATGATTCAGAAATAATAACGAGTTCAGATACAACGCGTGGAAATAATGGCGTTTTAACACCAGGTATTGATTATATTTTTACCGGTCCAAAAACAATTGAATTACAGTTTGACCCAAAAGCAGGGGAAAAATTTACTATTAAATATGTTCGTAAAGAAGGTGATGGTATTTCACCAGCAGAAAATATATTTGAATTACCATCAAAACCAATCTCAGAAACTTTAAGTGTTAAAGTAGACAGAAATAATGATAGTGTGTTTGATAATGATGGAATTGATAATACAGTTGGCACAGCGGATGATGAGTTGTTAATTGAAAATACACATTTTGTTGTTGATTATGATAACAAAAAAATTACAATAAATGAAACAGTTGCTGGTGGTGGAATTGTCGGAGACCCAGGTGAAATTAGAATTTCGTATGTGCCAGAAGATTGGGATAGAAGAATAGATTTTACATCTGCACCTGCTGATTACGATGCAGACCCTTCATTAAAAGGCAGTGAAAAAGTTTATATTGATAGTAATAATGATGGTGATTATGATGATGCTGGTGAATTATTAGTAGCAGGAACAGATTATAATTTTATTGATGATGATACAATTGAATTAACTGGCACTGGTGTATTAAAAATAGGACAAAATTTAGATGTTAAATTAAATTATGCAACTGATGCTGATAATATTATAAATGTATCGTCCTCATTAAAAGCAACTTATGGAAATATAATTGATTACACAGCATCTGGTAAACGCGCAGAAAGAATCTGGATTGATGGGAATGAAAATGGTCAATTTGAAGATACAGAATTATTAGATGAAGATGATAGTGGTAATGATGATTATGATATTAATTATACAACAAATACAATAACATTAAAAAATAATAGCCGATTAGTTGGCAGAAAACAAATAAGAATCGAATTTATTCAGGATGAAAAAAATGGTAATGGATTAAGTGAAAATGATTTTCAATTAATTGCCGAACCATTGTTAAATTCAGAAGTTGTTAAATATCGTTCATTATCATCGCCAGAAACCTGGCAAACACTAACAAAAAATGTAGATTATGTTATAAATGGCAATAAGATTACTTTAATAGATAATAGACAATTATTAGGATTAAATGATAATGGCACTACTGTTGCCGACGATAATATTGTTCATAGAATTAAGATTGGTTATACTGAAACAGATAGATTTGAATTTGCTGATTTTGATGCTTCACCTGATGTAGAAGGACTTGGCGGCAGAATTGGCCAGGTTTTAGAAGATACAATTAATGTAAAATGGGATGGTGTTGATATAACATCAGATAAAGATACAAAATGGCAATTAGTAAAAACAAAAATAGGTGAAGCAACAAATTATATAAATCCAAATACTGGCCAGTATTTTAAAAGTTCAACGCCTTCTTATGATGTTTATAAATATGAAATTAAAATTATTGATTCTGATTTATTAAAAGGTGACCCTGATGATACAAATGGACATCAATTTGAAGTAAGTTATAAGTATGATTATTTTGATGAGTTTTTATTAAGCACACCAGTTGATAGCGTAATACGAAATTTAGTTGTGACTGATACTTTGGATAATGAAGTTTCAGAAGGCGAATATAGTATTTATAATGAGACATTAGGACAGGATGTCTTTGGTAATTTAGAACAAAAGCATTATTTATCCATACATAGTGTTGATTTAGCAGACCCTACAAAAAATCCTGGTTTACAGGTAAAAGTTTCTTATGAATATTATAGTGAAGCAAGTAGAAATCCTTATACTGCTTGGTTGCAGGTTGGTCCACTTGCATCTGAACGAATTCAAATAACAATTCCTGCTTTTAGTGTAATACAACGAAATTTACATACTATTGATTTATCAACAGTAGAAGGTGCTGAGACTGGAATTGAGCGAATAAAAGAAGCAATGGATGTAGTTAGTTATGGTAGGTCAGAAGTTGGTGCGCAAATGCAACGAATTGCTGAAATATATAACAAATTAGAATTACGATATGAAAAATATACTGAAACTTATACTAATATTGATGGAACTGATATAGCAAACGAAATAATAAATTATTTAAAGAACAAAATTCAAATGATGCAAAGAATTGAGTTATACAAAAATGATAAATTAAATACAACCTATCTTTTAAATTTACTTGTCTTTGCGTCAAGTAATAAAAAATAAATTCTCGTATTTAATATAATTTTCCTTCACAAAAATAAAAAACAAAATGGAAATTTTTTTTGCTAAAAATATTGTTATAATTTTATTCTGTTGCTGGATAATCTATTTCTTTTAATGCATTTAATATTATTTCCTTAGATGCTGTGCCAATAATTTCTATTTCCTTCTTTTTTAAGTTTATATTTATTTTTTCTATGCCTTCTATATTTTTTAGTGCTTGTTCTATCCTTTTTTTACAATGTTCACAACTCATATTTGGTATTCTTAATATCATACCTCCTCCTTTTATTTTTTCTTCTTTCTCTTTTTTGATATATGAATTTATTATTAAAATTATTAGAATTATTGCTGATATATTTTTTAATAATATATTGTTTTTTTGTGAATGATGATAATGCATTGAAAATTCTATTTTATTATTTAAGTAAATCCAATCAATTATAAGAGCAAATAATACTGCTGTAATTAAAATGGAAATTAAATATATTAGTAAAACTTTTTTGCCGAATTTTCCTGAAATAAAACTTATTGTTGCTGTATTTGTTGCTGGTCCTGCTATTAAAAAAATTAATCCTGCACCTGGATTAAGTCCTTTATTTATTAATGATGCTGCTATTGGTATTGAGCCTGTTGCACATACATATAATGGTATCCCAAATATAAACATAATTAAATATGATAATAATTTATTTGTTAAATATTTTTCTATTATTGTTTCTGGTAGCAAATATGATATTAAGCCACCTATTATTATTCCAATTATTATCCATTTACCAGAATCTTTTATTAATTCATAAAATGAGTAATTTAATATTTTTTTTATTTTGAAAAAGAAAGAATGAGTATGAAAATTCATATCATCACAATAATTACAATAAAATTTGTTTGATGTTTCGATTTTTTTTTCTTCATCCTTGGAAAATATATTTATTATTGAACCAGCTAAAAAACCATTGAAAAAAGCAGCAAGAGGTCGTATTATTGCAAATGTGATTCCAAGTAAAGAATAAGTAGCAAAAATAGAATCAATACCTGTTGTTGGGGTTGAAGATAAAAAAGCAATTGCTGGTCCTTTGCCTGCGCCTGATTTTCTTAAATGTGCTGTGACAGGAATAACGCCGCAAGAACAAAGTGGCATTGGCACACCTAATAATGCTGCTTTTAATATGCCTAAAAAATTATTGCTTGATAAATGTTTCTGAATTTTATTAACTGGAATTAAAATATATAATATACCAGAAACAAAAAAACCAAATAAAAGATAAGGTGCCATTTCACCTGCTAAATACCATATTTCTTTTAATAAATTCATCTTTTTATTCACCCCAATTTTTTATTAAATTTTTTATTAAATTTTTTAATTTGATTAATGATGATAATTTGTATTTTTCATTTGTTGAATGAATGTCAATAAATTCAATTGCTATATTTACTGCTTCTATTCCTTTTGCATTAAATAGATTTGCATCAGACCCGCCCATTGTTTTTTCTAATTTTATGTTTTTACTTATTCCTTTTATTGAATTTTTAAAATTTTCTACTAATATTGATTTTTCTGATACATCCATTTTTTTGTATTCATTTATTATTTTTAGTTCGTATTTTACTTTGTATTTAGCGCAGGTTCTTTTTATTATTTCTTTTAAATTTGTAATATAATTTCGCAATATTTCTTCTTTATGACTTCTTACTTCACCGCTAAATATAACTATTTCTGGCACTATATTTGTCGCTATACCACCATTTATTGTTCCTACATTTGCTGTTGTATTTTCATCTAATTTCCCTATTTTGATTTTTGAAATTATTTCCGCTGCTACTTTTATTGCACTTTTTCCTTTTGTCGGTGCTATTCCAGCATGTGATGCTTTGCCTTTTATTTTTACTTCATATCTTATATGTTGTGGTGATTTAACTATTATATTTCCTATCTTACCGTCTGCATCAAATATATATGCATATTTTCCTTTTAATAATTTATAATCAAGAAATTTTGAACCTAATAAACCAACTTCTTCTGCAACAGTAAAAACAATTTCAATTGGTGGATGTTCTATTTTTTCTTCTTTTATTTCTTTTATTGCAAAATATATTGCTGCTACTGCTGCTTTATCATCTGCACCAAGCACTGTTTCTTTATTACTTTCAAATATATTATTTTTATATCTTACTTTTATATTTGTTCCGGGTTTTACTGTATCTAAATGTGCACATAATATTATTGGTTTTTCTTTATTTTGGATACCATTAAATCTAATTATTAAATTTCCATTTGTTCCTTTTATTTTTTCTTTTGCATTATCTTCTATTATTTCATCTGCACTTATTTTTTTAAATTCATCTTTTATTAAATTTACAAATTTTTCTTCATTTAATGATTCACTATCAGTCTCTAAAAATTGGATAAATTTATTTATTATTTCTTTCTCTTCCATTTTTTTCACAACCTTTCTACTAATTTTTGCAATCTTAAAATTCCTTTGCCATCAACTAATTTTTGTCCAATTTTTACCATCGCCTTTCTTTGATTATAATTTTCATTTAATTCATTTATTTTTTTTATTAATTTATTTTTTATATTATCTTTAAAAATACCTAAATTGCAAATAATTTTTTTTTCTTCAAAAAATTTACAGTTATTTTCCTGTGCTTTATTTTGATTTATTGTTATTATTGGAATTCCAAAATATAATATTTCATATAATAATAAACCACCACTTATTATTGCTAAATCTGAATTAGATAAATAATTTATTAATAGTTCCCTGTTATTTATAATTTTTACATTTTTATTTTTACTTTTTATATTTTCTTTTTGTGTAAAAATAAAAAATTGGAATTGTTCTAATTTTGTAATTATTTTAATTATCTTTTTTGTTATGTTTTTTGGGTCTGTTCCACCAAAACAAATTATTATATTTTTTACTTTTTTTCTTATCTGTCTATTTATTTTTTTTAATATTATTTTTTTATTAAATATAATGTATTTTTCGCCATAATAACAATTTGGTGTTATTTTTTTTATGTGAATATTTGCATCAAATAAAATATCAGCATAATTTTTTCCTATTCCATTATCATCAAATATTATTATTTTTTTATTTTCTTTTTTTAAATATTCATATATTTTTTTATTTGAATTTTTCTTATCAAAAAAAAATATTTGATAATTATTACTTATTTTTTTTAATTCTTTTAATAAATCATTTTTATAATAATAGATTTTTATTTTTTTTAATTCATTTTGAAATTGCTTAATTATCTTTTTGCTACCTTTTTCTAAATAAACTAATAAATCAAATTTAATATTTTTTAAAAAATAGTTTATTGTAATAAATCTATTTATATGACCTGTTCCATTTTTTGTTGAACAATATAAAATATATAAAGCATTTTTCATTCTTCTGCTTCCTTATATGATTTTTGTTTTACATTGCTGTTTATTTCTATTAGTGCCTGATTTTCTTTTAAAAAATCTAATAATTCATCTATTTCAATTACTTTACCTTTATATAAATTTTTATAAATTATTTCGATTAATTTAAAATCATCAATTGTATCAAGTGTTAATCTTAGCGACCTTTGAAATTCATACTTCAATTTATATTCTAAATATTTGATTTTAAATATATCTGGATTTTCATATATGTATGGAGTAACATGTTCTAATTGATAATTTTCTTTTGCTTCTTTATAAGTTTTTTCTAATGCTAAAAAAGTTAATGCTTCTGCTGTTAGTCCAATACAATCTGAATTTTTATATGCAACATAATCATAATCATCATTGATAATTGTTAATATTAATCTGTCAATTGCTTTAAAATCAATAAAAGGCGAATCACCACATACTCTAATTATAATATCAGCATTTTCGTTTTTGGCTGCTTCATAAAATCGTAAAAGCACATTTTTTTCAGAACCACGAAAATATGGTATTTTTTTAGTATTTAATAATTCAACTAATTTATCATCTTCTTTATTTGTTGATGTTGCTATTATTGTTTTTGCTTTTAAAACAGATTTTTCACAACGTTCAAAAATGTGTTCTATAATTGTTTTACCATTTATATTAATTAATATTTTTTCAGGCAATCTTTTAGATTCAACTCTTGCCTGTATAATTATTATTGCTTTCATTTTCTTCTGTTTTAAATATTTTTTCACATAAATTTTTATAATTGCAGTTTTCACTAATACAATTAGTAATTATATTAAAATTATGATTTAAATTATTTTGATGAAAATTTATTATTTGATTTATTACATTATCTATTTCTTCTATTTTTTTATGACAATTTTTTACTATACAATTTTTTTTGTTTAAAAAAATTAAATATGTATTTATATTTTTATCTGGAAATAATTTATTTATCACATAATAATAAAGTCCTAATTGATAATCATAGCCTGTTGTTTTAACTATTTCATTTAATTCATTTTCATTTTCAAAATAATTTGTTTTATAATCAATTATATCTATTGAATTTTCATAAAAATTTATTCTATCAATAATTATTTTTATTATATATTTTTCATTTGAATAATGTAACCTATATTCTGTTTTATGATATATATTTTCGTTTAGTAAATCATTTAAGTAATTTGAATTTAAAAAATTATCAAATAAAAATGTTAATCTTGAATATATTTCAGAAGCATTATTTATTGTTAATCTGTTTTTTATTAGATAATCTTCAATTTTTTGTGTAATATTAATTTTATTTAAATTAAATAAATTTTCATATTCATTATTTTTTAAAATTTGATGTGTTAAATTACCAATAATAATCGAATTGTTTGAAGAAACTTCATTATTGTAAAATTCAGATAAATAATTTAATTGATTTCTAAAATAGTAAATAAAAGGACATTGAACAAATTGAAATAAATTATTTGCATTTAATTTTATTTTTTCATCACATATTTTTGTATTTATTTCAGAAACTAAAAAGTTTAAATCATCTGGATTTTTAAATGATTCAAAATTATTTAAAAAATATTTAAATTTATCGATATTTTGTTGAATAAAATTTTCATCAATTGAATAATTGATAATAAAATCATTTTGATTAATATTATCATCAAAATAAATCTCATAATCATTCTCAAAAAAGTATTTTAAAATCAGTTCATAGTAATATTTACAATCTTCTTTTTTTTCTATATTTTTTATTTTTTTTATATTTTCTATATAATTATCTAAACTAAAAATTGGAATAAGTTTATTTATTGCACGAGTAAATGCAACATATAATAATCTTTTTTCTTCAGAAGTTGTCATTCGCTTTATTTCGTCCTTTAATAATAATCTTATTGTTGATTCAACTTCTCTATTATCATTTTTTTCATCTCGAACTTTTAGACCAATATAATAATTTCTATTGTCAGACCAGTAATAATCACTTATTTTACTAATAAAAATTTTTTCTTTTGAAGTAATAGAATAATCTAAATCAGGTAAAATAATAATAGGAAATTCTAAACCTTTTGCTTTAAAATATGAAAGAATCTGGACTGGCTTATTATTTTCTTCTAAAATTATATTCAAATTATTATTTTCATTATTTATTATTTCTTCAATAAAATCAAATAAATCCGTAAAATTTAATGAATTTCTATTTTCAAATTCTTTAACTATATAAATAAATTGTGATAAATATGTTTCATAATTTTTATTTGATAAATATATTTTTTCTAATAGATTTGTTTCATCACAAATAATTTTTATTAATTCACTAACTTTGTAATATTTAACATATTTTTGTAATTTTTTTGTTATTTGTAAAAAATTAATAATTTTATTTTTTTCTTCATCGTTAATTAATTCTTTATTTTCTTCATTCTTTAAAAAACTAATAATTTTGTTATAAAATGAAGTGTTATTTGTCTTTGTTGCAATAAGAAATAATGTTGAATCTTTTAACATAAATAAAGCAGAACGAAGTGTTCCAACTAATGAAATATCATCATTACAATAGAGAAATTTTAAGTAATTAAATAAATATAAAGATATTTCATTGTTTAAAATAAATCTATCAGTTGAAACATTATATTCAATATCAAATACTTTTAAAGCCATTTCGAAAAGAGGCAAATATTTGAATCTTCTTAATAATATAGCAATTACTGGTTTATTTTCTGATAATAAAGAATTTACAAAATCAAAACCATCAACTTTTTTAGTAAGTATATTTTTAATTATTTGTGCACATAAATAAGATTCAGAAACTTTTAAATCAAATTTATTTTTTTTTGATGAATGTAAATTAAAAATAAAATTTACATCTTGATTAAGTTCATTATCAGAAGAAGATGTCTTTTTTAATATTTTACCAATTTTAAGTTTTTCATCAAATAATATTTTATGTTGTTGATTATTATTTTGATTTTTGTTTTCTAAAAAAGAAGCATTAGTATATTTAACACCATAAGTTAGATCATCATCATAAAAAAGCCAGCTAAAATATTGATTGAAAAATTTTATTAGATTTTTAGTACTTCGTCTATTTTCACTTAACTCTTTGATATTATTAATATATTTTTGACTCTCTTTAAATATAGTAATATCAGCACCACGAAATTTATAGATTGATTGTTTTTCATCACTAACAATAAAAATTTTTGTTTGATTAAACTCCAGAATTTTTTTTATTATTTCCCATTGTAAAGGGTCAGTATCCTGCATTTCATCAATAATTATATATTTATATCTTTCTGCTAATTTTTGTGCTAAGTGTTTATTTGTTTTTAGATTTTTGTTTGTTAAATATAATATATCATTAAAACTTAAAAAATTTTTTTTACTTTGCTCTTCAAAATATTCATCAACTAATGATTTAACAAAATAAAGTAAGTTTTGAACAAGTTTTCCTTCCTTATTAATTGAAAATATTGAATTATTATATAATATCTCATTGTCATCAGATAAATTGTCATCAGATAAATTGTCATCAGATAAATTGTCATCAGATAAATTGAATTTTTTTTTCTTACTCAAATATTCAATTACATCTTTTTGTATTTTATATAAAAATTCATAATTTTGTTGTAAGTTATCAAATATTTCTTTTCGTTCTAATAAATAAAAACATAATTTTTTAAATGTATAAAAAGATAAATCATTTAATAGTATTTGTAGTGAATAAGAGTTATCTGGATTTTTAATAAAATTATAAAATACTTTTTTAAATAGAGAATTAAAAATAATATTATTATCAATATCGTTATTAATTTTCACATCAGGAGTTATATTAGTTTCTAAAAAATTCTCTCCTAATAATTTTAAGCAAAAAGAATGAATAGTTGATATATTTACATTAAAAAATTTTTCTTTAATATTTTTCAAATGTTCTTTAAAAGAATCAAAATCATTTTTATTTAATTTTATAAAATGATAAGCCTCAGAAAAAAAATTAAAATCATTTTCAATTATTTCTTTAATATTATCATAAATTCTTTTTTTCATTTCTGCTGCTGCTTTTTCAGTAAAAGTAATAGCAACAATCTGGTTTTGATTTATAAAATTATTATTTTCTTTTTGCGCTAAATAATAAATATATTTTCTTTCTAAAACAAAAGTTTTACCACTACCTGCACTTGCTAATAAACAAAGATTTTTATTATCAATAAACGCATTTGATTGGGCTGGCGAAAGTTTTTTCATAATAAAAAAATCAGGATTTTTTAATACCTGCTACTTCCAATATTTTTTCTTCAATAAAGATTTTAGAATTCAATCTTAAACAAATAGCAATTGCATCACTTGGTCTACAATCAATTTCTAAAATATTTTTATGACCAGGCTGATTAGAATCAATTCGTATTAATCTAATTTTTGCATAATAAGTTCCATCTTCTAATTTATAAATATACACACCTTCAAGTTCGCTATTAAATCCTTTTATTATTGTTGTAATTAAATCGTGCGTTAGTGGTCTTGGCACTTCTTTTTTCTCAATTGCGATTGTTATTGCCATTGCTTCATTATAACCAATAACAACAGGTAAGATATGTTTTTCTGTTTCTAAATTAATTACAGGAAAATTAGTATTATTATCAATAATAATGGAATTTATAATTGCTTCAAAATACATATTTATAATTCTTTTATTTCTTTAAGAATAAAATTCATTGATAATGGTTTTTCTAATATTTTTGTTATTCCATTTTTTATTGCTTCATCTTTTATTTCTTTTGTAAGATTTCCAGAAATAATCCATATATTTATATCAGGATAGATAATTTTTAACGCTTTTATTGCTTCAATGCCATTCATATTAGGCATAATAATATCCATTAAAATTAAATCAAAATTTTCAATTGTGCAAATTTTTACTGCTTCATATCCATCATTTGCTGTTTTAACTTCAAAATTAAATTTTTCTAAAAATGTCTTTAATGTGGAAGTAATTAATTCATCATCATCAACAATTAAAATTTTTTTTACCATAAAAAAATAAAATATTAATATGGTGCTTTGTCAGCTGAACCAAGAACATTTCTATTTTTATGTATTATTAATTTTTTTAATTCCTCTCTTGCTGGTCCTAAATATTTGCGTGGGTCAAATTCAGATGGATTTTTAGCAAATGCTTCTCTTATTTTTGCTGTAACAACTAATCTACCATCACTATCAATATTTATTTTACATACTGCTGATTTTGCAGCGCGTCGTAATTGGTCTTCTGGCACACCAACTGCGCCCTCCATTTTACCACCATATTTATTTATCATTTCAACATATTCCTGTAAAACAGATGATGCGCCGTGTAAAACAATAGGAAAGCCTGGTATTCTTTTTTCTATTTCTTCAAGTATATCAAATCTTAATGGTGGTGGTTGTTCACCTGGTTTTACTTTAAATTTATAAGCACCGTGAGAAGTGCCAATAGAAATTGCTAATGAATCTACACCTGTTCTGCTTACAAAATCTTCAACCTGTGCAGGATCAGTATAATGTGATTTTTCAGCTGATACTTCATCTTCTATGCCAGCGAGAACACCTAACTCACCTTCTACACTCACATCAAATTGATGAGCAAAATCAACAACTTGTTTTGTTAATTTTATATTTTCTTCATAAGGAAGATGTGAACCATCAATCATAACAGATGAAAAGCCAGTTTCAATACAAGATTTACATAATTCGAAAGAATCGCCGTGGTCTAAATGTAATGTAATAGGAATATTAACACCAGATTCTTTTACGATTTCAACAGCACCAAGAGCCATATACCTTAATAAAGTTTGATTAGCATATTGACGAGCACCTTTTGAAACCTGTAAAATAACTGGTGAACGCGATTCTATACAGCCGAAAATAATTGCTTGTAATTGTTCCATATTATTAAAATTATATGCTGGTATAGCATATCCACCTTTTATTGCTCGTTTAAAACCTTCTTTTGTATTTACTAATCCTAATTCACTATAATGAATCATCTTTTTAGTCATTTTAAACCTCCCGGTATTTATAAATTTAATTTTTTATTAATATAATAAAAGCAAATATTTGGCAAGAAAAAATTTAAAATATTTGGAAAAGAACAAACAGATGATGAAATATTTGTATCTAAAACTTTTTGAACACATACAATACAGTTATTTTTTAATCCTAAATTAAGTTTTGAGAAACAAATTTATATAAAGGAATATTTTAATCTTTTATTAGAATATTTTAGAAAAATTGATGAAAGTGAATTATTAACAACTTTTAAATACCTGGATAAACTATTAGATATTTATTCTCCTGATGAAATTAACAGGGAGTTAAAAGTCGAAGAAGTAGCCACAGATTTAGAAGGATTGTTTAATAAAAGAAATTATTTAGATTTAGTAAAAGAGTTAATTCGTTTGAAAGAACCTGTTTTAAGTTTTCAGAAAAGAAAAATTATTAGTTCATAAAAAAGCCAGTTGATGGCGGCGCCTGGCTTATTGGAAAAATGCTTCATATATTAAAGGAACTTAAAAATGATGAATATTGTTAGAGTGCATTATTGATCGAAGAATTTTTAAAAAGTATATAAGATAAGATGTTAAACGAAGCGGTTTAAAGTAATAGAAATAAAAAATAAAAATGATGAATTATTTGAATAATTTATTTTGATAAAATCAGAGAAAAGTTAAATGGTGGAGGTGCCGGGAATCGAACCCGGGTCCAGAATCAATCCGCTTTTAAGCTCTACATGATTAGTTCAGTGAATTTTATTTCCTGAATTCAACATCACTGAACACTGCTGAATTCAGTAGCCAATAAAAAATTCGAAATTTATATGATTGGCACATATAAATTTCTACACCTGCTAAACGGCATTCTGTATTACCCGCAGGTAAGATAATACAAAATGGCTGCTTATCTCTTAAGCAGCGAGTGGTAATGCATAATCTGCATTTAAATTTATAAGTGTTAGTTTTACGACCTAACAAGTCGTCATGCACTTAAAAGTTTCCTGACCCTGTCGAAACCATTTCACCCCCTTTTTTTAAATAATAATATACCATATTTTTTGATTTTGTCAAGTATTAGATAAAAATTTTTCAGAAAATATCCCAGACATGGTATACCCCTTTGCAGCATTACGAATAGTAAGTAAAAAGAAATTAAAACAAATAAAAGAAATAATGAAAAGAAAAGCGAAAAAGAAATGAAAA
>Ga0116165_1001796_pt1 | contig 16040 bp, 17 predicted proteins | sample AD_JPNMR1_MetaG_FD_89885 | JGI IMG/M metagenome (GOLD analysis project Ga0116165, IMG submission 89885) | Active sludge microbial communities of municipal wastewater-treating anaerobic digesters from Japan - AD_JPNMR1_MetaG | ecosystem: Engineered > Bioreactor > Anaerobic > Digestate | place...
CCCTGCAGGATGGTGGGGTCCAATGTCAACATCTGTGGGCGGGGACCTAACAGGGAATCAAACCGTCGATAGAGCGCGCTGCGCATCAGCAGACGTTCCAGGCTGAAGAAGGGCTCTGGCTCGGATGTCACCGGCTTGGCCAGGGGAATAAACGGGCTGGGCCCGGTCCCGCCCTGCCAGACCGGCCGCCAGTAGGCGCTTTCCTCAAATGCGAAGCGGGCATCATTCCGCCCACTCAACACGATCAGCACATCCGGGCGATAGGCGTGCAGCACGTGCAGATAGAGGTTCAGTTCGTGAAAGGACGTGTAATACGGCACGGCCGCGTTGATCACTTCATAGGCACCGTCGGGCAGGGAGCCATTCAGGATGGCCTCCATATGTGCCGTGATGTCCTGGCCATCCGGCACGCCCCAACCGAAGGCCGAGGATCCGCCGGCAAGTATGACGCGGGTTCGGCCAGAAGACTTTTGGAGAGGCACATCGGAGGGGCTGCGAAAGCCGTTGGCGTCAACTCGGACTTGACCACCCCAAAGATCGTACGTGCGGGAAGCATTGAGCCGGAAAGAGCATACTTCGTTTCTGGCCAGCAGGCCGGTGTGATCGAGCTCGGTGGTCATCCGCAGCGGCTTGGTCATTTCTGCCCACCGCCAATCCAGGTAGGCAAACAGGACCTCGGCCCCCAGAAGAACCACCGGGGTGAACAGGATGCTGATGAAGAAAACCCGCCGCCTTGCCGGGCTGCCCTCAGACCACCAGGCCAGGGCCTTGAACAGCACGGCCACGCCCCCCACCAGAACCAGGAACACCTTGACCCGCCACGAGATGGGAACCGCCAATATGAAAACCGCAGCCCCCGCCAGCAGGAGATACCCAGCCCTCAAGCAGCGGCAACGCGTCTTCATCTCAGGGTCGTCCTCAAATCAAAACAGCGGATAAAAGAACGGGGCCAGGGGCGACGAACTGGCAAACAGAAGCAACGCCCCCAGCAGCAGCAGGACCAGCACCAGCGGAATCATCCACCATTTCTTCTCCTGGCGGATGAAGGCCAGGAATTCACGAGTGAGTGACTGCTTGGCCATAGATCGTCGCTCTCCTCCAGGGGGGCGGGCATCTTGCCCGCCGCGCATCTCGGGGGGCGGGCATCCTGCCCGGCTGCTAATGCCTGGTTCACTCCCCCGTCAGTCTGCAATCGCCGTCCGCCGTTGGGCCTCCAGTTCCACGCTTCGCCGCTGTCCCAACGCGAAATCCACCGCCGCCGGCTTTTCGGTCACCAGGTAGGACCCGATGACCAGGGCGTCGATCCCCGTGTTCAGGAACGTACTGTATGCATTCTCCGGCGTGCAGACAATGGGCTCGCCGCGAACGTTAAACGAGGTATTCAACAGCACGGGCGCGCCCGTTCGTTCGCCGAACTTACGGATCAGCCGATAGAAGAGCGGGTTGACGTCCGGCGTCACCGTCTGCACGCGGGCGCTGCCGTCGGCGTGGGTGATGGCCGGCAGGAGCTGGCGACACTCCGAGCGGACCTGGGGCGTCAGCAGCATGAACGGCGCATCCATCCCCTCGGGCATATCGAAGAAGCGATGGGCGTCCTCTTTGGTCACGGCCGGCGCGAACGGGCGAAACGCTTCGCGGAATTTCACCTTGGCGTTGATCACCGCCTTCATCTCGGGATCGCGCGGGTCGGCCAGCAGCGACCGCGCCCCCAGTGACCGCGGGCCGTATTCCATCCGCCCCTGGAACCATCCGATCACTTTGCCCTTCACCAGCAGGTCCACGGCCGCATCGAGCAGCGCGTCCGCGTCTTCGTGGTGAACATACCTGGCCCCCGCCTGCCGGAGGGCCGTCTCAATTTGAGCATCCGAGAACGACGGCCCCAGCAGGGCATGCTTCATCACGTACTTGCGCGGGTTCTTCAGCACGCTGTGGTAGATGTACATGGCCGTGCCCAAGGCCCCACCCGAGTCCCCCGCCGCAGGCTGAATGAAGATCCGGCGAAACCCCGATTCCTGCAGGATGCGCCAGTTGGCCACGCAGTTGAGGGACACGCCACCCGCCAGGCAAAGATTGTCCAGCCCGGACTGTCGGCGCACGTGCGCGGCCATCTTCACCATGATGTCCTCTAAAACCTTCTGTCCGGAGGCGGCCACGTCGGCGTGAAAGTCATCCAGCGGCGCCTCCGGGCGGCGCATGGGCCGGCCAAACAGCCGCTCCCATCGCCGGTTGAGCGTGCGCGAGGTCGAGTGCGTGAACGAGAAGTACTTCAGGTTGAGCCGGATGCTGCCGTCGTCGCGGACGTCCACCACTTCCCTGAACTTGTCCACGTACCGCGGCTTTCCGTATGGGGCCAGGCCCATGACCTTCCATTCCGCATCGTTGACCCGGAAACCCAGGTAGGCGGTCACCGCGCTGAACAGCAGCCCGATCGAGTGTGGGAAACGCAGCTCCTGGCGGATGTCGATCTCCACGCCCCGCCCCACTCCCCAGGCCGTGGTCGTCCACTCGCCCACCCCGTCGGCGGTAATGATGGCGGCCTCGTCAAAGCCGGAGACCAGAAACGCGCTGGCCGCGTGCGCGAGATGGTGTTGGCAGTACAGGATATCCTTATCGATACCCAGCTCATTCTGGATGGTCCGGCCGATGTGCAGTCTGTTGTTGAGCCACAGAGGGATACTCCGAACCCATACCGGAAGCGACCAGGGCCAATCTGCCAATACCGTGTTCAGGATGCGGTCGAATTTCTGAAGCGGCTTCTCGTAATAGCCCACGTAGTCGAGGTCCGCGGGATGAATGCCGCCCTCGGCCAGGCAGTATTCCACGGCGTGACGGGGATAGCCGCTGTCGTGCTTGCGACGGCTGAAGCGTTCCTCCTCGGCAGCGGCCACAACCTCCCCATCGCGGAGCAGGACCGCACCGGCGTCATGGTAATAGCAAGAAATTCCAAGGACGTTCACGGGGCCCCTACCTCATTTTCACCTTTCTCTCGCGCGTCCTTCACACTTTCACACGTTCGCACTTTCCCACCTTCTCCGCCCGCTTCCTCAGAATGGCCGGGCCATACGTTCCAACGTGGGCTCCTGCGATCGGTGCGGCTCCCAGTAGCTGTCGGCCCCCAGCCGGCGGCGCAGCGGATCGCTCAGGCGAATGAACTGGAAGAACGGCAGAAAGAGGAAAAACAGAGCGGTCAGCAGCACGGTCGTCATCACCATGCCCAGGCCGCGTCCCAGACCCATCCAGACTCGGTGGATGTAACGGCCTGCGCGGGGCAATATGATGCACACCAGCCCCAGCACCAGCCCGGCCGACCACAACCCCAAGGCGGCCATTTGCCGGCCTGTGCCGGCCCAAGCCCAGCCGAGCTGCGGATCCCGCCCGGCCCGCCACAGAAGCAAGCCGAACAGCCCGAAACCGCCCAACAGAACCAGGCCGAGGGTCCGGATGTCCCGTCGCGATGTTTTTTCGTTGCCTTGCATCATGCATTCCGACCTCTAAAGCCCTGCCTTTTAGTGGCTTGGGGCTTCTCATTCACAGGCTCGTTACGGGATGCCGATACCTCCCTATGATAAAAGAGTGAGAGGAAATCCGGTGGCCACAGATGAGGCGTTTGGGAAGGTACACGATCATGGATTCCACAGGCAGCATTGTGACCACAACCATGGCGAATGACAAGCAAGCCGGCCGGCCAGCCCGCCGAAGGCGATCTGACCGTTTCCTCCGGGCCTTGTCCGACTTCGACAACGTGGTCATCCTGACCCACGATAACCCCGACCCTGACGCAATCGCCGCCGGTTGGGGTCTGTACGTTCTCATCAAGGAACGGCTGGGCAAACCGGTCCGGCTGGTGGCGGGTGGCGCCATCCTCCGGGCCGAAAACCTGCGGATGGTCGAGCTGCTTAAGCCGCCGATTGAGCTGCTCAGCAAGCTTGAGGTATCCGGCCAGTGCGCCGTGGTGCTGGAAGACTGCCAGGCCAGCGCAGTCAACCACCTGCTGACCAGCTCGAATCTCCGGCCCACCGCGGTGATCGACCATCATCAGCCCGTTGGGGAGCGTCTTCGGCTGCGATTCACCGACATTCGCCCGCAGGTGACCGCCACGGCCACGATCGTCAGCCAATACCTGCGCGAGCAAAACATCGATCCGCGTCCTGAGCTGGCCACCGCGCTGGTCTACGCCCTGCGAACCGACATGCAGGCCAAGCAGACCACCTTCTGCCCGGCGGACCATCATGCCTTCGCCTGGCTCATGCACAGCGTGGACCATCAGAAGCTCAGCGATATCGAGAACGCGCCGCTGTCGCCCGCCTACTACGCGGACCTGTTGCTCGCACTGCAAAACACCTTTACTTACGAGGATACGGCCTTGTGCTTCCTTCCGCGGGCCAGCGGGCCGGAGATTATCGGCGAAGTGGCCGACCTGCTTATTCGCCGGGAGGATCTCCGCCGGGTGCTGTGCGGCGCGATGGTCAAGGGCGATGTTCTGCTGAGCGTGCGCACGGCCAGGGGCAACGGCGACGCCAGCGCCTTGCTTCAGCAGACGCTGGAGGGGTTGGGCTATGGGGGCGGACACCGGCACCGCGCCGGCGGCAAGATCGATCTGTCCCGAAAGAGCGACCAGTTCAGCGAGGACCTCCAGTCGCTCCTCCGCTCGCGATGGCTGGCCGCCTGCGGGGTGGATCAGCAGCGTGGTTCCCGTCTCGTCCCGCGTAGCGAGATCCTGGAGAACCTGTAGGAGGCTGCTACGGAGCCGCAGCGGTCGGCGTCCCTGCCGGCCGTTGACACCAAAGAAGCCATAAGGCCGGTCGAACGGCCGGTCGCAGCCAGGGCCCTTTCCGGTCCTGAGTCTGGCGGTTGGGCCCTGGAGTACGAGCAGGCCGCCCGCCCCTGATCGTGGCGCACACAGCGTGGCCGCCCGCCCCAGGATGTGTCGCGGCATCGCGCAGATCATTGAGAAGCGCCTGGCCGTGCATTTTGGCACGGAGGTTCGATATGGAAGCTGTCGAAAGCCGCCCGAAATTTTCCGGCGAACCCGGGCTGGATCCCGTGGACGAGGTCCTGGCCAATGGCCGGGCCATTTCCGCCAGCCTCCTCAACCACGTGGGCGCGATTGCACGCGAGTGCAACGCGACCGCCCTTTTCGTGTACGTGGACGCCCTGGCGGGCTCGGAATTCCAATTGCCCGAGAATGAACTGGATGTGTTTTACGTCACCCGCACGCCCGCGGAGGACGAATCCCAGGAGCGGCTGGGGCATCATTACCTGCACGTGCCCGACGTTCCCCTCACCCGGATCGGGCGGATTAAGATCGCGGTTCTGCTGGCCGTCTATCGAGGCCTGATTCGCAAGGATGACACGATCATATTTCTCTCGGGAGTGGCCGACAGCGGGGTGCTGGACACACTCAGCATTCTTCAGGTGGGCCGCGAGTTCGAACTGTTCCTGGTACCGGAAACCTCCGAATTGCTCTCGCCGCAGGTTCGCCCGGAGGTGATCGAGGAGGTGCTGGACATCGCTACCGACCTGGGACGCGAGGGCCGGGAGGGCAAGCCCATCGGGGCCCTGTTCGTGGTGGGCGATACCGACCGGGTGCTGTCCCTGTCCCGACAACTGATCCTGAACCCGTTCCACGGCTACCCGCCGGAGCGGCGGAATGTCCTGGATCCCAGCCTGAAAGAAACCGTGAAGGAGCTGGCGGCCATCGATGGGGCATTCCTGATTCGTGAGGACGGCGTCATCGAGACCGCCGGCACGTACCTCAAAGTCACCAGCCAGTCGGGCGTGGAACTGCCCCCCGGGCTGGGTGCCCGCCATCTGGCCGCCGCCGCCATTACTGACGTATCCGACGCGGTGGCCATCGTGGTGAGCGAATCCACCGGGACCGTCACGGTGTTCCGCCAGGGCAAGATGGTGATTGAACTCGAACAGCGCCGCAGCCAACTCCCCCGCCGACGTTAAAAAGGACAGCCGGCCTTCGGGACCCACGCCCGGGGACAAGCTCCCAGCGAACAGCTCAGCAGCAGGCAACAACAGGATTAGGGTAAACACACCTGATGGCGCACAGTCTGTCCCGTTTAGAATCATTTGAGAACGTAGTTGGGGCGATCGCGACTGGATGTATGTTGCATCGTGTCGCGGATCGGCACCTGACCGGAGCGAGGGGTTTGCGGGCGGACTGGGAGTGAGCCATGAACCACGAAGGCACGACGCCAGACGCGTTCAGATTGGTCAACCGCTTTCCGGCTGGGAAAGAACAGCCTGCGAATGGCAACTCGTCCGGCAGCTTCGCCGACCCCGCAACCGTCGCCGACGCCATGCTGGAGGCCTGCGGCCTGGGCGGGTCCTCCTGGCACGACCTTCGCGACGAACAACCGGCGGCTCACTTCTACTCCGTCCGTGAACTCCCCGGACCATACATTTCGCTCAACTGACGTGACAGAGCCGGGCTGCAGACGTCGCGAAACGCACCTGTTGAGAGAGCACTCAACCGGCCGTATCGGCGGTTGGGGACATTGCGCACCCAGGGCGGAGAACCAAAACCTGCCGTGGCCCGATGAGCGGCGCGAGAATCAAACATCCGCAGCGTGATCGCGCGTCGCCGGGCCTGGCGCACAATCGCACACGGCCATTGGGGCTTGCCTGTTTCAGCCCTTTTCACGACACTAATGCGCCATGGGGGATGACTCTTGTGAGGCCTCGTCGATATGTCCTCCAATGACACAGACAGTCGTCGCGCCGGCTTCCGCATCCGGCCGGCCGGCAACGCTGACGAAGCGGCCATTCGAGGCGTGTTGCGCACGGTGCGCTCGGAGTACGGCGTCCACCAGGATGGTCATCCGGCCGATGCCAACCTGGCGGACATCGAGCAGCATTATTTCCGGGCCGGCGGATGCTTCGAGGTCATCGAAGATGCCACCGGCAGGATTGTCGGGTGCGCGGGGCTGTGTCCGCTAAGCCCAAGCCGCGTTGAACTTTGCAAAATGTATATCCAGAAAGAGGCCCGCGGCCGAGGGCTGGGTAAACGCCTGCTCGAAGATCTTCTCGCGATCGCCCGCAAGAATGGCTTCAAGGAGGTGTGGCTGGAAACAAATTCCACCCTCTCGGAGGCGATTTCGCTCTATGAGCGCTACGGGTTTCGACCGGTCACATGCGGCCAACTGCCGGCACAATGCGATCAGGCGTACCTGCTCAAGCTCTGATACGGATCCCCAATGATTCTTGTGCGTTGGGCACCCCACCTCTTCCGTTGGGTGCCCCGCCTCTTCAGAGGTGGGGGGCGCGAAGATTCAAACGCTCGGTAGCGGAGCGAACAACAACCACGCAGAAACCTGCCCAAGTTTGCAACCGAAACCATATTGAAGGAACGTCCCGGAACGCTGCGCGTCCCCGTCGTTGTGCAGTCTCGGCCCACCGCTGTCGCCGCCCACCTGGCATGAATGAAACCTCTCCGGCGACCTGCTGTCAGCTCACGGGATCGACTCTAACGCGGCTGTTGCACCCATCGTACAAACTTCCGAACCAGCCCGCGCGGCAGGAGACGAACCGCGAACACGCCCAGCCGGTTGTGCAGCCCCGGTATGACGAGGAGTTTCCCCGCGCGAAAGCCGCGATAGCCGGCTTTGGCGACGGTCTTCACGTCCATCAGCCGCCTGGAGAGTAATGCTTTTTCCGCTCCGGCCGCGGCCATGAAGCCGGTGGCGGTCGCGCCGGGGGCCAGACAACTGACCACGATGCCGGTTCCGGCCAGTTCATCGGCCAGGGCTTCGGTGAGGAACAGGTCGAACGCCTTGGTGGCGAAGTACACCGCCTGGTAAGGCCCCGGTTGAAAGGCAGCCGTCGAGGCCACGTTGAGGATGCCGCCACGACCTCGGGCCAGCATCCCCGGCAGGAAGAGCTTCGTAAGGTGCGTGACGGCGGCAACGTTCACCTGGACCATCTCCATCTGCCGGTCGAGCGGCAGTTCCGCGAACAGCCCCACGGCTCCGAAACCGGCATTGTTGACCAGGACGTCTACCTCCACGCCCTCGCTCTGGAGCTGGTCGAAGATGGCTGCGGGCGCGGTCGGATCGGCCAGATCCCGCACCAGCACGCGGACCTGGATACCGTGTTCCCGGCGCAGGGCGTCCGCCAGTTGCTCGAGTTTCTCCACATTGCGTGCCGTCAACACCAGATTGGATTTGTCGGCGGCAAACAGTTTGGCCAGTTCCAATCCGATGCCTGAGGAAGCCCCCGTAATCAGCACGGTCTCCGCCATGAGCGCTCTCCATTTCCGGGTTCCGGCCATGTCCATTCACGGCCTGTCGGCCTGGGGGTACGGCAATTCTTTGTGGCGGGCTGGCACGGGACCTCGGAGGGCGTGCATCTTGCACGCCTTCGAGGCGGGCAGGATACCCGTCCTCCTGCTGCGCCCGGCCGCTTCACCATAATCCTTCGCCAGCCCCTCAGCCTGGCTGATCCATTGCCAACAGGTGACCCGGGGCCGGCCCATCGGTATAATCCATACCATCATCACGAGGAACTATGATATGACACCAAATGAGTTTCGTCAGTGGGGCCACAAGGTGGTGGACTGGGTCGCCGACTACATGGAGCAAGTCGAGCGCTACCCGGTCATGTCGCAGGTCAAGCCGGGAGAGATCCGGGCTCAGCTTCCCCCGTCCGCACCGGTGAAGGGCGAGCCCTTCGATGCCATTCTGCGCGACGTGGACCGGATCATCATGCCCGGCATCACGCACTGGCAATCCCCGAACTTCTTTGCCTACTTCCCGTCCAACAACTCCGGCCCGTCGATCCTGGGCGAGCTGATCTCGGCCGGGCTGGGCGTGCAGGGCATGCTCTGGGCCACCAGTCCCGCCTGCACCGAGCTTGAGACCCACGTGATGGACTGGCTGGTGGACATGCTGGGCCTGCCCGCGTCGTTCAAATCGAACACCGCCGGCGGGGGCGTGATTCAGGATACGGCCTCCTCGGCGGTGCTCTGCGCGGTGCTGGCCGCCCGCGAACGGGCCATGGATTGGAAAGGCAATCTGGACGGCCTGGACGGGAGGCTGACCGCTTACACCTCCACGCAGGCCCATTCGTCGGTGGAGAAAGCGGTTCGCGTGGCCGGCCTGGGTTCGCGCAACCTTCGGTTGATCGAGGTGGATGAGCAGTTTGCGATGCGGCCGGACCGGCTGGCGGCGGCGGTGGCGGCAGACCGGGCGGCCGGTCTGCGTCCCTGTTTCGTCGCCGCGACGGTGGGCACGACCTCTTCCACCGCGGTCGATCCGCTGCCGGAGATCGGCCGGTTCTGCCGTGAGCAGGGTTTGTGGTTGCACGTGGATGCCGCCCTGGCGGGAACGGCCGGGCTGTGCCCCGAGTTCCGCCACCTGTTTACCGGTCTGGAACTGGCCGACAGCTACGCGTTCAACCCGCACAAGTGGATGTTCACCAACTTCGACTGCGACTGCTTCTGGGTGGCGGACCGGGCCAGCCTGATTCGCACCCTGAGCATCCTGCCGGAGTACCTGCGCAACAAGGCGACCGAATCGGGCGCGGTGATTGATTACCGCGACTGGCATGTCCAGTTGGGCAGGCGGTTCCGGGCATTGAAGCTGTGGTTCGTGATCCGCTCGTTCGGGGTGGAAGGTTTGCAGGAGAAGGTCCGCAAGCACGTGGCCCTGGCCCAGGAATTCGCCGGGTGGGTCCAGGGCGACGAGCGTTTCGAGCTGGCCGCCCCCGCGCCGCTGAATCTGGTCTGCTTCCGACATCGCGGCGGCGACGAGGCCAACCAGCAACTGCTCGAGCGTCTGAATTCCACCGGACGGCTCTGCCTGTCACATACGAAGTTGAACGGCAAGATGACGTTGCGGCTGTGCGTGGCCCAGACCAACGTGGAACGCCGGCACGTGGAAGCGGCGTGGAAGATGATTCAGGAAGCGGCGGGCTGATCGCAGGGGTGGATGGCCGGGCGCTAAAGGGCGTGGGCCAGCCTGCGCCCGGGGGCGACCCGGCCTGACATGGCCGGTGTTCAGCCTTCGCAGGCAACCGCCCTGCCGCCGGCTCAGATGTACTCGGCGTAGAGTTCCTTGCTCGGCCCGGGAATCACCACGGCCGACACCAGCAGCCCCTTGCCCCGCACCACCTCGGCCCCGGCATTCACACCGGAGTTGCAGTCAGCCACCGTGCCGGCCATCAACACGAAACCTTTGCCGCCCAGGGCCATGGCCAGGTGAATGCGGTACAGGGTAACGGCGGCCACCTTGGCGGCCACATCAGCGGCTTCGAGGGCGCTGGACGCGGAGAAGGTCTCGATGATGCCGATCGCGCCCGGCGTCTCGGTATGAAGCTGAACCGACTGCCCCAGCGCCGGGAAGACGCTCTTGTGCACGTTGGGGATGAGGATGTGGTCGATGATGCCGTCGGGCGCGGCATCCAGCCCGGCATCTACCGCCGCCTGGACCGCCGCGACCGACCCGGTGACCACGTTGATGAATTTGCCCGAACAGATCGTGCGGCCAAGGACGAGGGACACGTCCGCCGCTTTCAGCATGGCATCCTGGACCTTCAGTCCAATCCCAACGCTGGAGAGTTCAATCATTCCGATGGCTTCAAGCATATGTCAAACCGCACTAATGGAACCGCAAAGACGCCAAGGACGCAGAAAGCAAACCCGTTCGTTTCGTGTTTTCGCGCTTTCGTAGACTCACGACTTCTCGATCACAACGGCATCGGAAACGCCGACCACCCGACCCGCGATGCTGGCGTGGAGCACGGCGCCCAACTGGCCGGCCGGGGGTTTCGCGATCACATCGCCGGCCTCGACCGTGTCGCCGACTTTGACGGTCGGCTCGGCGGGCGCGCCGACGTGCTGCTTGAGCGGCAGCACCACGCGGCTGGCGGACAGATGATCGTCGATCAGCGGACCCTTGTTCTCGAACCGGCTGAGCCCCAGCTTGCGAACGAGCCGGCCGATGGGCACCCGCCGGTTGGCCATGTGCAGGCTAGCCCGCGTGGGGTTGGCCTCCACTTCCCAGCGATTGCCTTCTTTTAGAATGCGCCGCTTATTCTGGGTGCAGACGTTCTTGGGGTCGAGATCCTCGGGGCAGGCCATCATGGTGCACAGGTTGCACTCGCAGCAGAACTGCGTGCCGATGGTGTTGGCCTCGCCGGCCATGCTGAACACCAGTGAGCGCATGGCCTTGTGCGGCTCGATGGGGTGCCCCAGCAGGTAGCGCGGGCAGTACTCGGTGCAGAACGAGCACTGGTCGCAGGCGGAGGCCCCGATCCGCGCGATCGACTTCCACGGCAGCGTATAACGTTGCGCCAGTTTATGGTCGCGCGGCAGCACGATCAGGCCGCCGGTGGTCTTGGTGATGGGCTCGTCGAAGTTATCGCTGAACCGCCCCATCATCACCCCACCGACCAGCAGCACGGGGTCGGGCACGTTCGGGCCGCCCGCCAGGCTGATGGCTTCGCGGAACGTCACCCCCACGGGGACCCGCACGGTCACCGGGTTGTGGACGGCTCCGGCGATGGTCAGGAACTTGCGCGTGACCGGCTCGCAGCGGGCAACGTTGTAGGCGGTTTCGACGTTCGTCACCACCGCCCCCACCGCCAGCGGGATCTTGCCCGGCGGAATGATCCGGCCGGTCACATCGTACACGAGAATGAACTCGTCGCCGGCCGGATAACTGTCGGACAATTCCGCGATGCGCATGTTGGGGGCCAGCTTCGGGCGGAGGAGATCGATCACGTCGTGGTATTTGTGCTTGATCCCCACGACCGCCTCGCGGGCCCCGACCAGCTCGGCCGCGGCGGCCAGGCCGGCCAGCACCTCATCGGGGAAGGCCCGGAGCATCTCCTTGTCCTTGTGCAGCAGAGGTTCGCACTCGGCCGCATTGAGAATCACCACGTCCGCCTTGGCCTTGAGCTTCACGTGGGTCGGAAACCCGGCCCCGCCGGCCCCGACCACCCCGGACGATTCAATGGTTTGGAGTGAGGGTTTCGCCATAACTTTATGTTCGTTTAGCCGGGACGGGAATCCTGTCTCGCCCCTATCACCGCGAGAACTAATCCCCGCGCCTGCGGGAAAGGGTTCTCGCCCCAAGAGCGATCATGATACCACAGAGACGGGCCACACGCCACGAAAGGGGGTCAAGTGCCGGGCAGGGATCTGCCGTTGGATAGCATGAATGGCCGGCGGACGGCCGGCGGGCGATTCTTCGGGCGGCCAGAGCCAGCAAAAATGCATTGATTCCAGTGCAGGCGTCGCCGGCGGCCCGGATAAACCAGACTCGGAAAACCGCTTCCGGCTTGTCCCTGTCCTCTGACGAAGGGAAGGGCTCAGATGCACCAGAACAGTTTGCTCCTGTTTGAGAGGTACGCCAAGGCCTTTTTTGCGCCGACGGCCAGGGTCCTGGAGATCGGCCCGAACATCTTCCCTTCCGACTACTGCAGGATGTCCGGCATTCCCGTCGAGCAGTGGGACACGCTGGATCTGCGCAACGATCCGCGCCTGACCTACCCCAACGCGCCGGAATACCATTATCCGATCGCCGAGAACACCTACGACATCGTGATCAGCGGGCAGGTGATGGAACACGTGAGAAAGATCTGGCGCTGGGTGCGCGAGCTGGAGCGGATCTGCAAGCCGGGCGGCCATGTGATCATCATCTGCGCGGTAAGCTGGCCCTACCATGCCGGGCCGGTGGACTGCTGGCGGATTTACCCGGAAGGCATGAAAGCCCTCCTGGAGGACCACACGTCGCTGGAGATCGTGGAGTGCCGCTGCGAGTCGCTGGAGACGCCGCAATACAAGCGGCACACGCCCGGCCGGTCGCTGGAGTGGATGAATCCCAAGCTGCGCTGGTTCTACCGGATCGCGGGCAAGTTCGGGTTCCCGGTGGAGTGCTCGTACGATCTGCTGACGATTGCGAAGAAGCGAACCTAAGATTACCGTAGCGGCGTCTGAGAATTCATACACGGGAGGAGCTGACATGTTCCAGAGGAAATCTCGGGCCACACATGTTCTGCTGGCCGGCGGCGTGTTTGGTTGCTCATACCTTTGCGCGGGGACTTTGCCGGCCGTCGCCCAACAGCCGACCCAGCCTTATAAGATCGTGGTCGATCCGGCCAGCGTGACCATCCACTCGGGCAATCCGGCCGTGCTGCGGTATCGCTATGGCGGAGTGCCTTTCAAACCCTATGTGGACTACTTCGCCACGCCGGCCGGAGTGAATGTCCTTCGGGACGCCCCCGCCGACCACAAGCACCATCACGGCCTGATGTTCGCGGTCGCCGTGGATGGGGTGAACTTCTGGGAGGAGGATCAGACTCCGGGTACGCAACTGCACCAGATGCTCAATGAGGTGCGCACCGGCAAAGGCGGCGATATCTACTACGCGGGGTTCGTGGACGGCGAACTGGTGTGGCTTAACCCCCGCACCCGGTCGCCGGCACTGTTTGAAGATCGCCGCATCGAGGTCGTGCACATGAAGGACCAGAAGGCTTCATTGCTCACCTGGGATTCAGTGCTCTCCCTGCCAGAGGGCAAGAAGACGGCCACGCTGAGCGGCAGCGAGTATTTCGGCCTGGGCATGCGTTTCGTGGCTTCGATGGACCGCGGCGGCGCCTTCTTCAATGCCGAGGGCAAGACGGGGGTACAGGGCACCAACGCGGTCCGCTCGCGATGGTGCGCCTACTCCGCTGCGGCGGGCGGCAAACCGGTCACCGTGGCCATGTTCGACCACCCCGCCAACCCGCGCCAGCCGGCCACCTGGTTCACGATGGATACGCCCTTCGCCTACCTGTCGGCGACGCTGAACCTCAAGAAGGAGCCGCTGACGTTGACGGAGGATCGCCCACTGCTTCTGCGCTACGGTGTGGCCCTCTGGGACGGCAAAGTGGATGCCCGGGAAGTCGAAGGCCTGTACCGCCGGTGGGTAGACCTGTTCAAACCCCCGCCACAACAGCCGGGCCAGCCCGCTCCACAGGGCGGACCAACCGGCACGCCGCAGCCGGGCCGGTAACCGGGCATGCCCCCACCGACCCCTGCAGGGAGCAATCCTGTTGAACATGGGCGAGGAGCCGCCATTACCGGCATACCTCTGCCCGAGTTGTGCAGGCTGTTCCCGAATAGCAATCGTATTCCTGCGGGTTTTCGCGAGGGCGTTTGATTGCCTGCGTATTACCTGCGCACCGGCATCCGCGTCCCTCGCCTCAGCATTGTGCCAGTGGAGCGAAAAGACAGCCGCGGACCTTCATGGCCAGCAGCCGGCGGGCCAGCTCGCCCGACACGAGGATGGCCCGGTATGCCGAGGCCCCGTCGCCAAACCACTCCTGGCTGCGGACCGCGTGAACACCTTCCACCGGTCTGGTCAGGGCGGGAAACATCCCCCGGACAAAAGGCAAGTACTTCTTGCGCTGACAGAACTCGCAAATATTGAAGGGGTGATCCTTCATGTGCAGTTCCACGTCGAGAATCGGATCGATGCACAACTGCACGACCGTCTTCAGCTCCGTCTCCTTCCTATATGCCAGGACAGGCCGGGCGCCAATTCCGAACGGTGCGAATACCGTTTTCCAGACCGCAGACAGTGCAAAAAACTCGTCAAATACCCAATTCAGTTGCATGAGCCCCTTCCGGCCCCACTTCGGCTCGCGCCGCATGCGGAACGGCGCTTTCTGGCGGGTGCCGATTCCGCATTTCGCGCAGTAGTCAGTCAGGTCGTAGGTCAGATCCCGGTAGCCGAAACCACTGTCCGGCATGGGGTACCCGTGGTGCCAGTCTGGTTCCATTGCAAGCCACTGAGCGGAGTGGATCTTGGCGGGGGTAAACTCGGTTCGCACTGTGGTCATGATCCCGCAGGCATCCAGTACCGCCTTGATCTCCGGCCATCGCGGATCGGCCTCATCTATATCCAGCACCAGCATGTCCCGGCCTATCCCCACCGGGGTCTGTGGACAATCCAAACCAATCTCCCGGAGCCTCTCTGCCGGTTCATCGTACCAACAGGCCACCCTGTGGATGATTCTCACGCCCGCACCTCCGGTCACAGCCCACGTTCCCGCAGGATTTCAGGACAATCGGCATAAATCTGCCTCGCGGCTGCTTCGATGGATGCTCGCATTGCACTTCGGGCTCCAGCGCCAGAGGGAACTCCGTAAGCCTTCGGCCAACTCCGTTGGCTGAACCCTTGCCGGATTTGTCGCCCCTGCAGCACAGGCCAGGCGGAGCACCTGTTCCTCCGTGAGTATCCTTACGACCGGTTGCTCTACCACAAGCCGTCAATACTTCGCCTGATATCAGTAAGTAATGCAACGCGAGCATGCGCCACCGGGTCCGCACGCAGTAAAGTCACTTACTTCAGCGGCATGCCGCTTCAGATCTGTGAGCGCCACGCGGTGACCCTCCAAACGCGATGCGCCCTGACACACCTGTACCACCTCGTCTCCAACCAGCATACAGCGCAGCCATCCTGTGCACTGGTCCGATAGATCATACGGCAGATAGATCGGGGCATTACCATGCAGTGACGCCACGAGATCATACCACTGCCCAAGACTATCCCGCAGCACTCTCTTTGTCCCCGCTATTGGATCGTGCTGCGTCGCATACAAAGAAAAGTAATAAGAGTCACACACGAATGTGTGTCCGGCAAATTCGAGAATCAGGTCTTCATGCCACCTTCCATTGGGCACGAACCGCAGCAGAAGCATGTGCAGGCTCTCCTGGTGACAGTCTCCAGCCGCCTCACCCTCTTCTGTTCCGTCCCCTGAACATGATCGATGCAATCATCCCTCGGCCGTGTATCCCGGGTGGTCCATGAAGACACCCGCTACGAAAGGATGCGCCATTCGCGAGAGTCTCTCAGAAGCGTTTCCGTTTCCAGCAGCGGGCGTTCAGAACGCGCTGAGCCCGGTGTTGCGAAACCGAGCCCGGCGGCTGCCGGCTTGAGCCTGCCGGCTGTTCTTACGCTCGACGATGGTTCCTGCCCCTTGTCTCTGGCCTCACAAATGGCATGGTAGTGCCATGATCTCAACCCGATGATGGCCAGTTTCCA
>Ga0116165_1001809_pt1 | contig 15942 bp, 23 predicted proteins | sample AD_JPNMR1_MetaG_FD_89885 | JGI IMG/M metagenome (GOLD analysis project Ga0116165, IMG submission 89885) | Active sludge microbial communities of municipal wastewater-treating anaerobic digesters from Japan - AD_JPNMR1_MetaG | ecosystem: Engineered > Bioreactor > Anaerobic > Digestate | place...
CCAACCTTATCCGGGTAATTGTGTTGGGTTGTTCCTATTACGTTAAAAGTCCCTTTGGCATTATACTCCCCTAGTATTTCTATCAGCAGCGCTGTAAGGCTATGGTTGCATTTGTAACTCTCATTTATGGGATTCGGCGGCAAGTTCATTGGCCCATCGTCGAATGTCATTGCAACATATCTTCCGTTTTTTATTGGAGCTACCTTTTCTATTCTCCTCACCGGAGAAAGATACTTACCTGCCGCATCTTTCTTTTTTTGCTTTATCCCTTTATTTACCTTCCTTGCATATTCGTATAGTTTCAAATTTGTTGCCTCCCATTGCTATGATGAAGTCTATGAATACACCTAGTATTAACTTCGCTATCTGCTTCACCTTATATTGCCAACCATTTACCCTGTTTTGAGTCAGTTTATTCCAGGCGATTATCGTGTAAGGTGTCCTTTTGAAATATATTGTCTTGTCTCCCAACAACAGCTTGTTCAACTCCGATTCTTCTTTCGGCAAGTCTGAAACTTGAAATTCCATATATGTACTTTCTAACTCTTTAACTGTATGGGCATCACATCCTGATATAACTGAGGCATTGTAGTTCTTAAGTATTTCGCGGTTTAGCTCTCTAGACGCTTTCACTGCAAAACTTGACTCTACACGGGAGTTTATGAGCTCTATGCCATCGAGGTATTCAATGAATCCCAGTTCTGTCGTTGCTCTCGATTGAATTGGATGCGCCAGAAATAACAGTCCATTTTGTTCGTGCACTTTTCTTACCAGATCATAGAAGTCATATAGGTTTCCTTCTCTTATGCAGTTTTCTTCTACTTGGTTATCTATATTGAAGCAAAGTATATGGCCTTTTTCTGTATTGAACTCTGCTCCTATGACCACTCTTATCCTGCCTTGAGCTATTTCTAATGCCTCATAGGCCCCTTTTGTAGTGTTATGGTCTGTAATCACTATTGCATCGTATCCCAGGTGGATCGCCTTATTCACTATGTCTTCTACTTTCGTATTAGAATCATGGGAATGATAAGTATGTATGTGTGAACATATCCTCATATTAGTCTCCATTATTCAAATAGTGTCTTTAGATATCTAAAAAACGGTCCGATATTTGACAGCATGAATATGCCTTCTTTGCTTTTGAGTATCTTAGGGATGCTTCCCATTGCGGTTCTTACGTTGCCCTCTTTTATGTTCATTATCACCGATATCCAACATTGGGGGAAATATGACATGTACTTGTCAATCTCATATTGGCACTGGGTTTCTTCTATCTTCGTTTGCGCATTCTCTAATACACGTATGAGATTTGTGAACATTTCGGATTGGGCGACAAATACAAGGGGCAAGCTGCCCCAAAACCTAGGATTGATTTCTATTAGGGTGTCTCCTTTGAATTCTACCATTGACAAGCCTTGCCAATTGAGCTCTTTTAGCAACTTAGGCGCATCTTTCACTAGTTTCTCATTATATATGCTTCTACAAAGCGCTGACGGTCCCCCCGTTACTGGATATTCCAATATCCTTTCGTGGGCTATGTAGTCTACTAGATCTGAATCGTAATCGAACAACAGTGATACCCCATACCCGTTTCCTTCTATGTATTCCTGCATGATGACGTTTTCTTTGTAGTCTCTAAAGCGTTCCATTGCCTGATGATATTCGTCTTCGTTTCTTACGATTTTGTATCTGTCTATAGGTTTGAGGGGTATGCCTTCTGAAATGTTTAACTTAACGATCATTGGATATTCTGGCGCTTCCAGTTCTCTGGGCGTCTTTATCCCTAGTTTTGATGCTAATTCCATGAGTTTTCTTTTGTCGTTGGCGATTCTTATGGATTCTAGAGGAGGAATTATGTGTTTTATGTTCGGTTTTATTCTGTTTACCGCTTCTATCATTAGGGGATTTCCCAAGATTAAATAGTCTTCCGGCGAATACTTTCTTAGCAGTGTTTCTAGGTCTTCCTCTAGCTGGTTATTTGATACGTAGTGGATTTCACGTATGTACTTCTTGCTCAGCGTCCTGGTATCATCGAAACATATTCCGTCTATTTCGTAACCCTTTTTATGGTAGTAGTTGACCACCGGTATTGTCATGCGTTTGTCTAAACTGTCCAGCACTATCCTACCCATGTTTATCCTCCGCGTTGGCATCGGCTGAAAACGCTAATATCTGCCAGGTGAGCCTTTGACCTTTGATACAAGATAATTTTAACCCGAAATTGCATTAAGAAACCTATCGGTTAAGTATAACATTTCAGGGGGTAACAGGATTGTAAGCATCTGTAAAGATCAAGTCCCTAGAGGAATCTCTGACGATATTTCTCGGGAAGTAAAAGCACTGCGTTATCGTAGAATTCCACTTCAAGTATGCCCATGCCCTTAGGTGCTTTATCTTCATCTGGAGCTTCGAAAATAACTTTCACGTGGGAGTGTACGTCGTCTTTTAGCGTTTTTGGTGTGACATCTACCAGTCAAAAGAAAGATGATCATCTGAAAGTGGCGTGTTGAACTGAGCCTCGCTGAGCCTCTATAATTTGACATCTCAAAAACATCTAGAATCCTAGGCACATAGCTTAGACTTGCCTTAGTTCGCCCTTTAGAGGCTATGGGTATTGCGATTTACAATTCTCTATCACTAAAGGTCAACGTAACAACCTGTACCAAATCCATTCCTTCGAACTTAGATGGAGTAAAATAGTCTTCAAGAGCGTAGGCTTTCATACTTGTACCGCTATCATAAACCATAAGAGCAATAGGTATTTCCTTATTGATTTCAATCTTCTGAAATTCCTCTAGAAAACCTTTAAAAGATGCCATTGGTTCAGTATCAAGCAAGATCTCGCCCGTTTTGTATGAGCCTATTCCACCGGCATTTACAATAAAATCGATAGCGTAATTTTCTCGTAATTGCATTGTGAAAGTTCCGATTAATTGTTCGATGGGCTCCCTATCTGTGCCTATTGAAACAGCTCCGCCACCTATGTTACTCCAATTTGTGTCGCCTTCAAGCCTATAGACGTTTACATTCAAAGTTATCCCATCTCGTGGTGCATGAAAGGAGATTATCTGAGAATTGTCTCTCATTCCAAATGATTCTAATATGTATTTCTCACTTTCTGAAAGTTCGTAAGGTGCTATACCTTCTTCTGTTAGGAGTCTAGGTGCATCTGGGTTATTTGAACAACCGACTAGAGTTGTTATAATAGCAAATACTAATATCAGCCAAAATGTATGCCGCCTTTTCATGCTCATACCTCCAAGAATAAGCTCTTTGCAGTATCTATTACGCACAAATCTACAATGGTGACCCTCCTCGACTTTCCTAAAATACCTCGTTTGAATGCGCCCATGAACCCATTACGTTCAACCTGACCGTTTGACTATCAAAGACCGCCTTTATGGACGTGTCCCACGAACAAAAAAGACCATGACATCCACGAAACGGGCTTTCTGCAGATGTTAATATGCTCATTGTCTCCAGCGCAAATTGCCCTTATTCTTTGTTTCTTCGTTCATTCTCTATCATAATGAATGACCCCATTGTTGCAACTGCTAGAATGCTACCTAATTCTGAAAAGCCATTCATGAAATCATGACCGAGAGCTGCTCCTATCCAACCTATAATGATAGTCGATAAAACCGCTAGGATTATCAATTTGCTTGACCCCCACCTAATTTCTATTCGCACCGACAGTATACAGTATAAAGAATGCTTAATTCGGATTTTTGTCTTCTTTGCCTCCGATACACGAAAGTTCTATGGTCTCTTAACGGGGTGTCTGATGACTGTTTTCCATTTCTCAGGAGCAACTTTTCTTGCGTCAGACATATAAATTTCGTGATGCAGACGTTTTTCGGTTATATCATTCACATATCCGTTCTCGTACAGATACGCATCCATCAGTGCAACCGTCACAGGTTCATCATCAAATGGACCCCGATGCATAATCTGAACACAAAGACCTTCATCTACGGTAAGAAACTCTACTGACGAACAATCTAGTTCTTTCTTTTGGGTTGCAGTATCCACCGCCCATGCAAGATCTTTTTTTGTTACAAACCCAGGCAGACGGATAACAGAAATCCAATTGAATGCGTCTTTGTTGCTGTAATCTACACCTTCAACACCATCTTGCCACCAGAATCCTTCAAGTGGCGGTACTACATACTCAAAAAAGCCTTCAATTTTGTAGTCCGTTTTATAGCTCATTTTTAATGTGTATGCAACAGCATACAAAACACTAATCGCTTGCTGGTATGCTCCACCCTCTTCATTTGGATTACCTTTACCGCTCACAGCAATGTAATTTGCCTTTGGAACATTTACTATTTGTGGCTCATTCTTTGCCATGTAGAACTCTTTATATTCTTTTTTGAAATCGAATGCCATATTTCAATTCCTCCCTCAACTTCCAATTTGTCTTTCTGTTGTTCATCCGGCAAATTAAAACCTTCGCCTGTTCATTTACGGATAATCGCTTTGTTTCATCTCCGGAGCCTAGATATCGTAGAGCTAAATGCAATCCAATTGGCTGAAGATTCATAGGCTTCTTTAAAATTGCTAAGCTCGTTTATTCAGAATACCTGTTCTTTTATGGTTCTGACCACTCTCAGTATCAGCGTTCCTTCTAGGATGGTTGTAAGAATTGAGAGCTTCTTCCCATTCAAAGGCGCTGCTCCTTAAAGAGGAGTTCCAACCAACTATCCTTTTGCTATACCAGTCCAGCACCACAAGCAAATACACCCCTTTGCACTGTTCTCGTCATTGCCAAGCGCAGTCAAACGGAGGCTGTTCCAAGGTTCATAATAGTCAGCAACCACTTGATGTGCGGCTATTTTTGAATGTAGGGGATCATACTGCTGATACCGGTTCCGGTTTCTGAAATAGTGCTGGTAGCATCTGCTTCAAATGTAAAAATGCCCACCGTATCAAAGCGGTCGCCGTATTGGTCAAGTGCGTGATACATTCGGGCATTTCCCATGAAACTCCACACCATACACCGCTTGCCTTTTAAATAACCCCTCACAGGCGTTCACCCCCGTCCTGCATCTCTTGAAATTCAAAGAGCACCCGCGCCGATTTCCTGTCCTCCAGTTTGACCGTATTCTTGCTGTCCCACGCCGCCGAATAATGATAACACCTATCCTTATGAGCAGGATTGCCATTTTTCAGGCACTGGCGGCTAGATGCCGGCAGCGCCAGCTCGTCGCCTGCATACACCACCGGATCCAGAAACCTCACTTTGTGCCCGCCCATGCCCTGGGAAAGCTCAATACTGCCTGCCGCCATGTCTGGCATGGGATAAATATAGCAGTCGAGGCCAGCGGATGTTTTCCCAGGTTGAATGAAATAACCGTTTCCGATGTCCGCACCACGCCCTTGTAATGGCGGGGTGGAACGGGCTCCCCGTTTTCCCGGAATCTCGCCAGCATTTTGCTTGTGTGGACGGTGTATCCCGTCAGCCTATCTCCTTCCTGAAACTGCAGGTCAGTAAAATGTATTGTGCCGGTGCAATCTGCGATCATCAGACGTACTGTGATACTAACCACGCGCATTTCTTTCTTTGTTTTGAACATTTCCGCGAACCTGATAAAGCTGTTTTTTGCCATCATCAACACCCCGAGTAAAATAAAAAAAGACCGCCGATGCGATCTCTTATAGCAAAACTGTATTAATTCTATTTACAATGCTTTATTCTCTAGGAGTAATGTTATTTAAGGCTTCTAGTAAATCTTCTCTCGTTACGATCATTTGGCATATCTTTTTTGGTGCTTTTCCATCTTCAATCGGCATTGCCATTACATCTAGAGTAATGAATTCTCCACGTTGTAATATCGATGAGTTTTTGTGGAACTTTAAGTATCTCCCTGAGACTTGACATTCTACGTGCAATGGACCAAGGGAATTCTTCCGGCGTTGCGAATATGTAATAGGAAACTGTTTGATCTTATTTTTATCCATCTTCGACACATCCTTTCAAACACAAGTCAAACAGATTATACGATTATTTCAATACAAAACCTACTTGTTTGTAATTATTACCTCCTGCTTTTAATTACCCGTCCAATGTCCAGCGGATCTCGCATACATGGTCTATCCAACGTGTAGCCGCCGAGCCGCCCTGCAATAACAAGTCCGTAAAATACACCGTGCCGGTGCAGTCGGTGACGCACAGCCAAATAGTGATGGATTTAACCCTACCGGCACTTTTTGGTGAAAAACTGTGCGGTTTGGCTGAAATATTCCATATCCACCACCATCCCTTAAAACAAATCAATAAACCTTAATTCCGTCGTGCCGTCCTCGTATTCAATGACCACTTCAACGCCTACCTGGCCGCTTTCGCCCTGTTGGAGGTTCTCAGACGCGATCTGCGCCGAAAGGGCGTAGCTTATGCGCGTTGCCGGGTATACCGGCTGAGACAGGCTCTTTGTCATGCCTAAAACGCCCTCCGCTTTAAAGGAAGCTGTTGCCTAAACCCCGTTTCCGGCATATACCTCAAGTCCCGAATTCACCCAGCAGGCAAAGCCGTCGTCCGCCCGGGAGTTGCGCAGGTGATTGAAGGGCACCATATCCTTGGTCTCGTGGCGGTCGAGCAGGTCGGTTGAAGACAGCCCGTCCGCCACCTTGTCCCACTGTGCAGAAGAATCGCCTAATTCCCTTAGCTTCATGGGAAGCTCGATCACCGCGTTCCACGGCTCCTAAAGGTTGTACTGCCTCCGCACTACGCGGGTCTTGATGGAAGGTTCCAGCTCTTTATCGTCCACCGTTACGATATCGCCCAGCTTCCACGCTTCATGCTCATAGTCGGTCAGCACCGACAAATCCATGACCGACAGCACGTAGGAAACGCGGGGCTGCGAATATTCCGCAAACCGCATCCTTGCATCTTCCAGCATCTGATACGGATTGCTGAAAGAGGAAGAGTCAAGCGCCGATATCCGCACATCGCTGGAGAAGCTGTAATCTTCCACATACTCTTTGCCGCCGTTAATTGAAGCGAAGGTCATTTCGTCCTTCCCGTAGATATATAGCCTTGTCACTAATTCGCGTGTATCGACCACCCGCTGTATATTTTTCAGGTTTCTTCAATAGAAAAACAGCGCCCCGCTGTCTGTACCGCTGAATGCAAGCAAATTCACCAACCGGTTGGCGCTGTCAAAAACAAGGTCCCCGTCCTAGATGTTCTACACCATGCTAAGGATGGATAGCGCGTTTTTCTCGGTGCACCGCCATGTCCGCTTTGCTGTTACGGTAACATTTCCTACCGACCAGCTAGTGTCCTGAAGCGCGTATTTCATCGGCGCGTCGGCGGTATCTGCGCTAAAGTCCGCAGGTTCCTTTTCCGCGCTGAAGGACAGGTCGTAAGATGCCGCCTCGACGTAAACCTGCGTAATGATGCGCCCGCCCTCGCTTTTGTTGTCGGTCAGAGTGCGGATTCGATAAATGTCGCTCGCGATCTACACCCGCTTTTCGCTTTGCAACGCGCTTCTTTTCGGGTCATGGAAGGGGAGATTGAGCTCCGGCATATCCGCGCCGTTCACCTCGCCGGTGACAATGACGTCAAAGGCGGTTTCCAGAACGGCCTCCCATGAGCCGTTTTCGTCCAGGACCACCGGACGGGCAGAGTCAAGCTTTTCATAGGGCAGTTTGGGGACGTCGTGAATCTGGATTTCCAGCAGTTTCGGCCTTTTTTGAGGTGTCGGCGCCAGTCAGCATCACCCGGAAGCGAATGTATTGCCGGTTTGGAGATTGGAGCTCACCGCTGGCTCCCACAGTCTGCCATGCCAACCATTCTACTAGATCATCACTTGTACATGTCTCCACCAAAGACACCGACGTAACACCTGCGGAGTATTCGCTTGTCACAGCTATACAACCGCTGCCTGATAAAACACAGGGAACTGCCTTGGTATACAGCACACCGCTAGCAGAGTATACGCCGTTTGACGCTTTCAGCGCAACCGCGCCCTGCTCCGTCAGGGCGTCCACGCTTGCGGCGCTGTCAGCGCCGCTTGGCCAACAGCGCGTTCCTAAACTGCTGCGCCAGTTCGTCAATGGTCAGGCGCGAATCGATCTGCAGAAACCGGTCGTCGAAGCTGCCCGCGAAATAATGGGTGTCGGCGTGCATGCCCATGAGGATGTTGGCAGTGCAGGACGGGTTGAGCGTACCGGTTAAGGTGCGCTTGGGTGCAATCCAGACCGCGCCGCTACTCCGGTCGCAGAGAATAGACTGCGAGGTCTTGGCCGTCACCTCAATGACAGCCGCCATGAAGTACCGGCCGCCGTTGACCATGGAGAAGCCCGGCGTTTCGCTCTGATCGGGGATCAATGAACCTGCTGAGTTATAAAGCATCATGCGCGACCTTCCCTGATACAATGACACATAGAAAATCGGCTGGCGGGGTCGCTGTCGGGTGTTGACGATGGGGCAATGTGTCCCCCCTACCGAATAGGGGGGTAGGGTTGATCCAGCCGCCCACAGCGATCTTTTCTCCCGGACTGCTGAAAAAGCTGCCGTCATTGGCAGCCACAAGATGCGTCTTTTCTGATGTTGGATTGTTGATGTTCTGTCGGAAATATCGTCCGAACCGGACAAGCAGAAGAGAGGCGGTGGTGGCCGACCAGCCGGAAACGGTAAAATGCCTGCGGTGCCCAGACGAATCCAGAAGCCGCAGATTTCCGTCTGGCACGCTTTCGTTGAACCAGCACATCGCGGACGTCCGTTCCGTCACTGGAAATTCGCCAGTAAAGTCTGTTTGTGATGTTAATACTGATTTTATCGCCACCAAAGCCACCTCCGTTCAGTTCGCTAATTGACACCGGTCACTTCCAGCGGCTTTTCACCTGTATTTTCAATTCCGTGAATGCCGCGTTCACGGCGTTAATCTCTATATTGTTCACGTCCTTCCTGAGAATTGGGAAATTGAACTCCCGCAGGCACGGCAGGCCGTTTCTCAGGATATTTCCCGCGACGTCTGTCACCTTTGCGCTACCCATGCCGGAATCTATGACAAGCGTCTCGCCCCTAGATAATGAGCCGACAATCCGCAATTCCTCCCCATTTGTAATGCGGAATATATGGCTTGAGGATGATGCGGAGATCACGCCCTTCAAGAGATGCACCGGCTCGGAATCGCCGTTTCCCGCAAGCCTCTCCGCCGCATGCGTTCCTGTTCCGGTAACAACGAATATTTCATCCTCAATCGCATAGGCATGGAGGTCGGGGTAGACAAAACGTAGATCGAAGTCTGCGGCAGTGCGCAGCGGCCGCTCGCAGTCCACCGACTCCGAGAGCCGCGCCATAAAATACCTGTCTGGCACGTCGCCGAGGATAAGCTGCTTAAGCCCGTTTGCCGGATTCAGCTGCTCCGCCGCGTTATCCAGAACCGATACCACATCATCAAAACTGGCCTGAGGAAGCACACTACAGTTAACTATTATGTTTCGTTCGGATATATCGCACGCAAAATTCGCAATACCCGCTTTACCCGGCACAGTTTCAGAAAAATTGCGCAGGGCATGGGAGACCTGCGATGCAGTAAGTCTTGCCCGCATTTTCATACTTTGTGACAACATTCCGTTATAGATAAATCCTATATCCTTCCCTCCACTACGCTGTTATAAAACGTCGCTGCGCCCTTGAGACGGTCTGGACCAGGTTGTACAGTTCCTGCGAGATCCTGCGGATGTCGTCCTCGCTGCGCACTATCATATGCTGAACGACGACCAGCGGGCCAGATGCTAAGCCTCCGGAGCCACCGCGTCCGCTTGCGCTAATGTCAGACGATATATTAAAGTCCGCCGGCACCGCGCTTTGCATGTCGTCCGCCACTCTGGCCATAGCCTTATCAAATCCCTCGCCGAGGCCCAGCGCCATATTGCCGCCAATGCCTTCAAAAACGGTAGACAGTGAGCGGATGCCAAGGAAATTCTTCACTCCGTCGTCAATGCCGGAGAAGAATCTGCTTACCTCGTCCCCCAGCCAGCTTCCGAGGCTCTTGATGCCTTCTCAGATGCCCCCAACAATGCTCTTGCCGAGCACGACCACCGAAGCGGCCGCTTTGCCCAAGCTTCAAAGATGGCCGCGACAATCTACGGAAGCGCCTTGACGAGCTCCAGATTAGCTTTGATCAGGCCCACGGCCAACTGGACGATGAGCGTAATCCCAAGCTCTGCGGTCTTCGGCAGGTTGCTTGTCACGAAATCAATGATTGATGCGATAATCCCCGACAGCGCCTCAATAAGCTTTAGCAGGGCATTCAAAAGGCCCTGCGCTAATCCCTGTATGATCTGAAGAGCTGTGTCGAGGATTTTATCCATATTGTCAAGAAGCACCCCGGCAATGAGAAGAATTGCTTATACGAGAGCCGGTATCAGCTCCGGAAGCGCGTCTTCGATGCCGGACGGCAGCGTCGCAATCATTTGCACCGCGGCTTCCACCAAAGCGGGAACGTTGTCGATAATGCCTTGCACCAGCGCCATAATAAGCTGCAAAGCGCATTCGGCTATCTGCGGCAGGGCGTCAGTTAAAGCCTGCAACAGAGTCATGACAATGCGAACCGCCGCGTCGACAATGACGGGAAGGTTCTCCACAATAACCCCGCCTATGAATGTGACGATATCCAAGCCCACCTGAATGAGCTTCGGCAGATCTTCCATCAGCATATCCACAAGGCTTCCCACCGTATTTCGGTAATCTCACTTATGTTCGTCCAGTCGCCATTGGCCTCATATAATCCACGAGTAAATTCTCCAAGAAGCTCAACTCCGTCGTCTGCCAGTACCTGAAGCTGGGGGAGCAGTACGGTTTGCGAGGCCCTTTTGACGACGCGGCAAGATTCACTTCATGTTACGGTCTGGTAACTCGCTCGCCCTTTCTCTGAAAGGTACTTCCTTCGATGCGCTTCTGCGCTCAGATTTCTCTACGCAGGCATCCTAGCTACGGGGCGTCTTGGCACTTTCCCCGACTGAACTTTCACCAGTTAGATAATGTGTACTTAGCTGCGCACACCACACAATGAAAGACCTGCCGACAAGAGGGCAGGTCTTGACGCGTAGTTAATGCAGCAACCGGCTATCATGGTGTTACAAGCGCTTTAGACCCTGTGGCTTTGCGCCCCCGGTTTTCACAAGGTATGCCCTTTGTTCTATTGATCTGTGTCTTCCGTTATTACATCTATTTGGATAGGCGGCCGTTTCCACATACGAGGGGCAAACACCATAACAATGATTATGATGCTAAGAAAAATATATCATACCAGGGATGTTCTCGGCAGATAATCGTTTGTCGAACTCATTGATGCGTGTAGTAGAATAAGCGGCAGTAAGCTTTTGCCACTCACCCTGTTGTAAAGCCAGGTATACATGATAGCCAACCCGATTTCGCCAGAGGTTACGATAAACAGGGAAAACCAAGAAAAATCACCTCGATAACCGATGAATAATCGCGACCATTGAAACATGCCCCAGAAAACTCCTAGGATGATACTTGCTATGAGCCGCTGAAGCGGCTTTGAAGACGTGGTAGCGCAAAGCCTCTCCATCCCGGCTCTTCCGCCAATGGGCCGTTGAGAAATATGGTCGAGGAGACAGTGACCAGTATAGCCAAAACTCGGAACATCGGTATGGTAGGTTCTCCTGGAATCGAACTATTTACAAATTCCCCAATTAAGTTGCTGACAAATGTTAAAGCAGGCCAGAATAAAAGGGCAAAAACTTACCCGACCTAGTTCATCCCCAGTTGAATATCGGCCTCATTCATGTACGCCGATGCTGGCTGAAAATGCGCTAGAAGCCACATACCCCGCACAAGGCGGCCCAATCACCTTGCCAAGAATTTCGACAGCGCTGTTCATACCCATGAGCGCACCCTGGTGTCCTTCGGCAAATTTTGAAAGAGCTTAATTTAAATCTTTTTCCCAATATAAAATACATATCCATAATACTGTTTGTATTTTGAATACAAGTCTGCCTCGCGCCTCAAAAATGCAATCATATCCTCAACGGTTTTATCCCCAGCATGTTTTTTCAAGAATTCCTCTTGCCTCGCTTTTTGTAGGATAAAATAATTGTCTATCCAACAATTTTCAGGCAGCGTAAATGCTGCAACAGGAATATAACCTGTTTTTTGCATGATGGAAATATTATATCCTATTGTGCCCATTTCAGGAACTGCGTCCAACCACCACTTCTCAATTTCAGGGGGGCGCTCGTCGGTAAACCATGACTCATATGTTACGGCAATATAACCGCCTTTTTTGAGGAAGCGTTTCCAGTAATTCAAGCCTTTTTCAAAACCAATATTGGCAATAGCCCCCTCAGACCATATAATGTCAAATTCGCCATTCTGAAACGGTAAATCATCCATTGAACCGACAATACCTTTTACCCTGTTCTGCAAACCAAGTTTTTCGACTGTTGCGTTAAGTTTATCAATCGAACCGGCGTAAAGATCGAGGGCGGTGATGGTTGCTTCTGTATTTTGTGCCAAAACTATTGTTTGGGCGCCTGTACCACAGCCTAAATCAGCAATTTTTGTTTTGTTTGAAAGATTGTCGATAAAACCTAATGCCTTGATGGTTTCTTCGGGGCTCCCGGGTCCCTGCCGTTCAAGCTCTGTAAAAAATTCATTGATGAGGGCAAAATCAAATTCGTGGATTGTTATTTTTTCCATTATTATCATGCTCCTTCTTTATATTTAAAGTAATGATTACTGGATAATTACATACACATTATCAATTGTTTGGCTGTTATTATTTAAGTAAATTATATATAAGGCTTTTTAGGAGAACAACCGCAAACACTTTTTTGAATTTTATCTATTAATTCTTCTGGCAATACATCAATAGCTCTATAGCTCATTATGCTCCTCCTAGTTCGGTTTTTTAGGAATGAGCAAAGGCTATACATATATCAAATCTCAAGTTGTCGATGCTATGTGATAGCCTTTGCTACGCATAACGAACCGACTCCATTTTAATCAAACAATTCTTCCTCCCCTTTTCAAAAAAATATTATAGAATCAATCTTACCTGTTATTTTTATTTTTTGCGCGCCTTATAGCCTGTTTCATTTCCCCCTTGCTTCCGAACATTCTTCTATTCTTTTCTTGTTCCGACCGACGTAAGCTAATCTCCTCGTATGCTATTTCCTTTTGCAGCTTCATATAATTCCCAAAGCGTTTTTCCGATAGTTCACCGTATTTGCAATGTATAGCCAATTCCTCTGGAAGGTTTTCGGATTAGTCTTTCATACTGACCTCCCTTATAGATCTTATTTCTGCCGACTATTTACGTAATATGAACCGTTTCTCCTTTCCCTATGGATGAACATGTTATTATGTTCCCATGATCCTCACAATCTTTATGTATTGTCACTATTCGTCTTTCTCGTAAATACAAGAATGGCAATCATCATAATAACAGCTGCATATCCGATTACCCACCATAAATCCGGAAAAACGGAAGAGTAATTGCCCGAAAGTGCAGCTCTTGCTGCGTTAACAGCACATACGAACGGTAATGCCTCTGCAACTCTTTTGAATGCCCCGCCAACCAAATCAAGGTCAAACCAAGTACCGGAAAGCCATGCACTCAAATTTGTTAGCAATGCTCCACATACACCACCTACTTGCTTTTCATTGAATAAACTACTAGCAAGCAAACCCATTGCAATGAACAAGACTGACGCCGGAACGAGCACAACAATCGCAGGCATTACGTTTATGCTGACGTCTAATCCCAGAGAAAATGCCACAGTAAAGCATGCAACACCCTGCAATACTACCATAGGAACCGTATAGCCAAATATAAAGTCACTTGAAGTAAGTGGAGCAACAAGTAAACGTACCATAAATGAACTTGTTCTATCCTTTGCGATTAACACACCCGAAAAGAGTGAAAGAAATGAAAGCCCAAAAACCGAAATTCCAGAATCAAGTTTGTCAATTGGAAATAATACGACAGGAGCATTAGACTGTATTATCGTCAGCAGTAGTAGCAAAATGACAGGGAAACCGATGCCAAAGAATAAATTGATTTGATCTCTCAGAGTCTCCTTGCCATTTCGCGAAGCAAGCACCAAAGTTTTCATGTCTGGATCTTCCTTTCTCCTGCAAGTGCAATAAAAGCATCTTCAGATCTTTCAGCATTTGTCTGGGTTATCAAGTCATTTGGTGTGCTGATTACTCTTAGTTCGCCCTTAGCCATAGCGCAGGTTCAGTCAGCTAGAGACTCTGCTTCTTCTAAGTAATTGGTATTCAAAATAATCGCGATCTTGCTCTCCAGCCTTCTAATAGCATTCCAAAGCTCCCGCCTTGCAACTACGTCAAACCCGAGTGTAGGCTCGTCAAGAAATAGAATTTGTGGCTGTGAAATCACTGCCATAACAATACTAAGTCGTCTTTGCCAACCTCCTGATAGATCTTTCGCTTTCTCCTCCGCGATTGTAGATACTTCAAAAGAAGAGATGATGTCTTCAGCTCTTTGCTTAGACCGCTTCTTGTCACTTCCATGTATACGCGCAATAAATCCAAGATTTTCGCGAACAGTTAGACTCGGGGCTACTGCAGTTTCCTGAGGTGAAAGATTGATCAATTCTCTTACTTTGATTGGATTTGAGATAATGCTAGCACCTAAAATCAGCGCATCACCATTTGTTGGCTTAATAGGGCATGATAGCACTTTTGTTGCGGTTGTTTTTCCCGCACTATTTAGACCCAACAGAACAAACAACTCCCCTTGCTCAATGGTTAAGTTCAGAGAATTGACGGCCGTTTTCCCTATGTATTTTTTCGCAAGATTGATTCTCTGAATTGCTATCATTTCTTTGCCTACTCACTATCGCTGCTTTTTTAATTTCATTTGCAAAAGTTAAGCTGCCTTCCTCGTTTGTGAGCGGACATATTAAAATCCCCCATAGACAGACTTTTCCCCCACTTTCGGACAAATTCGTCCCCAGTTTTGGACAATAAAAAGACTTGCTCCAAGCCGCAGTGTATTGCTTTATCATCAGCTACGACAACGCCTCCAGGTCAATAGACAAACTGAAATTCACTGTATTGCCATTATGGGCAATATTCTTCGCAATAAAACAAATCAGAAATGACTCATACTGTGTTATATTTCATCATTGTAGTATTTCTTTATTGCATCTTCTAAGTTGTCTGCTTTCCATATGCGATTATCATATTCGTGCTCCCAAACAAACACACTATCGTCTCGTACCCCATCCTGGGATGTAATGGGGTAGCCATAATAGTCGCCGCAGCCATTCCCTCCAAAAAACAACAAGCAGTCAAGGGGCATAAAACAACCAAGTTTTCGTACAGATAAATTCGTTTCTGTGATTTGTTCCGTGGAGAAAATGAACCAATTATCCCCGTTCATTTGTAGCAGCAGTTCCTTTAAGTCATTGGGCAATTTACAGGCCAGTGATTCTTCAATATCTGAAATCTGTTTCTGTGCGGCTGGAGGATTTGGCTTGATATAATTATTCTTACTTGTCAATTCTTCATATATCACGTTCCAATCCACCGTATATCATCCCTTCTTTATCAATAACTTCCCAACACATTCCGACCATGTTGGTTATCCTGCTCCCGACAGTATTCCGATATTCAACATAACAAGATCATTTGCCCTTAAGCCCGCATAGCAAATAGATTTCCTCAATGAAGGATGCCTTATATTCTGTATACCTGTCGATATCATAAGGATAAAGGTAGGCAGCTTTTTCCTTGATCTCACCATATCGTTGAGCAACATCCGGATTATTTCTGAGATAATCTCTGAACACTATATGGCGGTGCAACTCTCTTGAATTCTGCGGGCAGACGTAAAGGTGAGGTGTTCTGAGGTGTTCTTTTCCCTCATACCTAAATGCATCTCGTCCTTCAATACCTAGATTCCCCTCGTGAATATATCCGATTTTACG
>Ga0116165_1001815_pt1 | contig 15896 bp, 21 predicted proteins | sample AD_JPNMR1_MetaG_FD_89885 | JGI IMG/M metagenome (GOLD analysis project Ga0116165, IMG submission 89885) | Active sludge microbial communities of municipal wastewater-treating anaerobic digesters from Japan - AD_JPNMR1_MetaG | ecosystem: Engineered > Bioreactor > Anaerobic > Digestate | place...
AACCGCTTCCATGGTAGGAAGCAAAAGGCTATCAATGTTAGCTGAAACATTAGTTATTGCTGGTTGCACGTCTTTTTCTAATATGTTGCCAAATCCAGATGCCGATTCTTCGGTGGTTTCGAAATTTACCTGTAAGCCTTCGAATTTTATGCCTGTATCCACAGCGGCAAAACCTGTTAGTTGCAATTGCCCCTCCACAAGTTGAAAGTTTCCAAGACTTGTTTTTAATACAGGGTTCAAAGTAGCAAAATCTTGTGACAATGTTGAGAAATTGGTGTGCAATTTCAAAGACGGTTTTACCATGCCTTCCACGGATCGCTTCAATGGCTCAAGGTTAACACTCTTTGACGCACTTGAAAGATCTTTTATATCTCTAACAAGATTAGAGAATGGGCTTGTTTCTTCTTGTTCTTTTGATATTTCGTGGACTTCATCAAAACTCTGTAAGTTTTTGGATTGTACTTTTTGAAGAGATGATAATTCACTAACTAATTTATCCGTTGCTTGTGCTGCTTCGTTTGTAGCTTCTGCTTGGCGTATTAGTAATATTGCTGCCTCTTCATAGCTAATACCCAATTCTTCCGCTTTTTCGATTACTTGAGTAGATGAAATGTTATACTTGTCTAATATTTTTAGTGCTTTATTTAGTGCTTCAACACTCTTTGTTGTTTCCCACAATTGCATCGCTGCTGCATATCGTTCGGCGTCGCTTGCCGCGGTGTTCATCGTGTCACGCAGTTCGCTAACTTTTTGCTTGAATTTTTCGGCGTGTATCGCGCCCATGATGAAGTCTGCGATGAGAAAGCCGATAAAACCAGACAGCACCTTAACAGAGAAAGAAAGTCCTTGCAGAGCCACCGTAATTTTGCTAACCACATCTAACACAGTTTTCGTAGTTGCGACCATAGCAACTATAGCTGTACGCAAGGCTATGATTGACTTGATAAGCGCTCCTATAGCTGCCGTTAAAGGACCTAGGAGTGCTAAGAAAGCTAGCGAAATCACCAAAGTGTTCTGAAGCGGTTGCGGTAATGACGCAAACGTTTGCGCTAATTTTTCTACGACCGGGGTTAGCTTTGTTAGTGTGCCTGCGAAGGAATTCAAAATAGGTGCTACGGCCGCACCTACTTTTATGAAGGTCGTTTTAAGCTGTGCTTTCAAAACCTCTAATTGTGTTTGAATTTGTGCGCCTTTTTCAATAAATGTATCGGATAGTACCAGCCCAAGTTTGTTAGCTTCCTCTTTTGCGCTTTCTATCCCTTCAACCCCTAGCCCGAGGATGGGAGCAATGTCTTTCCACGCAAGCCCGAACAGAGCGGAAGCGATGGCGTTTCTCTCAAGTGTATCTTCCATTTTCGCTAAGATTTTGATCATTGTATCGACTGCTTTGTCGGGACTCATTTGTCTAAGTTCATTAAGGTTTATGCCTAACTTTGCAAATTGTTCTGCTGAAATTCCTGTTTCTTGCTCAAGAGTAGGCAGTTTCCTGATGAATCCTGCTACAGCGTTGGTAAGTGCTTCAGTGTCGACCGCGGCTTTTCGTGCTACGTGACGCCACTCTTGGATCGCTTTCGCGGACAAGCCGGTGATTTCTGTTAGGTCAGATACTCTATCGGAAAAGCTAGCAAATTTAGTGACTGCCAAGCCGACGGTCGTCGCAAGAGCGGCGATGGGGGCAGTCAAGGATACGGAGAGCTGCCTGCCCAACGAAGAAAGTTTGTCGCCTAAGGCAGATAGTTGCTGAAATTTTCGCCCTGTTTCCTCTATTTCCCGGCTAACTCTGTTAATCGCCTTATCAAATTCAGTGGTAACCGCTCGAAAAATAACCTGCAATTCAGCCATCACAATCGCCCCAATCTAGCTTTTAGCTCTTCGAAATCGGCTTTGGCTTTTGCAGGATCTATCTTTGGTGCACGTGGCTTAGAGAGTAATTTGTCAATCTTAGGCAAGCGCTTTGCCCTATTGAATGCCGCAGTCAGCCAAGCTAGGAGGCTTAGCTCGTCGTGTTTCGTGCGCTGTTTCTCCTCGACTAGTATCATTAGTTCGGCTGGGGTTAGTTCCATTAACCGGCTTAGTGGGATATTGTATGCGCCAGAAATGCGCACAAGTTCTTCATACCAATCAATTATCCTTGCGCCTCTGTGTTCAAATTTTTTTGACCACCCAAACTCAACTGCAACGCTTCAGCGATTTTTTCAACTAACTTTGTTATATCGCCAGCCATATCGATTAGCTCGCCAACACGTTCAGGGGTAAGCGAAGAGTCCTCTCTACTGAGCCCTATCCACAGCAACGCCCTAATTTCTTTAGCGCCCCACTGTACGCTATTCAGCTCAGTTATCTTCCGCCCGAGTACGTCTTCAAGTTTGCACAATTCATTAAACCCATACCTGAGCGTTCTGGGTCGGTCCAGTTCAACAATTACATAAGGTTTCATTTATCAACCCTCCCAAACTAGGTTAGGTAAGATTAAGTTATTGTGAGTTCGCCAGTGCCTTGAAATTCGACTAAGAAAGTTAGCGCGTCTTCCATCGCTGCAGCGTGCTCAATGTGGGTGATGATGGCTTTTCCTGAGGCACTGAACGAACCTGGTTTTTCCATCTTGATTTCGACCTCTGTGCTATTGTTGAATGCATTAACTAGTGCTTGCTGAGCCAGATCTCCATCCACGTAGAGCCCATCGCAAGATATCGACCACGTTTTCAGCCCTTGGAGAAACGTACGCCAGTCGCCTTCGTCTTTTGTCGTGACATCAATTGTGTCCACGTCTAGCGTGAGAGTCGCGTCTTTTTGCCCACTAATGATTAAATATTGTGTTCCGTCCTTGATCTGCACCAGCACGTCAACACCACGAATTTTCGTCATTTTCCTCACACTCCTTCATACACGTGAATTTTTAACCTTATTATACCATGCTTGTATGGAGGCTCGTCCGCAAGCTCTACATTGTCTGGGAAGATCCAAATTTGTTTACCATCCACAACTATATTAGTGTATTCTAACACATTCAGCACGCCTTGAATAATGCTAGCTATTTCCTTATAGCCTGGATACCCTGAAAAAACATGCAAGCTCAAGGATATTATAGCTCCTTGTTCGGTTTTTGTCGAATTGTCTGTCGTAGTCGCTTCGCCTAAAACAATGTAGGGCATTGAGGCGTCTGCTGGCACGTCTTCGAAGATATTGTAATTGTCCTTCAACATAGAAAATATTGTTTGTCGAACAAGATTTTGTGCTCCTAACATTGTTCAATCTCCCTCTCGATCCGCCGTAATTCCTGCTCAAGCCATTTCCTATTTTGTTCATAGGCAGGCATTAAATAAGGCTTAGGTTTTTGAAACCTAGTTCCATGCTCAACATAACTTGCATAAGGCATGAAAGCGCCTACAGTCGCGAAAACTGATCCATGTGCGCCGCGGTCAATCTGCACCATGATAGAATTCCTCAACGCTCCAGTGCGCACAGGTACCCTTAACTTCGCGGCTCTCTGCGTGTTCACGGCTGCCGCCGCGACTAACTTATTTATTTGTTCCCTAACCTTAGTGCTTAATCTGTCAAACTTTTTGATCAATTCCTCTTTTCCTTGAAGCTCAACTTGAATATTCATCCTAGCATCTCCTCACACAGCAGCCTAACATCATAAATTGTCGCAAAGTTTCTGACAGCCTGCTTAATTTCGTAGTATTTCCCTTGCACCTGTACGGCCATGCCAGGCTTAACTTCCTTAGTCGTTTTTATGTGACACTCAAGCCGATTTCTGTATTCCTCCCTCATCTCTTCTTGACCTGCGGCTTCGTTTTTTTCCTCAATAAAAGCCCAACATTGACCTACAGGGCGCAAGGTTTCAATCCGCCCGCCTTGTTCGTCAAGGGTGTAGGTCTTTTCAAACAATGTTACCCAGAATTTGTATTCTCCGAGGTGCATTATAGCAACCTCCTCCGAAATGGGCGGAATAGCGCGGATATTTCAGACGCTTCAGGACGCTTCGTGTAAAGCTCTGCAACGACCCGCAACAAGACCTCCTTCATTTCCTCTGGCGTATCGTCATACCCTGCTTTAAGCGTGAACCAGTATTTTTCGTTCACGGGTACCTGGAGTTTTCCGTCGTCCAACAGAGTTAGCTCACTCGAACTTGGATTAATTATCTCAACTACAGGGATTCGTGGTACCTCTTCTTTGTTAGTCGTGCTGTACCCTTCGCATTCATACAATGTTAGCGTGGGCGCTATGCCAGTGTAGATGTCGAAAAGCCTGTATGCAGAAAGTATTAGCGAAGATATAAGTTCGTCGTCTTCGAGAACATCTTGGTCAATTTTTAGGTAATTTTTAACCACAGACACAGGAATCAAATTCCCAATTACTTGTGCTTTTAAAACGCGAATCATCCCATCACCTCAATGGCGGGGGGTGTCCCCCGCCTAACATCATTAGTCACTTCAGTTTCAGAATACCGAACGCCGCTGGAACTATCACGCCACCACCAACGCGGTAGTGTACCTTGAAGCCCACAAGCCCCGACTCTGCGTACAGTTCGTTCAAGCGCTGGACTGTGACACTCGCGCGGTCAAGGATCAGGTAGCTAGTTTTGAAATCGCCGAAGATCATGATCTTGTTCCCGCTCGTATACTCTGGCACGGAGTCGTTAACATAAATAGGCCTGCCTAACAATGTATTAGGCAATCCTTGCGCAACTGCAGGACTCCAAATGTAGTTTCCCTTGGTGTCCTTCAACTTTCTTAGTGCTTTTTCAGTTGAGGAATGACACACGAATACCGCGTTCTGGCGGTAACGAGCATCAATTAAATAGTAAAGCTCAAGAACGTCATCGAACGAAATCGTATTAGCGGCCGTCTGGTCCTGCACTGTTCCGCTTGCGTTCAAAACTCCTTCAGGCTGGTTTGCGGAATGTCCGCTGCCTGCCAAGAACACTGCATCTTCGGCAGCTGCTATAGCTTTTGCAAACTCCTCCGTAACAATTGTCGCGAGGTTAACGTCCGAATCCATGAGCAAATCTTCGCCTATCTTAGTTAGTCCATACAAATCCTCGACATAAATGTATCCTTCGGATGGCGTGAGGGTGGAGACGGTCAATGTTTCGCCGGTTTCGAGTTTGCCCCAGCCCACGCTCAGGCCGCTGATACTCCTCTTTCTCATCCTGTCGCTGTTGATGGTCATCACTCGCGCGAGCGGCCTAACAGTCGTAATCTTGGGCAACGTTCTTAGCAAGTCTGCCATCAGCTGTTCGGGCACAAGAATTTCGCCCGTTGCGTTTTCGACTAGGAATGCCTTCGTTTCGATTCGTCCTGTCCTGAGATACTTGAAAAATGCTGCTTTGGCTTCGTTGCTTTCTGTCCTTGCAGATTCTACGGCTGGTCTGCGAAGGGCGACTTCAATTTCGTCGATTCTTTTGTTGATTTTTTCCTCAAACTCCTTAAACTGCGCTTCCGTGATTCTTCCCGCTTCTTTCTCCTCTAACTTTTTTCGGAGCTCATTAATCATTTTGTTCAACTCAACAATCTTTTCCTCCATACTTCTCAACCTCCTAACATACTTTGGATTTCCTGAAGGTTCTTGAGCGTCTCTTCCAAGAGCGCACTATAATCCATTTCTTCGTCTTCCTGCGGCTCCTCAAGCTCCTGAGTGCTTTTACGCGGCTCAGCAAGCTTAAGGAGTGCTTCAAGTGCGTTTTTTATTTGCTCAAGCAGCGCCCTATTTCGCGCGCTCAGGACCTTGCCTTCCTTAACTTCAAGTTTCATATTGTCAATCATGCCTAAGATCATTAGCAAGTCCAATTCATATGACTTTTCCTTACTCCAAGGCGGTTCGCGATCCATCTTTTCATAATACTTTTCCAGGTGGCGTTTCACTTTCTCCTTTTCCGCCTCAGGAATATCGACTCCTCCGCGTGCACCCATGAGCACTGCAGCTGCCGCAAATATCGCGCGCGGGACGGCCTTAAGTTGCCCATCAATTACCGTCGCTATGGGCAGTTTGTATGAGCTAAAATTGTTAGGCGCTTCCTCGTCGTACCACAGAAATGCTTTGCGATATTTATTCCAGTCGATTTTTTCTTCCTCACTCGATCCATCCGAGGACGCCCATTTTGCGACTCGCCAACGCGCTTCATCCGCGTCCCAAGGCGTGCCTTCGTCCGCAAGCGGCAAATCTTGGTACGGCACAACCTTCTTAAAAGCGACTATCTTTGTTTTCTCCTGCGCTGGGAACGTCACAAGGCTGATTTCCCACAATTTCACCTCGAGAATTTCGCGCGTACCATCCTTCATCCATCGCGACTGAATAACCTCATATCCGAAACTCAAGCCTTGCAACGCGCCTTGCTTCAATAATGCGTATGCTTTTCGTCCTTCCTCTGTTTCGAGGTTGATCTCTCCGACCACGTACAAGCCGTAATCGTCCTCGAAAATTTTTGTGACAATTCCGATGGGCTCTTCGTGCTGGTATAGCAAAGGAATATTTTTGCCTGAATTTTGCCAGGATTCGAGCGTCTTCTTGAACGCGCCTTTTCTAGTAATGTCTCCTACGAGGTCCTTTTCATTGAAAACCGCCGCATACCCTTCGAAGTATCCGTATCCATCCTTTTCTTCAATAGCCTTCAAGCTAAACTTGAAAGACCTCTCTAACATTCTTTCACCTCACCTCGTATATTATAGAACATCGACAATTAGGATGCAAGGGTGGGGTTAGGAGCACTTCTGAGCTTTTCTTGCTTGCTGTAGGAAATTCGTCGCTGATACCTATCTTAGTCCCATTTAACGGCGCACAACGCTCGCAAACTAATTCATCTGGAGCCGTGATCCAAATTTTATAGGTTTCGAAACGAAATTCTTCTGAGATATCCTGCATTTCTGAAAGCGTGCCGCGATTGTAAGCGTAGCTTAACTCTGTTCGAGCTATCATTCGCGCTCTGTACTGGTGCATTTCGCGGGCACGTTGTGCGACAATTTTGTTTATTTGTGCCGTGGTTAGGTTCTGTTCCATCAAAGCATCGTACATTTTTAGGAGCGCCTTAGTTTGTTTTTCAGTCAAGCCCACAACAGACCGAATGTAGTGGCTCAGTTCCTCAGGCGATTTAGGCTCCTCCACAATAAATTTATGCAAAACTGCGCGCAACCCAAGTCGCTGATCGTCGCATATTTTCGTGACAAGGTTTGCTCCGTGTTCCAGGATCCACTTATCAACGTAGATAAGAACCTTATCATAGTCTAACTTTCTTTGGAACGCTTCTGCGATAAGCTGAATGCCATCCTTTGTGTATTTCTTGTAGTACTCCTTCAATTCAGTTGCGAGCCATTTTGCGTATTCTCGTTGCGCTTGTTCGATGACCTCTACGGGAATTTGTTGCGTGAAGATCATTTCTTCAATTTGCTTGTACGATATCGCGTTTTGCACGTTTCTTCGCACGCGTTCAAGCGTCTTGATAAAGCGATTCTCATCGTTCGCCAACGCTCTCCAAAGAATCTTAGTCGCGTCTATCTTTCTCATAATTCTTCCTCATACCCGCTCCCGAGCGGAATTAAGGATGCATTCACAAGCAACGAGTCAGCTCCGCTAATTCGCGTGTACCCGAGTCGCTCGCGTGCTTCATTTATCGTGAGCACACCGCGCGATACTGCTTCCATCACCTGTTGCCACACAAGACTTCTATCCTCCTGCAGAGCTTCAATTTCATCGTAATCGATCCTGTAAACAAGGTTAGGCGGCAACAATTTGCTTAGTTGCTCAACAATAGTTTCGGCAAGTGGGATAACGGTATTGAGATAAAATTGTCTGCGTGCTTCCTGGAAATTCGAATATGTCTTATATTCAGGCTCGCCTAACAATTCAGGCGGCACGCCCAACACGATAGCGATTTCGCGAGCCGTGATTTTTATCGCATCTTGCCAGCTCATTTCGTTCGGCGTGAGCCCGATTTCTTTCCAGTCCAGCCCGCCTTGAAGAATGATAGGCTTTCCTGCATTCTTAGCACTAACATAGTTGACCACAAATTGTTCTCTTAGCGCTTGAATTTGTTCGTCCGTAAGCTCATACTGGGATATAAGTGCGCCCATGGGTCGTGCGCCGTTCTGGAGCAGTCGCGTATTCCATTCTCGTGCTGCGTCGTTCATATCGATTGAATATGCGCACGCATCTAGCGGGCTGTCCCCCAACCAATCGTCTTGGGTCTTAGAAAGGTAAATGTGTATAACATCGTTAGGCTCGTAGATTATTTCTCTCCCATCTACACGGTACACGTATCCGTTAATTTCCCCGATTCTTTGCCCGGTCCTGATGGATATTCTATCCGTCCTGAGCACGTACAATTCCACGGGCTTGTTGTTCGCTTTCACAATTTCGATGAACGCGTTTCCCGTCAGCAGGAGCATACGTGTGATGTCTTGGAAGAAAAGCGACTTAGATTGAAATGGGTTAGGCTTTTCTAGCAGGTCTAGGAACGGAGATTCCTCGATTTCTGTGGTATCGTCGTACAAAAGCACCTCGATACTTGCGACACTTTTTGTTATTAAATCTACCGCTGCCCGCAGGTACGAGTTAGATTTGTATGCTTTCAAATATACCGCGTAGTTTCTGGGCATATGTTCAGCATTAGGCAAGGGCGCAAATACGCTAAAGAGCCGCGACTGCTTGCGGAAAAATTTCTTAGCCCATTCAAACATAATTTACCCTCCTCACAACCCGATTATAGCAGGCTTCGCGAGGTTATACAAGCCACAGACGGCGTACCTTAGCGCGTCCATCGCGTGATCATTGAGCTTGATAGGCTCATCGAGGATATTACCTTGCGCGTCTTGTTTCCACCTATACAATTTTATCTCTTTTATTGTGTTCACACACCGTCTAAGAATGTTAATTTTATGCCGTTTGACTATATCTATGCCTAATTTAACATCCTTAGGCGATGGCATAGCATTAAAACCTGCGCGTCGCAATTCTTGGATACGTTGTGGTTCAGCAGAATCACAAAATACAAAAGCAGACTTGGGGGCTATGAATTGTTTAAGAATATCAATCAAATCTTGATTTGTTAGGTGAGACTGATAAACCTCATCAAGTATCCAAATTTCGTTGTCCTTTATCCCGACCTTGAGCACCGCGGTTGGATTGTTGTATCCGAAGTCAACACCAAACACAATTTCATCTATCTTATTTGGTGGAGTATCAATGTTAACAAAGTTAGGATAAATAACATGCTCAGGTATTGCAAATTCTCCCAATGCGTAGATTTTGTGATATGTCTTATCTTGTTCAGCTAATTGTTCAAGAAGTGCTATGTATTCTCTGTCTAAGAAAGAATTATCCATATAAGTTACTTTGAGTATACTAACATCGTCCTCTTTTGCGGAATCGAAGAAGTAGTCTTTTATCCAAGACGGTATTGGGTTAAAGGTCAAAAAGATTTTATTTCTTCGGTGGTCTCCTGTTGCACGTCTAAGTCGCAATTTCAACTGTTGAAAATCCTCCAATGTAAATTCGGTGGCTTCCTCCATCCAGATATAGTTGAATTCCGCTGATTTAATTTTCTCAGGGTCATCTAGGCCTCTGAAGAAAATTAAGTTTCTTTTAGGCTTGAATTCTATTATTTGATCGGCTTTGTGGTGTTCGTAGGGAATTTGATAGGAATCGAGGAGAGAGAGGACAAGACGATAGGCTGTGAGTTTCAGGGCAGGGTTAGCTTTTCTGGTGATGAGTATATGTTTGTTAGTGGCTTCTAGCATCAGGTAAATAAGGTACTGAGCGACTGTATAGCTCTTCCCTGCACCTGCGCCGCCGTAGATGATATTAATTTTGTGAGGCGAACTAAGCAAGAATCGCCAAACTTTCTTAATCACCTTGATTTGGGTCTCCATCCGCGTTCTCGGCCTCTCCGACTTCCACAATTCTGATCGTCAGCCCGCCACTTGCCTGCATGTTCATACGGTCTTTTCTGCCCCATTCTTCTGGATATTTGCGTTCAAGCCACCACGCTGCGGCTTGCCAGTTCCCTTCCGTGGCGGCTTTCTGAATGAGTGCGATATTTCGCGCAACTGCCTCTGCTTCGGCCTTTTTGATGGCCTGATAGAACTGCCACGCTAAGCCTTTTTTCGCCTTTTCACCCTCTGCGAGCCACCGGTAAAACGTCCTTTCTGGAATCCCGAGATATTGCGCTACATGCTTAAGATAATTTCCTGCGGCGACAAGTTTGCTTGCCTGCTCAATTAGCTCGGGAGTTAGCTTTGTTTTCCTTCCCATATTCTCACCCTGTTCATGCAGTTTCAGAAACTTTCATCATCATAAGGGTAGGTTTTCACCATATATAGCCAATAATCCTTCCCTCGCTCGGGGTGCCACACCACTATAGGCGGCTTTCCGACTACTTTCGTCATGTACTCCCTCCATTTTTCGACCTGTCTTAGCCCAACTTTGTTTTCGATGTCTAACTCCACATACTCATCGATTTCATGTAGCCTTTCTCTAACCCACTTAGCGTACTCAAACACGAACTGGTCGTAATCCGTTTCCTTGCCTTCTTGCTGGAACGTGTGCGCGCCTGAGTCGATTATCAAAAATTCTTTGTGTTGGACAACCTTCCTGTACGCCTTTTCTGCACCGCAAACATACAAATACGAAGCGAGATAGTATTTGCACCCACACGTTGTAAGAATGTTAGCTTTAAAGTTATCTGTGAACACTAAACAAAGTTTCATGCTTTGTACCGAAAGCCGCTACGTTCCAGCAGTTCTTCAAGTTCCTCTTTCCGTTCAACTGGGCAGAACACCTTGAACACAATCTCGCCTTCTTCCTTCTCTTCGACGCCGAAATCGTCGGGCGGTTCGATAGACTCAAAATCTTTCAATAGGTCTTCAATGAAATCTGTTTCAAACCCTGTTAGCTCCCACAAACTTTTTTCGAGACTCGCGAACACTTCCTTCAATTTCGGCAAATCCCATTCACCCTGAATCTTATTCAGTGCTAAGTTCAGAGCCTTTTCTTGTTGCAACGGCAAGTCTACCACGACTACGTCTACTTCCTCAACGCCTAACTCCTTTAGCGCTCTCAGGCGCTGATTCCCGCCTACAACATGCCCTGTGCGCTTGTTCCACACCAGCGGCTCTACATACCCAAACTTTCTTAACGACACCTTGAGCTTCTCCAGCACCTCTTCGGGCATGTGCCGTGGATTGTACGGCGCGTATTTCAAATCGCTAACTTTCTTACACTCAACTAAGATGCCTTCTCCCACAATAACACGCTCCTTGTTAGGCTTTTCTAAGCGTATTATATCACATGAAATTTGTTATACAAGACTAAGTAAGTTTACCGAGGGAATCTTAACAAAATCCCCGACACACTTCTTAACAACCTTAACAAGTGTGTCTGAAACGCTGATTACAAGCGGATTTGCGATTCTTAACAAGGTTCTTAACAGGGTACTTAACAGGGTTCTTAACAGGGTTCTTAACAGGCAAATTTGTGGGTAGGCAGGCCGGTGAAAAGCATCGTGCTCGCTATATTTATCTCTATTTTGCATATTTTATCTCTTTCCCTTAAGTGAATTACTAACATTCTTACACGAAAAAAGAAAGAAAGAAAAGAAGCAAAAGAAAGAAAGAAATATATATATATATTAATTAATAAATATATATATTAATTAATTAATAAATATATATATTAATTAAATTATTTATATATATATTTAAATCTTTAATTTCTTTCTTTCTTTCTTTGCTACTTTCTTTCTTTCTTTCTTTCTTGGTCTTTGGGTTAAACATTTCTTAACCGAGTCTTTACAAAAGCGTAATTGACAAACGGCACAGAGGCAATATAATAAAAGTGAAGAATCAAAAAAGGGGAGGCGAGGAGCATGAAGGTTGAAGTAAAGTTTGAGTACCGGGAAAGTTCCAATCACGTGTATAAAACGGTGAAGTATACTCTGAACGGGAAGGAGGTCACGGCAAGAAATAAGCACATAAGAGAGTTGTTATCGGGAGACGACACCCCGAGGATTCTTCGGCAAAACACCTTCTTCTGGAAGCCAGCGCCACATTCGTCGTGGCGCCGAAGGAGAGAAGAAGAGGTAAAGCAGTTGGTATTGGAGTGGCTCCAGAGGAAAGGGTTTACTTGTACCGTAAACCCCTATTATGAGTGTCTCATAATAGGGGTCAAGGAGGTGGAAGAAGAGGAGGTGAAAAAGGGGAGGTGAAAAAAAAGAAACATGAAGAGCCCGGCATCGTGCCGGGCTTTCTTTTTGCGTACTGCCCGACTTGTTTTTACTACCGCCCCACCTTTTTCGACCCCACCCAACCCGATGTTAGCCTACCCTAACCTGCCGCCTGTTTGAAACGCAGCCCGACTTGTGCCCAGCCTTTTTCTTTTCGATTGTGCTCCCTTACATTCCATCCATGTTCTTTCCACCCCTATAAGTTTGACAAACATAACTAACCTAGCCTGGTCTAACTTGCCCGCTACGCCTTTTATTTTGGGCAGCAAGGTGGGTCAAACGGGGTTCCAGGTATATCAATATACCCCCCCTCAAAAAACACCCCAAAACAAACGTTTGCGTAGGGTGTGGCGGAAACGCAGATTTAGACTGAAATAGCAAAACGCAACATTACGCAAAACATCCACGTCATATTCCTTCGTAGGAATTTACAATGCCTTATTCTAAGCTTCATCTTTTCTTTACACTTGTGTATTGATTCGTAACCTTTGTCCCGTATAATGAAAGTGAGAATAAAAAAAGAAAGGAGGTGAGGTATGTCCGAGGACCTTCGACAAACATTTTCGAGTACCGATTTCTGGATGAACTTGTGGAACCACGCTCTTCCGAGGACTCACCCCTTTTGGGGGGTGCGGAAGGAAATGAGGTTTGACCTTGCAACAACGAAAAAGTCGCCTCAAGAGCTCGCGAAGTGGTACGCGAACTTGTTCGCAGGTTCGCGAGTGTTCGACCCCGACACGGGGATTGAGGACTTCATCGGGGTCGAAAAGGAAGTGAAGGGCTTTCTTTTAGAGCAGAAAGGCTGAGGTAGCGAAGAAAGGGGGAGGCCTCGCCCTCCCCTGTATTTGTGCCTGAAGTGTTAGCCTCGGTTAATTATCTTACCCAAAACTAACACAAGCACGGGTTTTATTTTTGTTTCAAAGGTTAGTCCATACTAACAATGTAAAGGAGGAATAACATGATTAATATGGAAGGAGAATATGAGGAGGTGAAAAGATGACAAAGCCCAAAAGGGTTAAAAGATTCAAGGTGGACTTCGCCAAGATAGAAGAGCGATACCAAAATATGTATATCTTCGAAATATGCCGAGAACTGGGTATTTCGCGCGCTGTGTGGGAAAGAATACGAAGCGGGAAGCCAATTAATCTGCGAAATGCCCGCAAAATTTTGGCCGTTTTCCCGGATGCGGTGGAGGAGGTGAAATAATGCTGTTGGAATTGTGCGAGAAAATAGATAGCATATTAGACGAGGCTAAGGAACTTACAGAGAATGAAAAGGCTGGCATCAAACAGATTATTGGTTCGATGGTTATTGAAAAAGTCTTAGCTAACGACGATAGTCGAATTGGAAATATCCCCCCAATAGAAGACATGCGGCTGAGAAGGAAAGCTCTGTGGACTGTTGCGGTTGCTCAGGCAGACATCACTCCAAAGGTATCAAAAAAGACAGCAAAATACCTAAAGCAATTAGCCGCGGCTAAGAATGTTGTTCTTCCAACCTCGCCAGAGTTGATGACCTGGGCTGAGGTGAAACAATGGATACACAAAATACGACAAATGCCGAAACCAGAGAATCATCAGGAATTATCTCAGGAAAAAATAAATGAGATTGAAAAACGACTATTTAGTTAGGAGGGGGAGAATATGTCTGAAATTATGCCCATTCCCGAAACGCTGCAAATCACGGAAAGGAATATCGAATTCATCAAGCAGCAGTATGATCTCTTCAGAGAACTGCAAAAGCGCGTGCTGGAGGAAGGAATCGACTATGGATATCCAGCAGGGCGAAGGATTCCCGGTCAAAAGCCTTCGTTGTACAAATCGGGCGCTGAAAAGCTAACTCGGCTCTTCAACCTCAGGGCGGATTTTGTGCTCGTAAAGGAGGTCGAAAAAGACGATTTCATCTTTTATGAATTTCGTTGCACGCTTCACACCCCGTCGGGCGAGGTGATCGGTGTTGGGTACGGAGCATGTAATTCGCGCGAGAAAAGTGCATGGAACGCGAATCCGTGGATGTACCAAAATACCATCCTGAAGATGGCGAAAAAGCGCGCCCACGTAGACGCTGTGCTAACTGGGTTAGGCGCCTCTAATGTTTTTACACAAGACTTAGAAGATTTGGAGGAAATACACCAAGAAAAAGAAGCCCCCACACCCGCGGTAGAGCCTGTTACGGAAAAACAGCTCAAAATGCTGCACGTGCTGATAAAGCAAGTTGCCCAGCTTACGGAAACGAACGAAGAGGAAATAAAAAAAGAAATAAAAGAGAAGTGGAATGTAGAACATGCAAAAAGTCTCACAAAACAACAAGCCACAGAAATTATAACCTACCTTCAAAATCTTTCCAACAGACTTAGCGGGGGACAATAACCCCGCTAAGTTTGTTAGGTGATGACAATGAAGAACAGAAAAATAGATGAAAGATTGTTCAACAAATTCTTATCTGTTCTCAAGCGATGTGAAAGTTACGAAGACGCGTATAACATTCTTGAAAAACTCTTTCAAAGATATAAGAAGCACTCGCGAGATTACCTCTACGGTTGCACGTGCAAATTGTGCACAACAAGAGATGAAATTGAAATAGAACTGCTCAAATATTTTTTTGAAAGGGAGGGCCTGTAATGGATGATCTGATTGACTTTCCTTGTTCAGGAGACTTTCTAGATTTTTATCACGAAAGGGGGCTGACGCCGAGAACATCGGGAAGAGTTTCAAGAGAATATAAAACACTCTTAGAGGAGTTAAAGAAACTAAGACAAGAAAACCAAGCAATATGGGCAGAAATAGTTAGGCTCAGAAAGGAGAATAATGCCCTTCTAACACAGTTAGAAAGCATCGTGAATAAACGTGTTCGGGTCAAAAGCAACACAAAGCAAGATGCCTTGAATTGGTTGGAGGAATGATATATGAACCTAACTATTTCACAAACGCCAATTGGATTTTCGGCTATGTTCAATGTCCCAGAAGGTATGGTTTATATCGATTTATCGAAGGTCAGAGAGCATGAAACATACCTAGTCGGAATTCTGAAAATTACCGCGGTGATTCAGAATAACCGGTATCGAATATTCTTAGGCTACTTTAACACGACATCCTCCCAATCAAGAAACGCCACCGCAAAACACATTAAGTCAGTTGTGGCTAACTCTCTGCTTTCAAACATCCAATGGGAAGGCGTGTTGGAAAAATTTGCAACAGAAGTATACAACTTATATTATTCACCCAAAAAGGCACAAATGTTGCAAAAAAGAGAATTTACAGCAAACAAGTATCTCTTATATCCCCTGATTCCCCAAAGTGTTCCGACCTTGTTTTATGCACCTGGTGGCGCAGGAAAGTCATTGCTCGCATTGTATCTAACTTTGTTAGTGCATAACGGATTTGATTTGTACGGCAGTAAAACGACACCAGCAAATGCCCTTTACGTGGATTGGGAAATGGATTTTGAACTGATGAGTGATAGGTTTTCTCAAATTATTTCGGAGGATGTTCAAGATGTAGAATTGAAACCACCATTTTATTACCAAGCTCAGCACGCGCTTAGGGATGAGCTGGAGGATATCCTAACAAATGTAGAGGAAAATAACATTAAATTTATTATCTTGGATTCAGCAGCAATGGCTATTAGCGGAGATATTGTAGATGCTGCCGCGGTTATAGATTTCTTTCAAAATATAAGA
>Ga0116165_1001823_pt1 | contig 15868 bp, 11 predicted proteins | sample AD_JPNMR1_MetaG_FD_89885 | JGI IMG/M metagenome (GOLD analysis project Ga0116165, IMG submission 89885) | Active sludge microbial communities of municipal wastewater-treating anaerobic digesters from Japan - AD_JPNMR1_MetaG | ecosystem: Engineered > Bioreactor > Anaerobic > Digestate | place...
GATTAATATAACAAGATGTTCGAATAACTATGGACCATATCAATTTCCAGAGAAATTAATACCTTTGATGATAACAAACGCATTGGAACACAAAGAATTACCGGTATACGGAGATGGAAGGCAAATAAGAGACTGGCTATACGTTGAAGACCATTGCAGAGCAATAGACATGGTATTTGAGAATGGAAAGATAGGCGAAGTTTATAATATAGGTGGGAATAATGAGAGAGAAAATATATCCATAGTCAAAAAAATAATAGAAATATTGAGAGAAATAACAAAAGATGAAGGCATAAATGAAAGTTTGATAAAACACGTAAAAGACAGACCAGGGCACGACAGAAGGTATGCTATATCTACTGCGAAGATGGAAAAAGAATTCGGTTGGCAACCAAAAGTGGATTTTGAGCAAGGGCTCAGAGAAACAATTAAGTGGTATCTTGAGAATAGAGATTGGTGGGAAGAGATTATCAGCGGTGAGTACATGAATTATTACGAGCGAATGTACGGGGAGAGGCTGAAATGAAAGTTCTGGTAACGGGAGCAGATGGGCAACTTGGATATGACGTTGTCAAGGAGTTAAATAAAAGGAACATAGATTGCTATGGTGCAACGATAAAAGACTTCGACTTAACCGATGAAAAAGCCACAAAAGGGTTCATACTTGACTACAAACCAGATGCTGTAATACATTGCGCTGCTTACACCGCAGTAGACAAAGCTGAGGAAGAAAAGGAACTTTGCTACGCTGTGAACACATTAGGCACAAGGTATGTTGCAGAAGCAGTTGCGAAACTTGGTTTGAAGATTATATACATAAGCACAGATTACGTTTTTGATGGCACGAAACCAGAACCATACGAAGTATGGGACCAACCAAATCCTATAAACCATTATGGATATACAAAATACCTCGGAGAAGAGGAAGTAAAGAAGCTTACAGAGAAATACTTCATAGTTCGCACGTCGTGGGTCTTTGGGGAAAATGGGAACAATTTTGTTAAAACCATGCTCGCATTAGGAAAGCAGCGAAGTGAAATAAGAGTAGTTAGCGACCAGATAGGTTCACCAACTTACACAAAGGATCTTGCAAGACTGCTAGTGGATATGGTTCAAACAGACAAATACGGTATATACCACGCAACTAACGAAGGATACTGCAGCTGGTATGAGTTTGCTGTCGAAATATTCAAACAGGCTGGAATGAATGTCAAGATAATACCGATAACAAGCGAGGAGTATCCAACTAAAGCGAAGAGGCCAAGGAACTCGAGGTTAGACAAGAGTTGTTTGGATAGAGGGGGATTTGGAAGGTTGGAGAGATGGGAAGCAGCTTTGGATTTTTTTCTATTCGCAAGAGGTTCAAAGCGGTAAAACTTTACTGGTGCAAAAAGTGATCCCGTGGTTTATTCATAAGCGACACAAATTCAAACGGTAATGAACACGTAGAATGCAATTTCCCAAAGCAAGAGATGTGCTGATTGCTAACGTATGAATAAAGTTATCAAAAACTTCGTCGCGTAACTAAAAGCTTCAGGGTTCAATTGCCCGGCAAAAAGTACAATCGACAAACCCAATAGATAAATTTCAAGAAGAAATTCTTTACAAGTTCTGCCTCTGCTAAGTAGAAAGGTTTTGGTAAATCTATATTCATAGCAAAGTAAGAGGAGTGACAGAAGTGAACATATTACATTACTTTCTTGGTTTACCGCCGTTACACGGTGGAGGTTTAATGATTTATGCACGGGACCTGGCATTCGAACAGCGGAAATCTGGAAACAAAGTATTCATGTTATTTCCGGGTGTTTATAAGGAGAAAGCTAAGTTTAGTCAAATAAAATTTTATAAAAAAGTAAATCAAATTGAATTATATCAAATTGTAAATCCTCAACCAGTTTCACTAAGCGGAATAGTAAATCCTAAAGAATTCATTAAGCCAAAACATAGAAATGATTTTAAAGACTTCTTACAAGAAAATAAAATTGACGTATTACATGTTCACTCGCTAATAGGTTTGCCAAAGGAACTTGTGGAAGAAGCTAAGAAGTTGAATATAAAGACGATATTTACGGTACACGATTATTTTGGTTTGTGTCCCAAGATAAGTCTGTTTAATTATGATAACAAGGTGTGTTACGACTACAAGTCAGGAAGAGAGTGTGTAAGATGCAATCGTCCCTCAACCAATTTAAAACAGCTGGAAAAACAATTACTGCAAAGAAATTTAATTGTATTAAGTTCGTCTTTTATATCAAACCGAATTACTTTTTCCTTGGCAAAACTTGTACATAACGCAGCGAAGAAAATTTTGAACAGTTATGTAAAGAAAAACTCATTAGAAAACACCGTGCGAGACCTTGATTATGTTGCGGATGCCTCTGATTATGTTGAATTTAGACAGTATTACCTACAATTCATAGAGTGGTTCGACTTAGTAATTTTCAATAGCGAAGTAACCAAAGAGACCTTTTCCAGGTACCTTGACCTTGCCAAAATAAACAACAAAGTAATCTCCGTAACACATTCAAGGATAGCAGATAACAGAAGGGTATTCAGTTACGAGCCTATAAAGGACGGTAAGATTAACTTTGTGTATTTAGGTTACCTGGATTACCGTAAGGGCTTCTTCGATTTAATAGAAGTTCTAGAAGAAGTAAGGAAAGAACACACGAACTGGGAACTGCACATTTATGGTGATTACTCACATTTGAATATACAAAGGTACAATAACAGGTTCTATAAATTTCATGGTAAGTACAGTCATGAGAGCTTTGCTGAAATATTTTCAAATTCAAGCGTGCTTCTCATACCAAGTAAGTGGAAAGAGACCTTTGGCTTCATAGGGCTCGAAGCATATTCGTGGGGCATTCCGTCAATAGCTTCAGAAAATGTTGGGTTCTCAATGGTTATAAACCAAAGTAAAGGTGGTATGGTATACAGTGAAAGTGATGACAACTTTGGTCTAAAAAGCTCGATACTCGCAGTGTTGAGTAAGCCACAACTATTGTATGAGCTCAACCAACGAATTCTTGAGGACGAGCACTTTCAGAACTATCTCATGGAAAACCATGTGAAGCGAATTACAGAATGTTACGAAGAACTGCTTGAGGAGAATACTTGATTCAAGCTTGATAGGCTCATCCTGCGAAAAAGTTACCTCTATGTTCGAGCGACAATACATCTTCTTCATGGATGAAAAAATGCCATAGAGATTCTCGAGAGTACTATAGTAGCCCCTATATATTCTATGGAATTATTATGCCTTGAACGTTAAGTAGTTCGCTTTTGTTTTGTGTCTGAATTTGACAGACTTGAGCAAATCATTTGCAACACCAGTGCAACATTTACCTAAGGTCTTCACATGCTCATAACAACAGTAGGGGGAAGCTCTTTAAAAGTTCTGTTTAGTCATACCAGTTGGTACAAGATTTCCAGATTAGGATGCAGCTGATTAATTCTCGCTTTTTTCCCAAACAATTCTGGAACTTCGCTTTACGTATCCGTCGCCACACGTGTATAGGCCGGAAGCGCTTTCAGAATTAAGGAAAAAGTTAAGTTTCTCTATTTAAATTCATCAGATGGTAAAACTAAAGATTTATTGTAAACCGACAAAGTCCTCTCTCTTTTGTGACAGGTTAATGAGGAAAGAAAATCAGAAGGTTTTTGGCTCTATGAGTTCTGTAAGTACTGCCAAAGAGCATTTGCTGAAACGAAATTGTAGAGCAGTGCTCAAGAAAGACATAGTCAGATAGGATTAGATTTTCATTTTGAACACTACTGGATAATTAATATCAGGTTTTCTTTCTTTATCACTATCAAGTACGTAGCCCTTGGTAGTTTGCGCTTTGTCGACATTATAACCTTTTTTGTATCAGAAATCTTGCATCATCCTTTTTGTTCACGATAATTTCTGAGATACTCATTTTGTACTGCATCCAGTCACTCTATTAGCCATAGCGTTCGTCTTGTGTGGTATTGTCTTTTCAAATTTGAGCTTTTTTACTTGTTTCTTAACCATGTGAGTCTCGAATTTTTACTATTGCTCTGCTGAAAGGGAAAGAAATCTTTCGACAGGAAATGAAATGGAAGGCGAAATCAAACGATAACAGTTGCCACATCTGTCACAACGACCAGAAGCTGTTTCTTGAAAGCGAAACAAAGCCAATCAATTGTGTAGGAAAGGCCTTAGCTAAACATGCTGAAAGCAAGCGTAAAGCTGGTGTAATAAGGTTAGAACCACGACGCATTGAAACAGTTTATTGAACATGAGTAAAGTCTAGTAAGAACTTTGCTGTTCCTGCTAAGCTAACCGAAAACGTATGCTGGTTTATCCCTGGTTTTCACGGGGCAGATTATCCACGCCATAATCTTTCGGAGGTATGTCTATGAGAAAAATAGCTTTACTAAGCAGATTTTTGACAGACTATGAGGGACACTTCTACAATTTTTCAGTCAACTTTTTACAAGGTCTGGTACAGGTTTTCGGAAATGTCGAGGCCAATGTAATAGTTCCAAACGATTGCAAGATTAGTGATGCTGAATTTAGAAAAATCCTCCCAGCTAACCCTAAGGAACTAAACATTGCGAGCAAGTTTAGAAGGTTTAAGTTCCATATTCATACGGCAAAAACGTACGCTAGAATAATCGAGGAGTTGCAAAATGATTATGATATAATAATATTCCCAGACGGTTACGATTACATTTTATTAAGTTCTTTGATATTTTTAGACAAGTTCAAAACTCCCATGTTCTTTTATGTTCACTCTTGTGACGATTTTTTTGGTAACTTTCTTTACAAGCGGCGTAAAAACTTTCTTAAGAGATTATGGAAGACGTACTGGAAACTTCGGTTCACACACAAGAAGAAGGCAAACGTTTATTTTCTGACTTATAACGATCAAGAAGACTGCAATTCTGACGAACTTAGAATTGTCGAACTATTGCAGAAAGGCAATTCCAAAGTCGTTTTTTCAGCACCTTGCGCTTTATTAGAAAGGTACGCTTCCTCGCCGTCATGCGATAGCTCGGACAAGGAGCTTACAATATCGTATTTAGGAGTTGCTGTAATTGAAAAAGGATTTGATAAAGTGGTCGAGGTCATCAACTACTTCAAACCTAGAGCCGAAAAGGCTAAATTCTTAGTGTCCTGTTACGTACCTAAGTTCTATAACAACGAACTATTATTCCGGAAAATTCATGAACTGCAACAGTTAAAGAAAGAAAATCCGTCGTTAGTAGAAATAATTGACGTCCCTTTATCTTTTGAGGAATACACAAATTCCTTAAAACACTCATCAATTTTACTATTATTATACGACAATATTCACTACAAAAGAAAGCTATCGGGAGTCCTTCTGGAAGCATTTGCCTATGGGAAACCGGTTATAACCATGGCTGGTACATGGCTCGCAAAACAAGTGGAAAAATATGGTGGCGGAATTATAGTTCAGCGTCCCGAACCACCTGTTGTTGCAAAAGCTATTGAAGAAATAATTGATAATTACGCGAGGTATCAAGCACAAGCTATTGAAGCTGGTAGACAACTTGTACAGAAACATAACTCAGTTGAGTTAGCAAGGTTAATCAAGCAATTGTTAGGAGATGGTTAGTAATTTTTGTTTAGAGTGACTCAATACTTTTCAACCTCTTGACAGGAGTCTCTAAGAAACTATCTTTTGAGTGCATCAAGCACGAGAAATACATAAAATTCCAAAGGAAGAGAATCTGTCGAAAATAAAAGATCTGAAGCTGTTAACTTGTAGTGATGGAAGACAATAGAACAGAGATAACACGCGCAATATCATTGTCATTCAATTTCAAGAGATTTCTCACTACACAAAAGCTGTTCACGTACATCGGAAGATTGTCAATATTCTTAAATACACGCTTGGCTCGTACAAAGTCTTGGAATAACGAAAATTTGGATTCACATTGATTGTTTTGCCCAAGTCTCACAACAATATGATTGATATTCTTGTATAGTATCTTCACCGCACCATACGCACCAAGTCCATCAGTGATTAGTTCGATTGTTCTTTCGCTGTTACCAAAGAACTTCTCTAACAATATCTTCACCTGACCCATATCACGATACTTGGATACATGCCAAGCAACAATAAGATTGGAATTGTGTTCAACTAAGAACCAAACGTAGTACTTTTTGGATTTAAACAAAACAATTTTCACCATGAACTTTGGAGACGTTCTCAGGAATGAGGATGGAAAAGAAAGAAGATAGCTTAAGGATCCGTTTGTAAATAGCGACGTGGGATACTTTGATATTGAGTGAGTCTCTGAGCGAGCGTAAAGATATATTGCCTTTGAAGTACAAGACGAAAGCCTTAAGGACGATGAAGATAGGGAAGCGGAAGAACTTGAAAGAATCGAAGGGAAGAGGAACAGGCTGAGGTAAGTTGAGAGTCAACTATGCAAAATTAAATTTTTGTCTTGATTGTGAGATAGCATAATCAATATTGAACTTCTCTTTCTTTTTCAACATCGCATACATCGTTCTTATCAGCTTGTGCACTACTGACATCATCGCTTTTTTGTACGGTAAACCCTGCTGTCTTTTTCGTTCATAGTACTTTCGGAAATATTCGTTGTGAATCACTACACTCACAGCTATCAGCCATAGTATTCGTCTTAGATGGGCGTTGCCCCTTTTTGAGATGTGTCCTTCTACTTTGCTTTTGCCTGATTGGGCAATACTTGGGTCAAGCCCACAATACGCAATGAGCTTTTTGTGTGTACTAAATCTTGAGATATCTCCAACTTCTGCTAAGAAATGCATCGCACTGTTTTCACCGATACCGGGTATGGATGTGAGTATCTCGATATCAAAATTTATCGCACTACATTCGCAATATTCTTTCATCATCTTGTCGTATTCTTCAAGCTGTTGCTGTAAAAATTGTAGTTCTTTGATATTTTGCACAAGAATCTTTTCTTTCATTGGCCAGTATTGAGCGATTGAGTTGTTAGCGAGTTCTTTAAGTTTTTGAGCGGTAAGTTTTGTATTTCTGCCACGGTCTTTGGAAAAGAACACATCCAGATTACGAGCCTTTTGAATAGCCTTGGCAGAAGGGAAATGAGAAAGAAGATTGAGGATTGTGTCGCTGTATATGTTAGTAACTCTTTCAAGTTCAGGGAAAAGGACGTTGAGAAGCTTTTCGATATTGTCCTTAACTTTTGCGATGCGGTAGATAATGTTTTCGCGTGCTCTGACAATATCGCGAAGCTCAGAGTTGACAAAAGCGGAAGAAGGAAGTTGATGTTGTAGGTAAAACAAAGCAGTAGCAATAATGAGAGCATCGATTTTGTCGGTTTTGGTCTTTCGAAGAGAAGCAAAGTTCTTAACGGTTAGAGGATTAAAAACAACGCAAGCAAAGTCATTAGAGGAAAGAAAGACCAAAAGGTTGAGATGATAACAGCCTGTAGATTCCATAGCGATGATGATGGATTGTTTTGGGAAAGAAGAGAGTTTGTTTGCGAAGGAGGAAAAACCTTGCTGGGACATATCGAAAGAAGACTCGAAGATGATGGAATTGGGATTAGAGATAGCGCAGACGTTGAACTTATCCTTGGAAACATCGATGCCGACAAAGACGGAGAAAGTGGACATACAGAATCCTCCTTTCAATTGATGAGGGCAGGGAGCCTGCTGAACCAATCCTCCATGCTGACGAGGGCTGAAAGCCCAACCAACTTATCATGGTTAAAGGCAGGCAACAGACTCTCAAAATGGCTTAAAAGCCAAGGGATTCTAAGTTGTCCTGCCCTCAATGTTTTAAGCTAAATTATTTATACCATATTTTTATGTAGGAGGGATTCTATCTTTGGTATGGCAAGGTTTACAACGGAAGACGACGAAGGCGTGACGAACTTTGTAGACTTCCATGGTTTTGCCACACTTAGGGCATTTAGGATAAGGGAAAGGGAAGAGTTTGTGCTTTTGGCAGTAAGTAAGTTTGAAAGAGCGTTTGCAGTCTTTGCAGAAATACTGTTGATTGTGGTACTTATCATGACCGTTTTTGTAGACGTTGGGAGAACCGCACTTAGGGCAGGAAGGTTTTTGGTTTTGCATGTCGGGATACCTCCTTCAAAAGATTATTGAGGGGGTGTCCCCTTCTTAAAGGATAATGCGGTTTTTGGAAATTTTCAATACTTTTAGTTAACAGCATCTCTATAATTTAAGGAGGGATTGATGATGCCAAAAAGGGCACTGATCACAGGAATCACCGGACAGGACGGTTCGTACCTTGCAGAATTTCTGCTTTCCAAAGGATATGAAGTTCATGGGATAATAAGAAGGAGCTCAACTTTTAACACACAGAGAATCGATCATATATATGTTGACCCTCACGAGCCAAATGCCAAACTATTTTTGCATTATGGAGACTTGTCCGATCCAGGTGTTATTACAGAAATCATTTACAATGTTCAACCAGATGAGATATACAATCTTGGTGCGCAATCGCATGTTAAAGTTTCATTCGATATGCCAGAGTATACGGGTAATATTACCGGTTTAGGTGCTCTTAGAATTCTTGAAGCTATCAGAAGAAGTGGAATAAAAGCAAAGTACTATCAAGCCTCTTCATCAGAAATGTTTGGTGGAGCACCTGCACCACAGAATGAAAAAACACCATTCTATCCAAGAAGTCCATATGCTGCATCGAAAGTGTATGCTTACTGGATAACGGTGAACTACAGGGAAGCGTACAACATCTTTGCTTGCAATGGGATACTCTTCAATCACGAAAGTCCAAGAAGAGGGGAGACATTCGTTACGAGGAAAATCACAAGAGCTCTTGCTCATATACTTGTTGGCAAACAGAAGAAGTTATTTTTAGGTAATCTGTACGCAAAACGAGACTGGGGATATGCACCAGAATACGTGGAAATGATGTGGCTAATGCTCCAGCAAGACAAACCAGATGACTACGTGGTAGGAACTGGGGAAAGTCATACAATCAAGGAGTTCCTTGTCAAAGCTTTTGAGTATGCAGGGATTGAGCTCGAGTTCAAAGGTCAAGGTACAGAAGAAAAAGCATTGGTCAAAAGTCTTGACAAGCAGTGGGAAGGAGTATTAAGAATTGGTGACATAGTAGTTGAAGTTGATCCACGGTACTTTAGACCAACGGAAGTTGAGCACCTGCAAGCCGACATCACAAAAGCAAAGGAAAAACTCGGATGGCAGCCGAGAACGACGTTTGAAGAGCTGGTTAAGATAATGGTGGACTACGATATGAAACTTGCGGGTCTTGAGCCAATTGGAGAAGGAATAAGGATAAATCTGGCTAAAGGATTTGACTACACAGATCATACATATTCTTTTTCCAGAAATAGCATGTGAGAATAGTGCCTTTCGGCAAATTAGTAACCTTAAGAAAGTTGTTTCGTAGCAAATATGGACTATTAAGTGTACAGAACAACCCACTTGTCCTTGCATGTTTTTTAACAGGAATACACAACGCGCTATAACTTTATCTTTACGAAGGAGGGGATAATCGTGTTTAAGTATCCACTTACCGACGATACGTGGGGTAATGAAGAACTCGAAGCCATAAACAGAGTAATTCGTTCAAGAAGGTTTACAATGGGACCTGAAGTTGAAGCCTTTGAGAGTGAATTTGCCAGGAAATTTGGAGTTAAACATGCTGTTATGGTTAACTCAGGATCATCGGCTAATTTAATAGCCATAGCTGCTTTGATTTATTCGGGAAGATTAAATAGGGGTGACGAGGTTATAGTACCTGCTGTGTCGTGGAGTACTACATATTTTCCGTTGCAACAGTACGGGCTTAAGGTTAAGTTTGTTGACATAGACAGAAATACACTGAACATAGATCTGGAAGAGGTTAAGGATGCAATTACAGAAAAAACGAAGGCTATATTTGCTGTAAATTTGCTAGGGAATCCCAATGAGTTTGACAAACTTCTCAAGCTATGCAAAGAAAATGATATTATCTTGCTTGAAGATAATTGCGAGGCTATGGGAGCGGTCTATAAAGGAAGGTATACTGGTACGATAGGGTTTATCGGAACTTTCTCAATGTTTTACTCACACCATATAAGTACCATGGAAGGCGGAGTCGCGGTTACAAACGATGAAGAACTATACCATTATATGTTAGCAATTCGAGCACATGGATGGACACGAAATCTGCCCAAAAATAGTGCCATTTACCGTAAGTCTGACAATGAGTTTTACGAGAGTTTCAATTTCATTGTTCCAGGATACAACCTTAGACCGCTTGAGATTGAGGCAGCCATAGGTAGAGAACAGCTCAAGAAATTGGATAGGTTTATCGAACAGAGAAGGAGAAATGCGGAATATTTTAAGGGAAGGATGAAGGAGTTAAAAGGCTTCTCGATACAACAAGAGGTAGAAAAAAGTTCATGGTTCGGATTTGCCATTATCCTGGACCGTGAAAACAAAGGAAAGCGAGATAGCATCGTGAAGTTTTTACAAGAGAATCAGATAGAGGTACGACCTATTGTTGCTGGGAATTTTACAAGAAATGCGGCAATCAGGTATTTTGACTACGAAATTCATTCAGAACTTATAAACGCCGACTATATACATGAGAATGGCTTTTTTGTTGGAAACCACTCCAGGGACTTAACAAAGGAGATAGATATGTTAGTTGAAGTTCTGAGAAGAGCCATTAATTAGACTTCTCTTTAAAAACACTCACCCAGCGCTGGCATAGTTAATTCTAAACGATTGAATGGCAGCCAATGATGAGCTTTAAAGATTATTCAAGCGGGGTGTTGAAATGAGGATTTTAGTTTGTGGTGGAACAGGGCTTGTGGGGAGTTCCATTTTGGCCATGTTAGTTAAGAAAGGGTATACAGACTTACATGCAACGTACATGTCTAGAAGTCCAAGGAATTTTCGAAACGTTACTTGGCACAAGGTTGATTTAAGAAACCAAGCAGAAACTGAAGAACTCTTTGCAAATATTAAGCCAGACCACGTCTATCTTGCTGCAGCAAAGGTCGGAGGTATGTTAGCAAACACCACGTACAAAGCTGAGTTCATTTACGATAACCTTGCAATAGCTCTGAATGTAATCAATTCAGCACGGAAATTTCAAGCGGAGAGATTAATAAGCATTGGATCAGCTACTGTGTACCCAGAGTTTGCGCCTCAGCCAATAAAGGAAGAATACTTATTAACAGGTTTACTTGATCCCACGAAGGAACCCTATGCAGTGGCGAAAATTTCGGCTGCAAAGCTTGTCAGATACTACAACGAACAGTATAAAACGAATTATATGTCGGTGATGCCAACAAATCTTTATGGGCCGAACGACAATTTCAATCTTGAAACTTCGCACGTGTTGCCGGCACTAATCAGGAAGTTTCATCTTGCAAGTTTGCTTGAAAAAAATGACATTGAGGGGATAAAGAAGGATTTCAGAGCAACACCTATCGGTTTTGGTTTAGATGCCCAGGTTGACTACGAAAGTGAAGAATCTTTACTCAATGCTCTTGCGAAGATTGGAATTACAAAAACAAACGGGCAAGTCATAGTCACGGTCTGGGGAACAGGTGAAGCATATCGAGAATTCCTCTACTCAGAAGATCTTGCTGATGCGTGTGTGTATTTGATGGAGAAAGTCGATGCTGAAGAGATCAGACGACTCTCTCCTGACTACTTTGTGAATGTTGGAACAGGGGTTGATATAAAGCTTAAAGATTTAGTAGAAATGGTAAAGCAGGTAACTGGATTCTCAGGCACAGTGGTCTATGACGCTGCGAAACCAGAAGGGACACCGAGAAGGTTACTGGATGTCAGTAAGATTAATGCGTTAGGATGGAAAGCAAAGACGGACTTAGAGGCAGGCATAAAGATAGTCTATGAAGCGTACAAACATAGACTTAGAGAAAAAATAGCAAAAAGAATTTAAGAGACCCGAGTACGCTATGGCAACAACTCTCTTGTAAAATTGAGGAAAAAGAGTTTAAAAAAGCACTCTTCCGATCAATTTTTAGGTTCATGACCCCAGTAACTCCTTGAAAAGTTTTTGAGTTTCGAGAATCCTATTTTCTATGAACTTGTGAACCCGAGAGATGTCAAAACGAAAGTATTATCCTGGGAGGGACAAATGATATCGATTGGCATCTTTAAATTTACTCTAAGTATAAAGTACGGGCGCTCTTTTTCTCTTCCTTCCCAAGAAAAGAGAACTCGTATCTAGTTATGGCGAGAGCAGATGCATCATATGCGGCCCACCAGGCATTGTCATTGTTATAATTTAATGAATTCCGGACTACACAAGATCCGTTCACCTGTTTTGGCAAATTTTCAATGCTCTGTAATCTTTCATGTGCTTAACGTAGTCTATTGGTACTATAAGTCAAGAACTTCGTAACCAATGTTTTTAAACACTAACTTTGCTGCTTCCATGCAATCAGTTTGCATTCACTCCAAGAAGCTTACTTGATCCGACATTGAGAGGTATTTTGACCTAGCATAGTAAGCACCGTATAATATTAATACTTTATGTTGTTTCTTGAATCTCTAAGGTTTCACTACTTTTGCCACAAATGAAGAGAGCTGCTTGCACCTCTGGGGATAGGAAAGTCTGAGAGAAGGTTTACAAACGTTGTCAAAAAGCTTTTGAATATTGCGTTCGTCCGGACCATTTTTGCAAAGTTTATTAGAATCCCAACTTAACGCATTAAACTTTTTATGAGAAGTGGTGTACCTGCATTGTGCTCTGTTTTGAAAGATAACAATGCTTTGAAACTTTTAATACTCGCAGTTTGCAGAATCTAAGAAATTCAGGAGGGGCTGAAGTGGAGCCTTTATCGATAAAACGCAAATTCTTGGGGAAGTATCTTTCTTTCTCCGTTGGTACTTGGATTAATGCAGTCATATCGTTTTTCTCAGTTCCGTTGGTATCTTGGTTGATAGAACCATCTGAATACGGTAAGGCGAACATGTTTTTAATGATGTACTCGATGGTACTTTCAATTGTCGTTTTTGGTACTCCGAATGCACTAATGAGGTTTTATCATAAAATAGAAGATAAGGGGAGACTTTTGTGGAGCTGCTTGATTGTACCGATCATGTTGAGTACGCTCTTTGCCATTTTGGCTCTTATTTTTAAAAAGCAGGTTAATCTTTTTTTAGTCGGTCAAGAATCAACGAGTACATACTTGTTACTCATTGCATCTGTCTTTTTCGGCGTACTCCAGACGTTCAATCAAACACTGATAAGAATACAGGGTAAGGGGTTTGTTTATTCATCGTTACAGATAGTTAACTCCGTAAGCAACGTTGCATTCGTACTGACTTGTGCCTTCTTCTTTCGGAGAGATTTCTACGCAATTTTGTATGCTCAAATGCTTTCTACTTTGATTACGACTGGTATTGGCTTTAGCTTTCAACACGAGGACTGGATACCAGTCAAGATTGACAAGGGGATTCTGACGGAAATTATAGCTTACTCATACCCCTTTCTCCTTGTCGGTTTACTTTGGTGGTTGCTGGGATGGACAGATAGAATAATACTTAGAATGTATACGGGCTTTGCAGAAATCGGATTGTATTCTGCTGCGTTCAAGCTAATGTCTATAACGAATTTATTTACAACAGGATTTTCAACATTTTGGTACCCATTTGCATACGAACAATACGAGAAAAATAGAGAGAATAAGTACGTTTTAGCCAAAGTTTTCGATTATGTGTCTTTTGTGATGTTTTCCTTGTCCTTAATAATAATTTCTGCGAAAAGCCTTTTGTTTTTGTTGTTTGAAAAAAGTTACAGGGAATCTGCCTTCGTCATCCCGTTCTTGCTATTGAATCCAATACTAACGATGATGGCTATTGTAGCTGACCGTGGTATAGATTTTCTGAAAAAGACCTACTGGTTTATTGTAAGCGATGGAGCCGCACTGGCTTTCAATTTGGTTGGCAACCTCTTGTTAATTCCTATACTTGGTGCCAAAGGTGCTGCATTGAGTACAGGTCTCTCTTATGTAATCGTTTTTACGATAGAAAGTACAGTTTCCGAGAAACTATACCCTGTAAAGTACAAACTGAAAAGGGCCTATTTCTCCACTGTGGTTTTTTCACTCGTCGCAGCAATAAATACGTTCATTGAAAGAGTTGGTATAGGTATTTTGAGCAGTCTAGTTGGTTTAGTAGTTGTTATTCTTTTATACAAAGATGTTTTCAAGGAAGTGCTCGGTGATCTGTTAAAAATCTGGACCTTTGTTACTCGTCAGTAAAACCAGGGATATTATATCAGACTACGTTCGAAAAAATTGTAGAAGTGACTGCTATTGAAATGTAGGCTATTTTCATATAAGCTGAAAATCCAAGAGTTGAACGAAATGGTCGTTAGAACCGGTTTTAAGAAAAACTCATTATGAACAGAGCTAAACTTTCGTGTGACTCTTATAGTCCCCCTTATCATAAGTACGTAAATAATGATCAACTCCAATGAGTTGGTATGAGAAACGTGCAACGGTAACCGTATTTTTTCCAGGGGCTTCCCAAAAAGTAGAAATCAAGCTATTTTGGACATCTTCGAAAGCTTAACCTAAAGGAGAAATGTAGTTTCCTATCCACCTCGCACGTATGACTCTAAAGAGTCAATTTCCGTTAGATGCTTGAGGGTAGTAGAAGTACCTTTAAGATGTTAATTCTCCGTTGTGTTGAACCAAAGTTTTTACGATTCCGGAAAACGAGTACTATATCTGTTTCATACAGCTCTTCGCTTAGACATTTTGCAAGGCAGATAAACGGGAGTACCGCCTACGAATTTGTTTTAGACTCTGGGAAATGAGGTGTCCCTATGAAAGCAGTTATCTTAGCAGGTGGAAGTGGAGAAAGGTTTTGGCCACTTTCTACGAAGGATACACCTAAGCAGTTTCTAAAACTTTTTGCTGATAAAACACTCATAAGGCAGACGTTCGAAAGGTTAAGCTATAGGCTTTCTCCAGAAGACGTATATGTGGTCACAAACCAGATGTATGCTCACAAGACATATGAGGAATTACCAGAAGTTCCTAAAGAAAACATTTTACTTGAGCTGTTAAAGAAAAACACCGCACCGGCGTGTACTTGGGCTACATTGCAGTTTGATGATGAAGAAACGATATTTATTGTTCCTGCGGACCATTTCATACCGGATGTTGAAAAATTCTGGAATGCTGTTGAACTCGCCGAGAAGTTTCTTCAGGATAAAGAGGGAATAATAACGTTTGGAATCGTACCAACAAGACCCGAAACTGGGTATGGGTATATCGAAGTAGAAAGTGAGATAAGCGACAATGTATATTCAGTTAAAATGTTCCGAGAAAAGCCGAATTACGAAACAGCAGTTGAATACCTCAACTCTGGTCGATTTTTCTGGAACAGTGGCATGTTTATGTGGAAGAAAAAATACTTCCTCAAGCAGATGAGAAAACACTCAAAAGATGTGCTTGAGCCATTCTTTGAGTACAAAAGCATTGAGGAAACGTATGAAAAGGTACCATCCATAAGCATAGACTACGCACTGATGGAGAAAGCTGACAAGATATACACAATAAAAGCAGATTTCGTTTGGTCAGATGTTGGTAGTTTCAGATCGAAAGAATTAGGAGTAAGCAATTCTAAAAACTCAGTGACTGTAGACTCACAAAATGCGTTTGTACTTACAACGAAACCAACGATAGTGATAGAGATAGATGATATAATAGTTGTTGAGAGTGAGAATGGGATATTAGTCTGCAAGGCTGAAGAAGTTGAGAAGATTAGGAAAGCAGTGAAATATCTTTATTTTTCGCAGTAAAGCAAAAATAAACTAAGGGGGCGTACAATAATGAAACTTTGTATAGCATCACTCAAATTTTCACCAGC